>Ga0114951_10006552_pt1 | contig 10257 bp, 10 predicted proteins | sample AM7aDNAmetaG_FD_88677 | JGI IMG/M metagenome (GOLD analysis project Ga0114951, IMG submission 88677) | Freshwater microbial communities from Finland to study Microbial Dark Matter (Phase II) - AM7a DNA metaG | ecosystem: Environmental > Aquatic > Freshwater > Lake | place: Finland: Lake Alinen...
CACGGCAGCAAATAGCATACCAGAGTTGCCAGGTGGTGCCCAGTCATGCAGATAACTCCTCCCGTTATGGTCGTCCATGGCCCCGATATCTTTGACCTCGGCTACGTCCGGTGGCTGGTCGAGTGCATCTGTCCGCGGGAGACAATCGTCTCCGGAGTCATGGCACGGACCGCCGCTGAGGAATCTGGTCTCACCCTCAGATTTGCAGGGCAACCACCGTCATCTGTCCTCCGTGACCTGGCAGGGCCTGCATTTCTTGCAAACTGCGGCAAGACCTGCGAGTCCGGACGAATCTTTGGCCGGATTATTGCCGGGAGACTCCTTCCCGCGGGACTTGTCCATCTCGAATGCAGTGACCGGACCATCTACGCATGGAATGTTGCCGACTTCCTGCTTGCAGATTGGTTATCCCGGGCCACTGGCTTTCCGGTCGAACGGTGTCCTGCCATGCCCGACATTGAAATGGCAGGTATGCGGGAGATACGGGGGTGCATCCCCGGGGAGCCGGTCTTTGTAAATGGGCTGGTCATCGGCACGGCCACAGCCTCAACCGTAGTAATCCGGGGCCGGGATGGCAGTATTGAACCGGTATCCGGGCTGGACCCGAAACCCCACGGGTTTGAGAAACTTGCCCGTCTCGGACCGGTGGACCCGGCCACGGCGTGGTGTAAGAGCGGGGTAGTCAGGCGTCGGGATTCTGGTGGTAGTCATGATATCCAACGCGGCACTGTCAGAGGCCGCGTGGTTGTCATCGACCATTGTGGTCATGGCCTGTACCATCACCTGGATGGCGGTGTCGCAGGAGTGCTCGCGATCGGGGACGACACGACCTCGGTCTGCGGGCATATCTGTGCACACCGGGGTGTCCCGGTATTCGGTATCGTTGATGGCGATGCAGACGGGGTGGTCGTGCCACGGTTTGCACCCGGGTCCGTGATCATCCGTGTCGCGTCCGGTAATGATGACCTGGTCGGCCTTGAACTGGCAGAAAACATACCCGGCGGACCCGTAGAGTGGAGTGCCTGGGTCAGTGCCCAGGTAGACCTGGTCGGTGACCGGGGGACTATCATGTACCCCCCGGGGTGCCCGCGATGATGTGTGCGACCTGCAAGGGAAAAGGACAGTGCGGCCTCCCTGTCTGTCCGGTCATGAAACGGTTTCATGCCCAGGTGAAGACGGCACCCGTGCGTGAATTCATGGGGTATTCCCCCTCGCTTTTCATCGGTTCGTATGGGTACCCGAGGGTCACCGGTGGTCCTCTCCTGATTGATGATGCCGATGACCCGCCGTCCTGGGTCGCATCCGGGCTTGGGATCGATGATATCGTGGATATCAGGGCCCGCACGATCCGGGGCACGTCACAGGTCACTCCGTACCTATCGGCCCTCCAGGAACTCGCCATCTCGAGTGTCCCGCTGGATGTGGAAGTCCGGTTTGCCCGCCCGGTCTCCTTCGACCTGACGTTTGACGGCACGGTCGCTCCTGTCGGCCTGTCCGGCAGTTTGGAGAAGTTGAAGGTGATCGATAACCCGAAAGTTGACCCTTCCGTGGACCGGGTCACATCGGATACCGACCTCGGCGCCATGGGGGCCTGCGCCGAACTCCACCGGTCCGGGGTTGATGTCTACCAGATCAGCCACCTGATGTCCGGCGGGCTCATTGGCAGGCGGAGAAAAGTTGTCCCGACGCGGTGGTCGATTACGGCGGTGGACGACTCGGTATCCGTGGCCCTGAAAGAAAAAGTGGCACGATACACACCGGTAGACCATATCCGGATGTTCCAGCATGACCTCTACGGGAACCGGATCGCGGTCCTGTTATTACCCGGTGACTGGCGTTACGAGATGATCGAACGGTGGGGGCCGCAGAGCCTCTGGTCCGGTGATGCGGAGAGTATCACCGTCGACCGGGAGGGGCTGAAGAAGAAGGGGTATTCGCCGATAGCGGGTGCCTATTATTCCGCAAGGCTTGCCGTCGCCGAATACCTGGAATCCGCGAGGCAGTGTGCCCGGGTGATCGTGATCCGGAATGTCTCGTCTGATTACTGGGCACCGCTTGGGACATGGGTGATCAGGGAGGCCGTGAGGGGTGCAATGAAACAACCCGGGGTCCCCTGCGAGACGGTTGATGAGGCGGTCACGAGGGCGGGAATCGCCACCGGTTTTTTGGGCTGGCAACAGCACTCAACGCTCCTTCCGGACATCCGTCACCAGAGGACGCTGCGGGATTTTTTCACCTGACCAGGACGATTTGCGAACGGCAGATCTACGGTGGTTCGGCACCCGGGTCACCGTGGCAACCCTGAAAAAAGGACCGCTAGCTATTCGGCTGCCGCTGGTACCGCTCCCGGATGGAGCTGACCGTCTCAATCTCCGTGATATCCTTGTCATCCCTGATCCGCACGAACCTGGGAAAACGTAAGGCAAAACCTGCCGGATAGTTCGAGCTTACCTGGAGTTCCGAGTAACCGACCTCGAAGACCAGTTCCGGATCAAAACGGACCTCTTTTCCGGACTGGGAGACGATTTGGTCATGGAGCAGGTCATATGCCTCTGCCAGCTGTTCGTCTGAAAACCCGGTCGCAACTTTCGAGAGGGTCACCAGCTCACCGTTATCCTGGCATGCAAGGATGAAGGAGCCAAAATAATGTGCCCTTTTTCCCTCACCCCATTCCGCACCGACAACGGCCAGGTCAATGGTGTCCACTTCAGGCTTGACCTTGAGCCAGTTCTTTCCTCTCATTCCCGGTGTATAGGGTGACTCCGTGGCCTTGATCATAATCCCCTCGTGTCCCGCATCGAGGGCGGCATGGTAGAAATCCGTAACTGCCGCCGGGTCATCACTGACCAGCTGCGGTGCAACATGCCTGATGACAGCCGTTTCAAGACGTTTTCTTCGTTCCGAGAGCGGGAGGTCGATCAGGGTCTCACCATCGAGGTACAGGATATCGAACACGTTCGGGACGAGGATGACCTCTTCCTGCATTTTGGAAATATCGTGTTTCCTCCGGAACCGGCGGAGGACTTCCTGGAACGGAAGTGGTCTGTTGTCCTTGATCGCTATCACTTCCCCGTCGAGGATCACATCATGGGACGTGGATTCGTTGAGGATAGCGAGTACGTCCGGGAGGGCATTCGTCACATCCTCCAGTTTTCGTGAATATAATGCTGAACGACTACCCGTCCGGTGAAACTGGAACCTGCTCCCGTCATACTTGTACTCGGCAGTGACGATGCCAAGCTCACCGATCGCTGAAACGATCGACCCCTGCTGGGCGAGCATCATCTTTACCGGGTGGAACGGGGATATATGGACGTCCTTGAGAGCGGCCTCCCCTGTTTTTGCCAGCCAGGCGACATACCCGAGGTCGTTCAGGGCCTGGACCGCATGTTCAACAAGTGCAGGACTGACCCCGAATGCCCTGGCAACGGCCTCCCTGATCGTCCTGTCCCCCACGCCGATCCGCAGGTCTTCTAACATGATCCGGGCGAGGTACCGTCCCTCGAGCGGGTCCGCATTTGCGAGAAGTTTCCGGACCACCAGTAACTTCTCACGCTGCGATTTCTTCCCACCGGTACCGGCGATCTTTTCGAACTCAGAATAGACCGTGACCAGGTCGAGTTCTTCCGAAAAAAAAGAAGTCTGCTCTTTTCCCGCGAGCAGTTGTTCTACTGCAAATCCTGCCTCACCGACCCGGTTGATGGTCTCAATGACCGTCTCTTTCTTCGTCCCGACAACGTATGCCACCCCTTCGTAGAGGAGGTTCGGACCAATCCCCAGTTTTTCCGGGCTCCAGTCAGGGAATATCCTGCCCATAATAAATCGGACGAAGACAGGCAGTTCCTCGTCTGAAAGGGCCGGCAACCTCCGGCTGATCAGGTCGATCATCTCGAGGCGGCCCCGTATCCCCTCAAGTTGTTCACAGATGGCGGAAAATTCCCGGAATAGCATGTAGTTCACTGACCTGACAAATAATTGTTGCTGGTCCCGGATAAGAGTTCCCACCCGGTAAATGACGGGATAATGTGATGGAATCACTGGCTGTTTGTAAATCCCTGCATTCTTCTAAAAAAAATTATTATACTGTGAAGGGGCAAGGTACCACATGGAAGAAGAGTGGCAGCCTGATGCGGTTCTTGACATCAGGATTGCCCAGGTCAGGAAGGAATTATCTGAATACGTCGAGAAGAATGCCGACAAAATAGATGTAAATCTCCCGGTTTTTTACGGGCATGTCCTGTCGATCATCGAGAATTCTTTCCCGGGTATTAGCGATGTAGCTCACGACCGCTTAATCGACGATGTGACGATGAAGTTGCTGGATGTGAGCAAACACTCCGGGGATATCGAGTATATCGAGCGACTTTTTTCCCACGCGGTCCGGATGAGAAGACGTCAGACCGGGCGGATGATTTTTGATGTGATCCTTGGTTTCAAGTTGATCGACCTGGGAAAATATGCGCAGGCGATAGAGGTCCTCTCCAAATACCGGACCATCGATGCGATTATCTGTACGGCAATGTCCTACTGTTATTACGCCCTTTCAGATGAGCACCTCAGTGAAGATGGCGTTCCTGCCCACAACCGCAGGCCCAGCGAAAAAGCACTTGCTGCAAGGGAGCAGATGATCGAACTCGTACGCCTCCGTTCCCCCGTGAACCGGCTGAAATTTCCCCATGTCCTCCAGGGGCTGAAGATTAACAAGATATTCTGGTTCATGATCAGGCTTGCCGTGGACTGGTTCCCCACTGAAATTGAGATTCTGAAAATTGGTCTTGAAAAAGCCAGGAAAGATAATAACCGGGATATGAGGGGGGAACTCCTAAAAATTGCATCAGAACGGTACTTCAATGATATGTTCTTCCTCCGTGACCTGTACCATTACAAAATTGAGATGCGTGATGCCAGCGGGGCCACGGCGGTTGTCAGGCAGATGATGCAGCAGCACCCGGATGAACTCGAACCGATTTATTACGGGATGCAACTCTCAATCATCTCCTCGCAAAATTCAGCCTACAGCAGTTTCCGAAAGATGGCGGCCGGGAAAAAGATGCCTTCCAACGTCCTCTTACTGCTTGATTTTGAATTTGAACTTGTGGCAGGACATAAGACCGAGACGTACGCCTGCCTTGAGGAGATCAGGAACCGTGCGCTCCCGAAAAGCCATTACCTGATCCTGATCGAATATGTCACCGAAGATGCCTTTTCAGACGTGGAAAAGCGGGTGAAATCGGCTAAAAAGGCTCTCCTTGATTCTCTTGACCTCTACTGTACGAAAATTCTGAAGATGAAGACTGACTGATACGTCCACGGGGACCCGGCACGGCTGTTTTCCTCACCCTGGTCCCTGGTTATCAGAGGGTGATCTCATCTGACCAGCAGGGAGCAGGTCCGATCTCTGATGCCACGGTCAGCCGGGTATCACTGATGAACAGTCCAAGACCTGTTTTCCCGCTTTTCAATGCAATATCCGGCGTATTATTCACCTCGCTTAAATGTGCCAGCCGGATGTGCGTCATGTCCGGGCCAAGCTCCCGTATGCATTGTTCCGCGGCGTAATTCGAAAGGTGGCCGTTTTTCGACCTGATCCGCCGTTTCAGCATCTCCGGGTACGGCCCGGTGCGGAGCATTTCCGGGCAGTGGTTGCTCTCGAGGATGATGGAATCAGCTTGTTTGAGATATGCCATGATCCGGTCGGTAACGATCCCCGTATCCGTACAGAACCCGAGCCTGGCGCCTCCGGACGCGACCAGGTAACCGCATGGTTCCCGTGCGTCGTGGGAGGTGGGAAATGCCTCGATCTCAAATTCATCACAGAGAAACGGTTCGTGGCACCTGATCGCGGTGTGACTGACCGTTTTTTTTGCAGGGACTTTTCCTGCCAGGGATGCAGAGAGTGTGCCTTCGGTGGCGTACACCGGGATGTTGAGTCTCCTTGCAAGTGGCCACACTCCCTTCATATGGTCGCCATGTTCGTGAGTGACGAGGACGGCCGTGATCAGGTCCGGGTTTCCCCCCGCTGCCCCAAGCCGCCGGAGTGTCTCCCTGACAGACAACCCCGCATCAATGAGAATGGCGCTGCTCTCACCCTCGATATAGGCACAGTTTCCCTTGCTGCCGCTGGCGAGCGTGATGCACCGCATGGTAAATAATCTTCGATGTCCGGGCCATTAATAGGGTATGATGGGTACAGGACCAAAGGGACTGGGGGGATTTTCCGGTTGGTGGCCGGCCCTCGCATTTCCCCGCATCAACTCTTCATGACATGGACGGCGGACGCCTTGAAACAGGCCTGCATCTCCTTTCCGGGCTGGATGCCGAGTTCCTCCACCGACCTCCGGGTGACGATCACCTTCAGGGGAAACCCGCAGTCCAGGGTCACGAGGACAAACGGGCCACTCAGCGTGGTAACCGTGACCGTTCCGGGAATACAGTTCCGTGCACTGGTGCTCATATTTTCCGTAGCCAGTCCGCTATGGAGCGTGATATCGTCGGGATGAATGCTGATAAACACCTGGCTACCGAGCTCCCCTGCCGAGACCGCTTCAACCTCCTTACCGTGCGTTGAAATGGTTACAAGGCCCTCATCGGTCTTTGTTATTGTCCCGTCGATGATATTTTCAAGGCCGACAAACTTCGCGATCTCGCTGTTCATGGGCCGGTGAAAAACCTCTTCCGGTGTACCCGCCTGGGTGATCATCCCCCCGATGACCACGGCAATCCGGTGGGCGATACGCTGGCCCTGGTCAAGGTCATGCGTTGAGATGATGATCGTGGTCCCGAACCTGGTATTGATCGTCCTGATCAGCTCCTCGATCTTCGTCGTCGAGGCCGGGTCAAGATTTGCCGTCGGTTCGTCAAGGAGGAGCACCTCGGGGTGGGTGACCATTGACCGTGCAATGGCGACCCGCTGCATCTCCCCCCCGGAGAGGGTCGGTGCATAACGGTCCCCGTAGCCGGACATGCCGACCAGGTCGATCGCTTCAAGTACCCTGGTCTTCAGCTCATCCCCTTTTACTCCCCGGAACCTGAGGCCATACGCGACATTCTCAAACACCGTGGTCGAGAGGACGATTGGCTTCTGGAAGACCATCCCCATCTTCCGCCTGAGTTCGAGCTGTTGTTTCTTATCCCCGGTGGCACGGGTCCCGTTGATGGTGATGGTCCCCCGGGAAGGTCTGTCCAGGAGGTCGATCATCCTCATCAGGGTGGTCTTTCCTGACCCGCTCGGCCCGATGATCCCAAATATCGTTCCGTCCGGGATGGTGATTGTCACACTGTTCACCAGCACACGGTCGCCCACCTTCCTGCACAGCCCAAAAATTTCGATCATGTCCGGCTCCTCTGCTGGACGATGTTCAGCATAACCGTGATAATGAGCGCGATCGCGAGGAGGATAAGGCCAAGGGCAATCGAGAGCGGGAGGTTCCCCATCGAGGTCTCGAGGGTGATGCTGGTCGTGAGCACGCGGGTATATCCCCTGATATTGCCACCAATCATCATGGCAGCCCCGACTTCCGATATCGCCCGTCCAAACCCAAGGATGACGGCGGCAAATACCGCAAACCTCACCTCTTTGATAATTGTTACCATGGACTGGTACCCGGTGGCCCCCAGTGAGGTGATCGTGTCGATGGTGGTCCGGTCCACCCCCGAAAAAGCCGTGATAACAAGACCGATCATCATCGGGATGACGAGGAGCATCTGGGCGATAATCATGCCCGCCGGTGTGAAGAGGAGCCCGAGCATACCAAGCGGTCCCGAACTTGAGATCAGCAGGTAGACAAAAAGGCCCACCAGGACGGTGGGTACCGCGTACAGGGTCTGGATAATGTTAATAACGACGCGTTTTCCGGTAAACTCATGAAAATGGATCCACCACCCGGATGGGATCGCAACCAGCGAAGCGAGGAGCGTCGCAGAAAGGGATATCATGAGGGTCCTTGCCGCGATCTCCATCACCTCGGGGTTCAGCGTAACGATCAACTGGATGGCCTGGATAAACCCCTCAATAATATCATTCATGTCCCATACCCCCCCTGGTCCGGAGTTCCTGCGCAGGAATTACCCCATTCATAAAAAATACTCAATATCTGCTATCCCGGGTTAGTTCTTAAAAGTAATGAATATTCTGAAAAACTCCTCCACCTGTTCAGGACACTGGATTGGTATGGGAAGGTGGTGATATCATCCTGGGGTTATCCATAACGGGCCAGGGCATTGATGATATCATTGAACAATTCAGATCCAAGGATTTTCTCCGCGTCCTGCCGGTAATGCGTTGCCATCAGTCCGAACAGAATTTTTGTCCCTTTCATGGTCGTGAGAATGCCAACCCGTTCAGCCCGGGTGACCAGCTCCTCCTGTTCCATCATGGCAAAATATGGTAAGACGTAATAATGTGGCACTTCGAGGAACTCAGCCAGTCTCCGTGTTGTCGGAAATTTCACCTGGACCTGGTGTAGAGAGAACGAGACCGTCATATTCTGGTCATGCAGGACCTGTATTTTGATGGCCGCGTCAAAAAGGATATGGGTAGAAAGCGCCTGTGCCATGGTTGAGTGACATATATATTCCGACTATTGGCCATTAAGACTTTCATATCCGGTGGTGACAATCTGGCACCGTATTGACCGCCAGGACCTGCGGGTCTCATTAGCAATAATGTTAAAATGGCCCGCTTTCCAGCTGCCTCTCACCTGACGGTGATAAAAAATAGGAATGTTAGTGTTGGAATTTATGTTTCTCGTCTTCCGGGACTGGCTCCATGTAGACGACCTGTGCACCGACATCCACTGCGATCTGTTCGACTTCGACCTTGCGGAAATGGGTTGCCTCTATCTGCAGTTGTCCGCCTGTTACCGCGACGATCCGGTATTTCGGCTGCTTTACACCTTCGCCAACCTTCTGGCGTTCCCTGACATACAACTTCATCATGATTTAACACCTGCTGATATACCAACTGGTTTATCTCATCTACTATTAACTACACAGACATATAAATATATCGTGATTCCAATGCACCGAAGATTTGAACTGGATAATAAACTGGCCGGGGAGACACTCTCAAGGAGGAGTCTTCTCGCCGCATACCGCCACCGGCCACGGTTACGGTTGATGCCCGAACTCAATGTTGTTAAAATTGGTGGGCATGGCATTATCGACTACGGCCGGGAAGTGCTCATCCCCCTGGTCAACGAGATCGGTGGGCTCTCGAAAGCTAACCAGATGCTGGTGGTTACCGGCGGGGGTGTCCGGGCACGACATATCCTGGACATCGGGCTTGACCTCGGGATGCCCACCGGGGTGCTCGCCGAGCTTGCGGGGAAAATATCCGAACAGAATGCAATTATGGTCTCGATCCTGCTGTCACCCTGGCATGGAGTCCGGATCCATACGGGGGACCTGCTCGAACTGCCGACCCAGCTATTCCTTGGTGCATTGCCGGTGATGCATGGGACACCGCCGTACGGATTGTATGAACATCCGGGTGAACACGGGGCCATTCCCCCTCACCGGACCGATACCGGTGCGTTTCTTGCGGCAGAAGTGCTGGGTGCAAAACGGTGTATCTTACTGAAGAATGTGAATGGCCTGTACTCCGAAAACCCGCATAAAAATCCCGACGCTGACTTCATCGCGGATATCACCGCGAAGGAACTCCTTGCCATGGAACTTGATGACATGGTCCTCGAACCGATGGTATTGAGCCTGCTCACCGAGGCAAGGAATGTGACAGAAGTACAGATCATCAACGGGCATGTGCCGGGCAACCTTCCAAAGCTCATGAGTGGTGAAAAAGTCGGGACCGTGATACGTGCTGAATAAGCACATGAACCATTATCCACCGTTTCGATCTAATCAATCAATTTTTATTAACCTTATCCGAAAACAACATATTTTTATATAATCGCAATGCATAGTTCGCTGCCGCATTGGGGATATTTGCGGTACATGGGCATGAATACCGTCCTTGTATGGTCCGACAGGCACCTGGTGCCTGGGCATTTTTCGTTGACTCAATAATCCCCGCTCCAGCTCTTTGACGTGTTCCGGAAGAAATCCCCGTGGTTTTTTCCGGACTAACCGCATGATCACCTAATGATACTATCCCGTCAGCCGAAGCCGGGTACTGGTCCCGGGTTACGATCATGGCCCCTTGTCTGAAAAAACCAGTCCATCATTGCCACAGGCAGCAAGAGTAGGATGGCATGCACCACGGCCCTTCTCATCGACGGGATATCGTTGCATTGGTCG
>Ga0114951_10006553_pt1 | contig 10254 bp, 9 predicted proteins | sample AM7aDNAmetaG_FD_88677 | JGI IMG/M metagenome (GOLD analysis project Ga0114951, IMG submission 88677) | Freshwater microbial communities from Finland to study Microbial Dark Matter (Phase II) - AM7a DNA metaG | ecosystem: Environmental > Aquatic > Freshwater > Lake | place: Finland: Lake Alinen...
AACGAAACGTCGTCAAACAGTTCGCGTCCGCCAAAGGATTTGGAAAGTCCGGCTACGGTAAGCATGATAAAATGAAAATCTGAACTGAAATTGCAATTGACTGAAAATCAATCGCGATAAACTTCGCGGCGATGGCCGATGGCGCTAATGACAATCTGCTTTGCTTTTGCATCCGCGAAAAACAATACGCGATAATCACCGACGCGGATGCGGAAGCCGTCGCGGTTTTTGAGCTTCTTGCAGCCGGACGGAAAGGGATTGGCTTCCAGCGCGAGGATAGCCTTGGAAATCCGCACCTGCATCTGCGGTTGCAATCCAGCGAGTTCCTTGCGCGCATCGCGGGCGATGTCAATCTGCCAGCTCACGCCTTGATGCCCAGTTCTTTCATCACCTGACGAAATGGCTGGCGCGGCTGGTGGCGGCGCGCTTCCAAAGTCAGCGTGTCCGCGATGTCGGCAGAAATGTCCTCATCCGCCAGCATCCGTTCCAGCACAGCCTCGCGCTGGCGCGACTTCAATGACTTGAACGCGGTAAAAAAAACTTCGGCGGTGGCTTCAATGGCACTCATAAACAGACTATCGCAAATAATGACGCCGGTTTCAAGCGCATCTCATTTTGGCTTCAACTGCGGAAACAAAATCACGTCGCGGATGCTTTCCTGGCCGAGGAGCATCATGCACAGGCGGTCAATGCCGATGCCGATGCCGCCGGCGGGCGGCATGCCGTGTTCGAGCGCGACGAGAAAATCCTCGTCCAGCTTCTGCTGCTCGCCGCCGGCCTGATGTTCCAGCGTGGCGCGCTGCGCGATGGGATCGTTCTGCTCGGTGTAGCCGGGCGAAATTTCCTGGCCGTTGATGCAGCACTCGAAGACCTCGACGGTCGTCGGGTCGTCGGGCGAAAGCTTGGCGAGCGGCACGAGTTCCTTGGGCAGATGCGTGACGAACGTGGGATTGAACAACTTCGGCTCAATTAATTTTCCGAAAACTTCGTTCGTGACTTCAAAATCTTCGAGTTTGCCAACTGTTAAAATTTGCTTGGACAACTTTTCAAGTTCTTCGCTGGCTCTCCTTTTAATTTGGCTCGCGTTCTTTTGGATGAGTGCAGCAAGTTCATGGAGATCGTGAGCAGCTAGAAGTTCGGGGATTTCTCCCAATGCAATCAGACGGCAGAATCGTTCGTCAGGGCTAATTTCAAACCAATCTTGAAAAATCGTTTCGCGAATCAAGTCTTTGTATTTCACGCGCCGCCAGTTTGGCGTCAGGTCAACAATTCTACGGATGGCCAATCCACCCAATACAACATGAAGTTCCTTAATGCCCGCCTGCAATTTCTGCAATTCAACCGAATCAGCGATTGACTTAATTGATGCAGCGGGCGCAGTTGTCCCGTTGGATAATTCGGCATCGAACTCCGATAGAAGTTCTTTCGCTTGACGCGCCAAGTCCCAAGACGCTGCGCTTTTTTTTCTAACGCCGACAAGTAATTCCTCAACACGAAAATTATATGGTCCAACAAACGCATTTAGGACTTGAACGGAATTACTACCGTAGTCGTTCAGCAGGTTTGCACAACCGTGCATCAACAATTCCCAAAATTTAACAATCGCGTTATTGGTTTCGTGGTAACGCGGTTGTTCAATCTTTAAGGGTTCGGGTTCATTTTTACGAACGGCCATTGCAACTTGAACAATCAATCCTTGCACCGTTTCCATCATCGTCGCGTAATCCCCGAACGCGCAGTAGGCTTCGAGCATCGTGAATTCGGGATTGTGCCGGCGCGAGAGGCCTTCGTTGCGGAAGTTTTTCCCGATCTCAAACAGCTTGTCAATGCCGCCGACGAGCAGCCGCTTGTGGTAAAGCTCCAGCGCGATGCGCAGATAAAATTCGCAGCCGAGCGCGTTGTGAAAAGTCTTGAACGGTTGCGCCGCCGCGCCGCCGGGAATCCCCTGCATCGTGGGCGTCTCGACTTCCATGTAGCCGCGTGAATGAAAGAATTGACGGATTTCATGCACGATGTCGCTGCGTTGCTTGAAAATTTTCCGCACGTCTTCATTCGCGATCAAATCCAGATAGCGCTGGCGGTAGCGGATTTCCGTGTCTTCGAGGCCGTGCCATTTGGCGGGCGGCGGGCGCAGCGACTTGGCGAGAATGGTGAAAGCTTCGATTTTGATGCTCGGCTCGTTGGTCTTGGTGCGGAAGAGCGTGCCGGTCACGCCGACGAAATCGCCGAGATCGAGATGCGTGAACGTGTGGAAGAGATCATCGCCGAGCGCATTTTTCTGCGCGTAAATCTGGATGCGTCCGCTCTGGTCGCGCACGTCAATGAACATGGACTTGCCCATGTCGCGGTGCGCGGTGATGCGCCCGGCGACGGAAACCTTGGCGTGCTCGGCCAGTTCGCCGCTCTCAAATTTCGCGCGCGCCTCGCCCGCGCCGATATCCGGCGTGAACTTGTTCTGGAACGGGAAAATGCCCTTGGCCTCAAGCGATTTGAGCTTGGCCTTGCGCTGTTCGATGAGTGAATTCGTGTCTTCCATAAAAATGGCGACGGGTATTAAACCACAAAATCGGGGTCAAAACCAAGAAGCAAAGTGGGCTGACATCGCCATGCGGTATCTACCAGCTTCCAACTCTGCACCACCGCATCCATGTCAGCCCAAAGCAAGCTACGCCGGTCCAGCGAATGCGCAACGGGTGAAATGAAGATTTTTAACGCCGCTTCCGGCACAGCCAGCGCTCGCTGATTCAAAGATGAAACCAGTTGTATTCGTTCGGGAAAATCTTCCAGTCAATCGTGATCTCCGACGCGAGCATGAAGGCCAGCAGCGCGGCCAGCACGACAAACTTTGTCCCGTTGCTGAATTTTTTCAATGCGCAATCAAGACCGTTCGCAAACAGCAGCAGAAACGGGATCAACATGCCCAGCATCAAACGACCGGAAACGAAAAACGGATGTTCGCGCGACGGATAAAAGCAGTCCTGAAAATCGTATTTCACCGACAGCAGCGCAAAAAATGTCAATGCCGCCGTGAGGCACGCGAAGCCGAACCACAGTGCCGCCCGCTGTGACGCGGCAAATGGCGAAGGCCGGCGCAGCAGCGCGACCAGTGCCAATGCCAGCAGGCCGAGCGTCAGGATGACGTAAATTGAATCCACGGCGGGAATCGCCAGCGGTTTGCGCTGCCACAAAAGTTCGCCCTGCCAGAAGGTCGAAAGATTTCCCTTCAGAAAATACCAAAATCCCGACGCGGTGAAAATCGGGTGATGAAACCATTCGACGAACGGCTGGTGCGTCCAGTTGAGAAACTGGATTTTCAAGACCGAGCCGGTGAAATCGCCGAAGTTCAATTTGCACCAGGTCATCCACGCCGCCATCGGCAAACCGGCGCACGCCGCCAAGATTCCCAACGGCGGAATTGACGCACGCAATTTTCCAGCGCGCGCTACATGAAAAATTTTCAGCGCGAGAAACATTCCCGCGACGGCAAGCAGCGGCAGGTTGCTGATCTTCGTCAAGAAAGTCGCAGCCAACGCCAGCCCGGTGGCGGCGGCAAGACCTTTTGTTGAAATTTCGGCCTCGCACAATTTCAGCAGCAGCACAAACGCCGCGCCAAAGGTCAGCGGCGAGAGGAGGTCGTTGTTGATGGCGTAAAATGTCGTTTGCGGCATGAACGCGATGAAGGCCGGCACGGCGATCCGGACAAATATATTTTCAGAAAATATTTTTCGCGCCGCGAACCAGCCGAGCCAGGCCAGCGCGGCGATGAGCGGGATATTCAAAAACCGCAGCCAGTAGAGCAACTGGCCGCCGTCCAGCTTGAGCAGTTTGCCGAGCCGCCACCAGGCGCCTGCAATGGAATAATACAACGGCGGTTGCGAGGCCTCGTGATTTTTCACCTTCTCTTTCCAGATGTCCTCCTTGGCCCGGAGATTTTCGGCGATGACGCCGATGGGCAGCGTCCACGGCGGCGGCGCGATGCGTCCGCCGGGTTGCGTGGCGGGCGGCCAGAGATATTCGGGCGTTCCAAAAATGGCGATGTAGAGCAAGGCTTCCGCGCATGGCGGCGCGAGCGAGCGCGGGAGGTTAGCTTGTGAATAACGCACGGCGAGGTCGAAATGCACCTGCTCGTCCACGACGTTGAAAAAAGGAAACGTGGCGGAAAAAATAAAGACGTGGACGGCGGCGAGCAGGCACAGGAGCAAAACAATCCGGCGCTCGCGCGTTTCGGGAATGTCCGGGGACGGATGGTTTTCGGCAACGCTCACAAATTTCCGGCCAGCTTAATCGTCACCGGGCAAAGCTCAAAGAAATTCCCACTGAACTGAACCTGGCCCGATCTCGAAAAGCAGGCTGCAGCGCCACGGCGCGAAAGAACTATGTCAATAATTAACCGGAACTGACTCAGTTACCTTTCGCTTTTGAACTTGTTTTCTGCGGGTGTTTGGTTATTCGTGGCTTCTTATGCCAAGCTCATTATTCTCTGCGGCAAATTCTCTGCGGCAAATTCTCTGCGGCAAATTCTCTGCGGCAAATTCTTGAAGTTAAACGATGGCTTGTTTGGCTTGGTTTATTTGGTCTGGCAGTGTTGTTTATTGCGCTGCGTTGGAACAGTTACAATGCACCGTTGACACGCGATGAAGGGGAATACGCCTACTCGGCTCAAATGCTAGAACTTGGCGTGGCTCCCTATGAACACGCCTTTTTTCAAAAGCCGCCGATGGTGGTTTATAGCTATGTTTTTTCATTCTTATTTGCGCCGCACACTTTCTGGGCACCACGGGTGCTGGCAGGCGTCTTTGTCGTAGCGGCGACAATTCTGCTTGGCTTCATTGCGTGCCTTGAGTTTGGGGAAGGAGTTGCTTTGCCAGCAATGTATCTGGTTACGCCGATGCTCTTACTGCCCGAAATCGAGCAATTTGCCCCAAACACAGAAATGTTCTTATTGTTGCCGCTGGTCGCGACAGTGGCTATTTATAGTTATAGTCGGAACTACGGCCATAAAGCCCCGTATATCTTTGCGGCGGGTTTTCTTGGCGTTGTCGCCTTTTTTTTCAAATATACCGCGCTGCCATTGCTACTTTTTGTCTACATAAGCTGGCTGATTGAAGTGTGGCGTTTAAAGACTCCCGGTTTGCTTTGGCGGTTCGGTGTTTCACTTACCTTGGGTGCGATCACCGCCGCGACAATGGCATTGGGCTATTTTTTAATACAAGATGGTTGTGCGAGGCTTTGGGAATGCACAATTCGATTCAACCAGTATTATGCCGGATCGAATAATTTCGGACTGGCTCCTCTTTGGTCGCATCTCCAAAATTTCTGGCTCAATTGGTGGATTTTGTTCCTGATTCCCTGCGCTATATTCTTAAAGCCGAAGCCCCGTATCTGGTTTTGGATTGGTATGTTTGCGGTTGCCTGGCTTTCGACCGGTAACAGTTTATACGGCCATTATTACATTCTCGTTATGCCTTTCTGGGCGTTGTTAAGTGCAGTTGGAATCCGTGCCCTTGCTTTGCATATCAATGAATGGTCAACGCGATCTTCCAAATGGATTGGCTGTTTGATTACCATCGTTGTCATGCTTCAGGTGCTCCGTCCGGATGTGCCGTGGTTAATCTGCTCGCCAGCAAGATTTGTTGAAGTAAAATATGCTGGCTATCCATTTTCGGAGTCGCGCATTGTTGCAAAACGGGTGGCGGAATTGAGTTCTGGCGACGACTTTGTCTATGTGGCCGGTTCAGAACCAGAAATACTGTATTATGCCCAACGATTCAGTCCCACCCGGTTCATCACTTCGTATGCACTCATGATTCCCACGCCGTTGACACAAAATTATCAGCAGGAAGCAATTCGAGATTTACTAACGCGGCCACCGTCCCTAATCGTTTATGTGAATTCAAGCGCTAGCTGGATGCGACAGGAAGCAACCCCGCTAGAATTTTTCGCATTTTTAAATAAATTCATGTTGGATAGTTATGAACGGGTTGGTGGGTATGTGATTGATGGAACAAAAGAACGCTGGGTTGAACCACTGACTGATAAAGAACTGGCCGATTCCAGCTTAATCCTTTTCAAACACAAAAAGATTGCGGTTCACCCTTGAAAAATTGCCTTGCCAAAAAACGGCTGATGCAAATCAAAGAAATTCCCAGCGGTCGAACATCGCCGCCTGGCCGCACGGCTGGCCGGTTTCGGAAAGCAGATTCCAGACGGTCGCGCGGGAAATCTTAAAACGGCGGCCGGTTTTGGAAATGCGGACGCCGGAATAATCGTCAATGAATCCCTGGCGTGTGACATTTTCCAACAGTTTCGCGCGCGCCTCGCGGTTCGGCACCTCGGCGGTCAGACGCGAGGGCGTGCGCGTCAATTCTTCCCATGACATTTCCCAGAGCGCGAGCGCGGCGGCGTTGCCGTAATTCAGAACCGGATCGGCTTCCGTGCCGTGCGAGACGAGGACGAACGGCGCGTGGAAAATTTTCTCCGCGAGTTCCGCCGGCGGAAGATTTCCCGGCAGCAGTTCGCGCCGCGTGTAATGCTTCAGGCTGCGCGCCAGGCTTTGCGTGTGGGTGATGATGAAATCCGCATGCCAGATCGAATCCATTTTAAATCGTAACAGCTAACGCAAACCCGGCACCCGACGCGATTTTAAATCATGTCCGACGCCAGAATGCGGATGATTTCATCCAAGGTCGTCTGGCCGGTGAGGGCGCGGTCGAGGCCGTTTTGCCACAAGGTGCGCATCCCTTGTTGAATGGCAATCTCTTCCAACGCCCGGGTTGGCACTTTTTTCAGCACGGCTTCGCGGAACACTTCGTCCACGGCGAGCAATTCACTCACCGGCAGGCGGCCTTTGAAACCAGTGTTCAAACACTGCTCGCAGCCCGCACCCTTGCGAAATTGCGCCCCTGACAAAGCCGCCTCAGGGACGAGTTTCAACTGGCTTGGTTCCGGTTCGCACGGCTGCGAGCAATGCGGGCAATTCCGCCGCACGAGCCGCAAGCCCATCACGCCGAGGATGGAAGAGGACAGCATGAACGGCTCGATCTCCATGTTGATGAGCCGCGTGAACGCGCCCGCCGACACGCCGGAGTGAATCGTGCTGATGACCAGATGCCCCGTCAGGCCGGCCTGCACCGCGATGGCGGCGGTCTCCGGATCGCGGATTTCGCCGACCATGATGACTTCCGGGTCCTGCCGCATGATGCTGCGGAGCGCGACGGCGTAAGTGAAGTCCGCCGCCGGTTTGATTTGGGTCTGGCTCACCATCGGCAGGTTGAATTCCACCGGATCTTCCACCGTGCTAATGCTGACCGCCGAGCCCTCGCGCTCGATGATATGACACAGCGCCGAATACATCGCGCTCGTCTTGCCCGAACCGGTCGGCCCGGTGAACAACAGCAGGCCGCTGGTGCGATGCAGCAGTTTTTGCAATCCGCGCAGCGAGGCCGGCTCAAAGCCCAGCCCCTCCAGTTCAAACCGGCGATCACGCGGGTCGAACAGGCGGATGACGATTTTTTCGCCGCGCGTCGTGGGAAAAATTGAAATCCGCAGTTGCACGCCTTCCAGTTCCGCCCCGCCGAGCGCCGTGCCATCCTGCGGTGTGCCGGCCTGATAGCTCACCAAATTGGCCATCACCTTGAACCGCGCGGAGATTTTTTCCAAAAAATCAAGCTGCAGGCGCACCACCTCGACCAGCACGCCGTTGACGCGGGCGCGGACGGCGATGGACCTTTCCCACGGCTCGATGTGCAGGTCGCTCGCGCCGAGATGGATCGCGTCCTGCACGAGGCAATTCACGAGCACAATGACTTCGACGCCCTGCGCGGCGGATTCCGACCGCAGATAATTTTCCGTGTAGCTCATGAATTCGAAAAACAGGTGGCTGGGTGCGCGGAATTTTAGAACAGGCCTGTCGCAACCGCAAGTTGCGACATGAAAAAACAGGGATCCATTGCCGGCGGCAACGACCATCACATTGCAGGCTGGCGGAGAAAATTTCTTTGGTGTAAAGTGCGCGCGAAATCGACAAATTTATGGCCGCCAAAATTCAAATTCCTGACGAACTCAAGCAAGACCTGCCGCCATCCAAATGGGGCAAAATTCTGGCCGCGACGCCCATCGTAATGACCGTCATCGCCACGATGCTCGCCGGCCTTGCCTCCAGCGAGATGACCAAGGCGCAATATGACCGCTCGCTGGCCGCGCAACTCCAGTCCAAGGCCGGCGACCAGTGGAGTTATTTCCAGGCCAAAAAACTCCGCAGCGCCGTTGCCCGCAACACGCTCGATTTGCTCGCCGCCACGGCAGAAATCCAGCCACTTGATCCAGCGACCTTGCCTCACTCACAAGAAGCTACAATCGCGGCGTTAACCAAAAACAAATTTCCCGACGCCACACCGGCAAAACTAGACCGCGCCGTGGAACTCGCATTACATGACGTCGAAATTTCCGAACCAGAAACAAACATAACTGCCATCCTTGCCAAAATTAAAGACGCCACGCTAGCCAACGCGCTGACAGCGACAAAACAGGCGGCACTGGATTTTGATAATGCAACCAAGTCCATCAATCGTGATTGTGATGATTTTGACAAGTCCTTGATGGCCGGCGACAAAAATGTGTTTCGCAGTTTCTCCGCCGCGCGGCTGCGTTACACGGCCTCGCGTTACGACACCGAGGCACGGCTCAACCAGGCGGTCGCGGGCGTCTATGAATTGCAGGTGCGGCAGAACAACTTCACCGCCGAGCGGCATCACCGCCGCAGCGCTAAATTTTTCTACGGCATGCTCGCGGCGCAGATGGCGGTGATCATTTCCACATTCTCGATTGCCGCGCGGCAGAAGAGTCTCCTTTGGTCGCTGGCTGCCGCCGCCGGCATGGCCGCGGTGTCGTTCTCGCTTTACGTTTATCTCTACGTCTGACGGCGGGAAAATTTCCGGCGCAGCCAGCCGCGCGCCGGACGTTCGACCGCAAAGTAAAGCAACATTGCCGCCAGCAGAATCAAGCCGAAGTCCGCCAGCCAGATTCCCGTGCGGACGGTGAGCGATGCGGCGGCAAATTTTGACGCTGGCAAGGCCACTTTCACCAACCGCTGGACGATGCCGTGGACGAGATAAATCGAATAGGAAATCTCGCCCAGAAAAACGCAAACGCGCGCGGCCAGCAGCCGCGAGAAAATTCCGTCCGCGCGGGCCAAGCCGAAAATCATCAGCGCCACCGCCAGCAAAATCCCCGCAGCCGCGAGTCGTCCGCCGTTGACGCTGGCGAACCATACGGCAGCCAGCAACAACGCCACACCAAGCGAATCCAAGTGCTGCATCATATTCCCACCGAGCGCAAGCAGTCGGCGGCGCAGGTCCCACAACAGTGCGCCGGCGAGAAACAACAGGCTGACCATGCTCAATTTCCATTCCGTGCGGATGGCCGGTTCCAACACGCACACGGCCAGCGCAAGGGCGGCAACCCTAAGTTTCCCGCCGCCGGAAATTTTTTTCAACAGCCAAACGGCCAGCGGAAAAATGAAAAGATAGGCGAACCATTCCGCGCTCACCGACCAGTCGGGATAATTCCAGCCGGAGAAGTTTGGCGGCATCACCACCCAGTTGTGCAGCATCAGGACTTCCGGCAGCAGCCAGCGCAAGGGATATGCCCCGGCCGTGTGCGGCACGCCGGCGACAGCGGAAACAACAACGAGCAGAATCATCGCCGCGAGCGCCGCGAGGTAGGCCGGGTAAACCCGCGCCAGCCGCAGGCCGAGAAAGCGGAAATATTCGCGCCAGGAAAAGATTTCAAACCGGTCGCGGTAGGTGTGCAGCAGGATGAACCCGCTCAAGATGAAGAACAGCGGCACGGCGTTGGCGCCCGCGCCCATGAACCAGTTGAAACCGGCGCTCGCCGGCAGCAAGGTGTTGGTCTCGCGGATAAAGTGCAGCGAAACCACCCAGAGCGCGGCAAATCCGCGCAGGCCGGTCAGCGCGTCAAGTTGCTCAACATTCGAGACGGTGGAGGTTTTCAGGCGCGACCATGATGAATGAAGTTTCTGCCGGGCGGCAATCAATTCTTTGGCTCAAGCCTGAATTCCCGCAGCGTTTTGTGACGCCCAGAGCGCACGGCACGCCGTGTGGCTGATAATGCGGGGCGAGTTTTCGTTTCTCGCTGAAGCAGACATTAGACTTTTGCACACATCGTCGTCTGCTACACTTTTTCCATGTATCGCACGCAGGATCTGCATGTCAAAGAAATCGTTCCGCTGCTCGC
>Ga0114951_10006554_pt1 | contig 10252 bp, 10 predicted proteins | sample AM7aDNAmetaG_FD_88677 | JGI IMG/M metagenome (GOLD analysis project Ga0114951, IMG submission 88677) | Freshwater microbial communities from Finland to study Microbial Dark Matter (Phase II) - AM7a DNA metaG | ecosystem: Environmental > Aquatic > Freshwater > Lake | place: Finland: Lake Alinen...
AAAAACTGATCTTGGTGCCGCGCGAAACCCCGTTCAGCCTGATCCACATCAAAAACATGGAACTGCTCATCCTCGCCGGCGCGGTCATCATGCCCGCGAATCCCAGTTTTTATTCCGGCGCCGACTCGGTGGTGCAGATCGTGGATACCGTCGTGGCCCGCGTGCTCGACCACATCGGCGTGCCGAACCAGCTTGCGCCGCGCTGGGCCGAAGAAAAAGAATGATTTCAGCAATTCAAAGGTGGGGCAGCTTCGTCCGCTTTTCGCACACCGTCTTCGCTTTGCCGTTCGCGTTGGCCGCGATGGTCGTGGCGGCGCGGGATAATCGCGGCTGGCCGGGCTGGCGCACGTTCGGGCTGATTCTGGTGGCGATGGTCTGCGCGCGAACCTGCGCGATGGCGTTCAACCGCATCGTGGACCGCAAGTTTGACGCGCTCAATCCGCGCACGGCCAGCCGCCATTTGCCAAGCAGACAAATCTCCCTGGCGAGCGCCCTGGCATTGTGCGTCTTATCGGCGGCGGGTTTGCTGGCGGCCAGTTGGTTTTTGAATGCGCTTTGCTTTTACCTGTCGCCGCTGGCGCTGGTGCTGGTTTGTTTTTATTCGCTCACCAAGCGGTTCACGGATTACACCCACGTCTTCCTCGGCATCGCGCTCGCGCTCGCACCCATCGGGGCGTGGCTGGCGGTGCGGGGCGAGCAGGTTTCCGGCTGGGAAATCCTGCAGATGACCACACTCGCCCTGTCCGTCGTGTTGTGGCTCGTGGGTTTCGACATCATTTACGCGCTGCAGGATTACGAGTTCGACAAGTCGCACGGGCTGCGTTCGCTGGTCGTGGCGTGGGGGCCGAAGAACGCGCTGGGCGCGGCGTTCCTCGCGCACATGGTCATGTGCGGCCTGCTACTGCTGTTCGGCCTGCTCTGCCATTTCCGCATCGCGTATCTCCTCGGCTGGGCGATCATCGTCGGCTGTCTGGTGATGGAACATTGGATCGCGCGCCGCCGCAGCTTGAACTGGATCAATGTCGCCTTCTTCCGCCTGAACGCGCTCGTCGGGGCGGTGTTTCTTGTCATCGTGGTTGCGGAAGTGGTTTTTCAAGGCGGGTTCAAGCTGCATTAAGCGCGCCGCAGACTGTCTCGGCTCGATGGGGATTCGCCCCAAACGCCGAAGGTTCTGCCGAATTCCAGAGTGGCGGAGGGTTGCTTCGTCGAGGTGCATCTCCAAAGTTGTGCTGGAATTTCCGGTGCCGTTCCGCAAACTTCGCCCGTGCAATCGCCAGACTTTCGTTCGGCCATCGTTGATTTCATCCGCGAGCAGGCCCGGCCGGTGGACAAGTTCAGCCACCAGCCGCGGCTCTACGAATTGACGCGCGTCCTCGGCGTCGGCCAGAGCTATGATGACGACGTGGTTTTCGCCGCCGCCTGGTTGCACGACCTCGGCGTGTTCGTCGGCCATCGGCCCGAGGAACCGGAAGCGCTGGCGAACTGGGATTTTCTTGGCTACGTCATGAAACAGACGCCGGGGATTCTCACGCGTCTGAGGTTTCCCGCCGGAAAAATTCCCGCCGTGGTAGAAGCCATCCGCACGCATCAGCCGAAGGACAGCCCCACGACCATCGAAGGCATCCTCCTCCGGGATGCGGACATCCTGGAGCAATTGGGCGCGGTGACGGTGCTGCGCACGGTCTGCAAGATCGGCCGCGACACGCGCTTCAAAACGTTTCCCGAGGCGCTGCGGGTGTTGCAAAAAAATGCGAACACGCTGCCGGGCCGGTTGAAACTTCCGCTTTCACGAGAACTCGCCGCGCCGCGCTTGCTGGTGCTGGAACAATTTCTGGCGGCGGCACAGGCGGAAGGCTGCGCGACTGTGAATTAACCGGGAAATTGTAATTGGAGAATGCGGCGGCAACCGCCACACTGCTGGCGAATTTATGCAACCACAAACTGTCTCCAAACTCATTGGTGTCGCCATCCTCATCTTCGTCCTCGTCATCGCCGGGGCCAACAGCAGCTATGTCGTGGACCCAGGGTTCCGTGGCGTGGAGGTGACGCTGGGCAAAGTGTCGCCGGTGTTCAAGGGGGAGGGCTTCGGTTGGAAAACACCGTTCATCACGCGCATCATCCCGGTGACCATCCGCCAGCAGACGCGCGACCTGTCGGCCGATTGTTACTCCTCGGATTTGCAGCAGGTGAAGACGGAATTGCGCGTGTTGTTCCGCGTGCCGGAAGCGTCCATCGTGCAGATTTACCAAGGCTATGCCGGTGACCCGTTCGACAGTTTGATCGCGCCGCGCGTGCAGGAAGCCTTGAAGGAAGTCACCGCCATGCAGAGCGCCGAGCAGATCGTCAAGAACCGGGAAGACATCAAGACCAAGGCGCTCGCCGGCGTCCGGCAGAAAATCGGTTCACTCCTGATCGTGGAGGACGTGGTCATCCAGAACATTGACCTTTCCAAGGAACTGGAGACCGCCATTGAAGCCAAAATGGTGCAGGAGCAGGAAGCCGCCAAGGCCAAGTTCACGCAGGTCAAAGCGCAGATCGAAGCCGACACCGTGGTCATCAAGGCCAAGGGCGATGCAGAATCCATCAAGATCCGCGGCGAAGCGCTCAAACAGACGCCGGCGTTCATCGACTTGCAGATCGTGGAAAAGTGGGACGGCAAAGCGCCGTTGTATGTCGGCGGCGCCAGCGGCGGCGGCGTGAACATGCTCCTGCCGGTCGTTGATGTCAAAAAATAGCACGCGGCTTTCGCACCAAAATATTTCAGTCCATGAACCCGCGCTTGATTGCGTTTCTGAAGCTGTTCGTTCTCCTGACGGTGATTGTCGGGCTGGTGCTGCTGTTCCCGGCAGCACTGAAGTTCGTAGAACTGGCCGCGCGGGAGTTGCGCTATTTGTGGTGGCTGATCCTGCTGCTGGCGCTGGCGGTGTGGCTGATCTGGGGCGTGGGGAAAAAGAAGAAGTAACAATGGAGCGCGGGCGGCTCGCCCGTGAGTTCCGGCAAACCCAATCAACCCGCGGGCGAGCCGCCCGCGCTCCGACCTACGCCGCCTCTGCGTCCTGCTTCCGGCTGACAATCGGCTGGATCTCGCCGCGCACCACCTGCCGCGTGATTTTGACGTGGACGATGTCGCTGTAATCCGGCGCGTCGAACATCACGTCCAGCATCAGCTTCTCGATCAGCCCGCGCAACGCCCGCGCACCCGTGCCCTTCTTTAAAGCCTGCGCCGCCAGCTCGCGCCGCGCGTCGGGCGTGAATTCCAGTTCCACGCCTTCCATCGCCACGAGTTTGGCGAATTGTTTCGTCAGCGCGTTCTTCGGTTCGGTGAGGACGGAAATCATCTGGTCCTCAGTCAATTCCGCGAGCGTCGTGACGATCGGCAGGCGGCCGACGAATTCGGGAATGAAACCGGCGCTCAGCAAATCCTCCGGCTCGATGTGCTGCAAAATCTCGTCGCGATGACCGTGGGCGGCCTTGTGCGTTTCGTGGTGCGTGGCGCTGAAACCCATTGCATGCCGGCCCAGCCGACGTTGGATGACTTTCTCCAACCCGACGAACGCCCCGCCGCAGATGAACAAAATATCCGTCGTGTCCACGCGGATGTATTCCTGCTGCGGATGTTTGCGCCCGCCTTGCGGCGGCACATTGCAGACCGTGCCTTCCAGGATTTTCAACAGCGCCTGTTGCACGCCTTCGCCGGAAACGTCGCGCGTGATGGACGCGCTCTCCGCCCGGCGCGCGATCTTGTCGATCTCGTCAATGTAAACGATGCCGCGCTGCGCGCGCTTCACGTCGTAATCGGAATTTTGCAGGAGACGCAAGATGATGTTCTCGACGTCCTCGCCGACATAGCCAGCCTCGGTCAGCGTCGTCGCATCCGCGATGGCGAACGGCACGTCGAGAATTTTCGCGAGCGTGCGCGCGAGCAAGGTTTTGCCCGAACCCGTCGGACCAATCATCAGAATGTTGCTCTTCTCAATCTCGACTCCGGCGTGTGGATCGACGGGCGTGGGCTTCGCGGACTCTTCATGCTCCTTCGCCGGTTCTGATTTGATGCGCTTGTAATGATTATGCACCGCGACGGCCAAAGTCTTCTTCGCCTGATCCTGCCCGATGCAATACAAGTCGAACTGGCGCTTGATTTCCGCCGGCTTCGGCACGGTGAACTTCGGCTGCTTTTTCTGCGTCGCCAACTGCAATTCGCGGTCGAGGACGTTTTTGCAAAGGATGATGCAGTTGTCGCAGATATAGACGCCCGGCCCGGAGATGAGCTTCCTGACTTCCGCATGCGACTTGCCGCAGAAACTGCACATCGTCAGGTTTGTGGGCCGGGCCATGAGAATTAAACGATCACCGAAGTTTTATCCACGCCGGGAATTTCCTTCCGCGATTGCACCACATGATCCACGAGGCCGTAGTTTTTCGCTTCCTCGGCCGTCATGAAATTGTCGCGATCGCAATCCTTTTCCACCTGTTCCACCGGTTTGCCCGTATGTTTCGAGAGGATCGCGTTCAACGTTTGCTTGAGTTTGAGCATGTGCTTCACGCGGATTTCCACGTCGCTCGCCTGGCCTTCCGCGCCGCCGAGCACCTGATGAATCATCACGTTCGCGTTTGGCAGCGCGTAACGCTTGCCCTTCGCGCCCGCCGCCAGCAATACCGCGCCCATGCTTGCCGCCTGCCCGACGCAGTAGGTGTTCACGTCGCAGGTCATGTATTGGATCGTGTCGTAAATTGCCAGCCCCGCCGTGACGCTGCCGCCGGGGGAATTGATGTAGAGATGAATGTCCTTCTTGGGATCGCTCATCTGGAGAAACAATAGCTGCGCGATGATGATGTTCGCCACCGTGTCATCCACCGGCGTGCCGAGAAAAAGAATGCGATCCACGAGCAGGCGGGAATAAATATCCCAGCTCCGCTCACCGCGACCCGTCTGCTCCACCACAATCGGAACGTAATAATTTTGCATCCGAAATAACTACTCCATTTTCACGCCAAGTAAAGGCGGGAAAGGATTTTTAACCATGGTTTATCACGGAAGTATCCGGATGAAAAGATTGAGCGGAGTGCCGGCTGGAAGCGTGCGCCGCCGGTCTAACCGCCGCCCGACAATCCTATGATCCGGCAATCCATTTGACCGCCCCATCCGCGTCCACCTACGATGAAAATGTTTTTTTGCCCGCCCCGTTTACGCCCGCCGGTTGAAAACTCGCTTGGCAGTGGTGGTTCGTTCTGTTTAATTGGCCGGGCTTGATGAGAAAAATTCCCACCATCGCCGTGCTCGCCTTTCTGTTGGCAATCTTTCCGTTGGCAGTCCGGGCGCAGGACCAGCCGTCGTGGGACATGTGGGCGCTCAACCAGATCATTCCCGAATCGCCGGTGGGCAAGGTTGAATTCGACCTCGTGGGCAACACCGCGCACGGCACCAACGGCATCTGCATCCGCTACGGCACCACGGTGCTGACGGCGGACAGCGCCTCGGTGGACCGCGACACGGGCGAAGCCGTGGCCGACGGGCACGTGCGCATTGAGCAGGGCGACCAGCTCTGGGTCGGCGACCATATCCGCTACAATTTCAAGACACACCAGATGGAGAGCGAGCAGTTTCGCACCGGCAAGACGCCGGTGTTCGCAACCGGCCGGCAGTTGGAGGGGAACATCACCAACCAGACTTACATCGCCCGGCATGCGCTGGCGACCAGTGACGATGTGAAAAATCCCGCGAGCTACATCCGCGCCAGCCACATCAAGATCATTCCCAACCAATACATCGAGATGTGGCACGCGGTGCTGTTCGTGGAGCGGGTGCCGGTGTTTTATTTTCCGTATTACCGGCGCAACATCGGGCCGCATGCGAACAACTGGAATTTCACCGCCGGCGACCGCACGGCTTACGGGCCGTTCATCCTGAACACCTACACCTGGTGGGTGAACGATGCGGTGGACGGCAAATTCCACCTGGACTACCGCGAGAAACGCGGCATCGGCCTGGGGCCGGACGTGAATCTGAACCTCGGCCAGTGGGGCACCGCGACGTTCAAGTATTATTACACTCACGATCACGACCAGAACGCCGGCACCAATGGCCTGCCGGACTTCGGCCCCATTCCCCAAAACCGCCAGCGCGTTTATTTGGGCTGGCAGGCGACCCCCGCCACGAACCTGAACCTCAAGGCGATGGTGAATTACCAGAGTGACGCGTATCTGGAACACGATTTTTTCGAGGGTGAATACCTGAACAATCCCCAGCCGAACACCTTCTTCGAGCAGAACAAATACTGGGACAACTGGAGCCTCGACGCACTCACCACGCCGGAATTGAACAATTTCTTCAACCAGGTCGAACGCCTGCCCGACGTGCGCCTCACCGGGTTCCGCCAGCAGGTGCTGGACACGCCGGTTTATTACGACAGCCAGAGCTCGGTCGGCTATTACAAGATGTTTTATGCGCAGACCAACGGCGTGACGCCGTTCGCCAATTATTCCGCCGCGCGCGTCGACACCTATCACCAACTGCTCCTGCCCTGGGTGTTTTTTAACTGGCTGAACGTCACCCCGCGCGTCGGTGGACGCCTGACGTATTACAGCGATGAATCCGGGCCGGGCGGCACCAATGCGGAAGCCTGGCGCGGCGTGTTCAACACCGGCATCGGCACGTCGTTCAAGGCCTCACAACTCTGGCCGGGCGCGAAGAGTTCGTTTTGGGATGTGGACGGATTGCGCCATGTCGTCGAGCCGTCGGCGAACTACGTGTTCGTGCCGAGCCCCAGCAAGACGCCGTCGCAACTGCCCCAATTCGATTCCGCGCTGCCCAGCCTGGGCCTGCTGCCGGTGCAGTTCCCGGACTACAACAACATCGATTCCGTGGACAGCGAGAATGTGATCCGCCTCGGCCTGCACAATTCGCTGCAGACCAAACGCGACGGGCACATTGATAATTTTGTGGACTGGAATCTCACGATTGACTGGCGGCTCGACCCCAGCGGCACGCCGAACAACCTCGACGAGCCCTTCAGCTCGCAGCAGTCCTTTAGCGACCTCTATTCCGAGTTCAAATTCAAGCCGCGCTCATGGGTCACGTTTGAATCCCAGTCGCGCTACGACGTGAACAACAGCGACATCAATTTCGCGTATGACCAGCTCACGTTCATGCCCAACGAACGCTGGAGCTGGGGCGTCGGCTACTGGTATTTGCGGCAGGGCATTGACGGCTTCGCGCAGGGCAACGATTACATCACCACGACGGCGTTCTACCGGCTGGACGACAACTGGGGCGTGCGCGCGACGGAAAACTTCAACATTGAGGACAGCCGCTTGCAGCAGCAGTTTTACACGCTTTACCGCGACATGCGAAGCTGGACCGCCGCGCTGACGTTCCGCGTGTTGGACAACAGCACCGGCCCGACCGATTACACCGTCGCCTTCACCTTCTCGCTCAAAGCCTCGCCCAGCAGCCACGTCGGCGAGGACACCGTGGATCCGTATCACCTCATCGGAGAGTAATTTTCAATCAGCCTTCGCCGGCAGCGACAGGCTGAACACCGAGCCTTTGCCCGGCTCGCTTTGCACCGAGATCGTGCCGCGATGTTCCTGCAGGATGCGATGGGAGATTGCCAGCCCCAGGCCGGTGCCGTTCCGCTTGGTCGTGAAAAAGGGCACAAAAAGGTGTTCCAAGTTTTCCGGCTTGATGCCCACGCCCGTGTCCTCGATCTGAATCTGCAAAACCCGCGCGCCGTTTTCGCCGTCCGCCAATTCGGTGGTGACCGTCAACGTGCCGTTCGGCCCCATCGCTTCGACCGCATTGAGGAGCAGGTTCATGAACACCTGCTGCAACTGCGCGTCGTCGCCCTGCACCGCGTCGGTGCCGGCGTGGTAATGTTTTTTGAGCGCAATCAGTTTGACGCTGATCTGCGGCTGCAACAGGCGCAGCGAATGATCCAGCACCTCGTGGACGCGCACGGTCGAGAAGGCCGCATGGTTGGGCGCGGCGATCCGCAGCATCTGCGTGGCGATGGCGTTGATGCGCTTCAATTCGTGCCGGACGACTTCGCCCAGTTCCGCATCCTGGTTTTTTTCCAGCAGCAGGTCCACGAAGGTCTGGATGGCGACCATGCCGTTCTTGATCTCATGCGCCATGCCCGCCGAAAGCATTCCGAGGTTTGCCAGCCGGTCCAGCCGCTGCATTTTTTCAGCCGAAGCCAGCGTGGAAGTCCACGCGGCAATCGCCGGCGGCTCGCCGGGTTGGTTCGGAACGGTTGACATAAATGCCGGAATGAAACTACGACTCGCCGCCCTGCTGCGCCAGCGAAAATGCAAATTGAATCGGCTGGAATTCGCGCGGTAAAGGGTTACGCTGGTTCCGCCGAATGAAAAAAACTTTTGACCTCATCGAATCCGTCATCGCCGATCTCCGCAAAGGCAAAATGGTCATCGTCGTGGACGACGCCGACCGCGAGAACGAGGGCGACCTCGTGATGGCCGCCCAGCACGTCACTCCCGCCGCCGTGAATTTCATGGCCAAATTCGGGCGTGGCCTCATCTGCGTGCCGACCACGGGCGAACGCCTGCAGCAGCTCGGCGTGGACCGCATGGTGCAGCAGAACCGTGAAAGTTTCCGCACCGATTTCCAGGTCAGCGTGGACGCCGCGCACGGCATCGGCAGCGGCATCAGCGCCGCCGACCGCGCCAAAACCATTTACGACATGGCCTCGCCGACGGCCGTGCCGGACGATCTCGTCCAGCCCGGTCATATTTTCCCGCTGCGCGCCCGCGCGGGCGGCGTCCTCCAGCGCGCCGGACACACCGAAGCCGCCGTGGATCTGGTGCACCTTTCCGGCTGCCGCCCCATCGGCGTCATCTGCGAAATCATGAATGACGACGGCACGATGGCGCGCTTGCCGGCACTGCTCAAGTTCGCCAAGAAGCACAAGCTCAAAATCTGCACCATCGCCGCGCTGATTGAATACCGTCGCACGCGCGAAAAACTGGTCGAGCACATTGAGGTCGTCCAGATGCCGACGGATTACGGCGAATTTGCCTTGCACCTTTACCGCTCCAAAATTGACGGTAAGCATCACCTGGCACTCGTGCGCGGCGACGTGGCCGGTAAATCCAAGGTGCTCGTGCGTGTCCACAGCGAATGCCTGACCGGCGATGTGTTCGGCTCGCGCCGCTGCGATTGCGGGCCGCAACTGCACCAGGCGATGAAGCAAGTCGCCGACGCCGGGTGCGGCGTCGTGGTTTACATGCGGCAGGAAGGCCGCGGCATCGGTCTCGCGCCGAAGATTCAGGCTTACAAATTGCAGGAAGAAGGCTACGACACCGTGGAGGCCAACGAAAAACTCGGCTACGGCATGGACCTGCGCGAATACGGACTCGGCGCGCAAATCCTTTGCGATCTCGGCCTGAAAACCATCCGGCTGCTGACGAACAATCCCAAAAAAGTCGTCGGCCTCGAAGGTTACGGCTTAAAAATCACGCAGCAGGTTCCGATCAAAATAAAATCCAATCCACACAACGAACGGTATCTGAAAACCAAGAAGCAGAAGATGGGACATTTGCTCTGAGGTAAAATAATCAAATAATTCTAACATGTTAAAACCCGTCAAAAATATAACGGTTCGCGTCAGCGGCGGCGCGTTCGCCATCGTCGCGTCGAAATATAATGCCCGCTACGTGGACGCGATGTTGCGCGCGGCGAAAACGGAAATTCTGCGCGCGGGCGGTAAAGTGGAAATCGTTCGCGTGCCGGGCGCGTATGAAATTCCCGTCGTCGCGGCGAAACTTGCCCGCTCGTCACTCGCCACGGGTCACACGCCACTGTCCGCCATCATTTGTCTCGGTGTGATTTTGCGCGGCGCTACGACGCACGCGCAGCACATCGGTGAGGCCGTGAGCAATGCGCTCGTGCAAATCCAAATCACGCACGAAGTGCCGGTCATCCACGAAGTGTTACTTTTGGAAAATGAACAGCAGGCGCGCGAGCGTTGTCTCGACCAAAAACATAATCGCGGCACGGAGGCCGCGCAGACCGCGCTGGCCATGGCGCGCGTGATGGCGACCTTGTGAAACTTTTCACAATCAGCTTGCGGCACCGGCAAGCGGATGTTAAACTGCCGTTAGCTATGAAAAAATCTCTTTTGTTTCTTTCGCTCGGACTTTTTGCCGCCGCTCAACTTGTGCGCGCGGGCGACCTCACCGGCGTTATCACGCTCAAAGGCACACCGCCAACTGAAAAGGAACTCACGCCCATCAA
>Ga0114951_10006555_pt1 | contig 10251 bp, 4 predicted proteins | sample AM7aDNAmetaG_FD_88677 | JGI IMG/M metagenome (GOLD analysis project Ga0114951, IMG submission 88677) | Freshwater microbial communities from Finland to study Microbial Dark Matter (Phase II) - AM7a DNA metaG | ecosystem: Environmental > Aquatic > Freshwater > Lake | place: Finland: Lake Alinen...
ACTGATTGAGATACAAATTTTTAAGAGAAGTTGGATCATCTGGTCGCTCCAATTCATTGATATAAACCAATGCCGGAATATTATCTAATATATTTCTAAGGAAGTTAAGTTCATTTTCTTGGCTAAAATCTGAACTTTTTGATTGTATATCTTGCATTCTATGGAAATTCATTAATTATTCATGCAAAAATACTACTAAAGTGGTATTGTACACGAATTCTAATGCTGTTATTTTTGAAGTGATTACAATTTTTTTTAATTAATCACATTTTCGGACCAGAAATCGCATTAAAAAATGCTTTCTGATTAAATTTTGATTAAGAAACGACCGAAATCCGACCGAAAATGATCGAAATCGGACAACATTCGACAGTAACTCAACGGGGTTCGACCGTAATCGGACGAAAAACGATAGAAACCCGTCAAGTTTCGACCGTAATCGGACGGAAAACGATAATAATCGATCCGAATTCGATAATAATCGAACGAGAAATGATAGAAACCCGATGAGAAATGACAGAAACCCGACAAGTTACGACCATAATCGGACGAAAACTGTGGATTGCGTAAGGAAAGTAAACCGCCCCAAAATATCTCCTTTCGGTCGCTGACCGTTGGTTCCCCTAAAAAGGACTTGAAGCACGCTAAAAGCGGGATGGGCTTTGGGCAAACAACAAAAAGACAACTTAATATATCTCAATTTACGAACCAATAAAAAACAAAAAAACAATGAAAAAAGAAACAGTTGTATTTGATTTTCTGAAATTTAAAGTGACAGAAAAAGTAGAATGTGGAAACAATGTGATTGAAAAATTGACTGACAATCCTAAGTTTACAACACCCGATGTGGCATTGGCCGATTTGAAAGCCAAAAATGATTTGCTTCAAAGTCGTAGCATAGCTGCACTGAGCGGAGGAAAAGAAGCAACCATCTTGCTGCACCAAACCGAAGAAGAGTGGAATGAACTGATGCGCAAGGAAGCGAAGTTTGTAGACCGTATTGCCGATGGCGATGGTGCAGTGATTGTGAGCGGAGGTTTCAGTCTGGCAAAACAACCTGCCCCACGCACCCATGTGGAATTCAGTGTGGAGCTGGGCGACAAATCTAGTTCGGTTACACTGCGCCATCAGGCGGTAGAAGGTGCTAAGTCGTATATTTGGCAATATTGCGCAGGCGATATGCCGGCTATCGAAGAAAGCGGATGGACGCTCGGACAAGTAACTACCAAATCAAGCGTAGTATTGGCAGGGCTTGCTCCCATGACCAAATACTGGTTTCGTGTGGCAGCAGTTACAGCATCAGGCACATCTACATTCAGCACACCCATTATGCAGGTGGTGATTTAAATTCATTATTCCGTAGAGACGTTGCATGCAACGTCTCTACAAAAAACAACAAATTAAACAATCATTTTTAATACAAAAAAATAAAATCAATTATGAAACGAACAATCTTCTTTTTATTTTTCGGAATGCTTGTACTTAACGCACAAGCAAAAATTTGGCGGGTAAATAATACTCCGAGTAAGAGTGCTGATTTCTCAGATATTAGCACTGCAATTAGCACTGCAAGTGCTGGTGACACCTTGTATATTGAAGGAAGTTCAATAGTATATTCTTCAGAAAATGTGAACATTACGAAATCATTATGCTTAATTGGCCCTGGTTATTTTCTTGAGAAAAATGATTCAACATTATATTCAAAAAGTAATGCGACATTTAATAGTAACGTGACAATAGAAACAACTGCTCCTAATACAACATTACAAGGGTTGAATATAATTTATACGTTAAATGTACTTGCAAACAATGTGATAATAGAAAGAAATTTACTCAATATAGTAGACTTTGGACTGGGAGTAGTTTCAAATACAGTCATTCAAAATAATTATATTACTGGAAGGATTGGCACATTTACACCAAGTGATTATCCGAGTTTATATAATTTGACAATTTCGAATAATATAATAAACGTTTATATATGTACTATGAAAGGTAACTCAGTAATTGAAAACAACACAATATTATCTAATGGTATTTATACTATTCAGTATTGGCCTCAATATGAACCTATGGAAAATCTTTCAATTATTGCGGTCAATTCTATCATTTCAAATAATTTGTGTAAAGGTATTATATACACGGGTAGAGTTACAAGAAGTTATGGTGTAAAGGATGATGCATCAAATTCTATTATAAAAAACACGGTAAATCTTGGAAATAACTTTACTAGTCAATTTTTGGGTGGTTCTATCGATGATAAGTATTATATGCTTAGCCCAACTTCCACAGCCATAGGCGCAGGAACAGGTGGGGTTGACTGTGGTGCTTTTGGAGGAAGTGATCCTTATGTACTTTCGGGTTTACCTGCCATTCCTCATATATACGATATAGTAGCTCCAACAAGTGGCTCTGCTACCAGTGGGTTGGCGGTAAAGGTAAAAGTGAAAACTCAGAAATAAACAAGTAGTATGAAACGATATTTATTACTACTACTTAGTCTATGTCAACTTGTGCTGTTTGCACAGGGATATTCCCGCGTGGAATATTTTGTTGACACCGACCCTGGCATTGGCAGTGCCACTACTGCACCATTGCCAATTGGTGATAGTACACAGTTTGTAACCAACATTTCAGCCGTTGGTAGCGGATTGCATACCTTGTATATTCGTGTACAAGACGATAAAGGTCATTGGTCGCAAACCATCAATCGTCCATTTATGAAACAAGCCGTGCCGCGCGATGCCACCATAACCATTGCCAAAGCCGAATACTTTGTGGATACCGACCCAGGATTTGGTAAAGCAACCAACATTCCAAGCATTTCGGGCGAAACCATTGATGCAACGGTTGATTTGTCAACTATTACGAGTGGACTTCACAGTTTGTATATCCGAACACTCGACACACAAGGTCATTGGTCACAGACCATCAGTCGTCCGTTTATGAAAAGCAATCTGACAAGTTCTAATCCTAATATTGTAGCCGCAGAATATTTTATCGATGCAGTTGGAGATGTTGGAAAAGGAAAAGCAGTTAGTGTTTCCCCACAATCGAGCAGTGTGATTATCGATGTGTTAGCCGATTTAAAAGATTTAACAGCTGGCAATCATACGTTTTACGTAAGGGTGCAAGACAGTAACGGACAATGGAGTATGATTCAGAAAGTAGATTTTCAGGTAACTATCAATACAGCAGTTATCAGCTTGTCGGATAATGAAAAACTAATCCTTTATCCAAACCCAACAACAGAAAGTTTCCGCTTAAAAGGTATTGAAAGTAAAGCAACTCTCACTCTTTATAGTCTAAAAGGAGAAGCACTGCTTACAAAACAATTTACTGATAACGAACCAATTTCAGTAAGTTCATTACCAAAAGGAATTTATACATTAAAGATACAAACTACCACAGGGGTAGTAGAAAAGAAATTAGTGAAAAACTAATGTGTTTGTTTACAAAATGATGATTGTTTGCCGTAGAGACGCGATGCATCGCGTCTCTACAAAACAAACAAAAATAAAACGGAACAACCCACCAATCCGAAATATGGTAGGGAGCGGAAACCGAAAAGCTTGAGAGTAGGCAAAAAATAAAAACAACAAAAAATATGAAAAAAATTTTACTCCTTGCAATCATCGCGTTATCAATGAATGTGGTTGCCCAGAACAAACAATTTACTAACGGTAGATTATTCCCTTTTTCGCATGAAAATCTTCAGTTAAAGAGCACTGAAAGTAAATTTAAAGCCCCTGCCAAAAACACGGAAGCAAGTTCTAAACAAGCCATCATGCTAAAAGCTCCGGCATTAGCTAAGTACAATCAACTAATAGACAGTGTGTATCGTTTCAATTGGGATACTTTTAACGAAAATTGGTCTGCTTGTAGTTCTAAAACAATCAACAACTACGATGCAAAGAATAATTTGACGAGCATAACATATAAATATTGGAATGGGTTTAATTGGTCAATTTATGACTTACATACTTACACTTATGATGCTAATAACAGAGAAACAAGTGATTTATATCAAAGCAAAAACGATACCATTTTAGAGAATATGTATCGTAGTACCACTACTTATGATGGCAATAATAATCAAACAACAGTAAATCAGGATTGGAAAAACGGTGCTTGGGTTAATTCATATAAAGACATTACTTCCAATAGCCTTAGTGGAACTAATATGCTGATGGAAATGATAGATCAACAATGGGATAGTACGGCATGGGTAAATTCCTATAAATATGTTTACAATATGGATATTAGCGATAAAAATTCGCCAAAATTTATGAGTGCAACATTTCTAGTATGGAATGGAAGTGCATGGGAAAATTACCAACAATACATAAATATAAGTTATCACGAAGGTTATCATTCAGTCCAAACAGATTTCTGGACGTTTACAGCACAAAATTGGATAAATGGAGCATGGCTTACTACATGGGATCGCACCTACGATGCCGTAAAAAAAACAGCTATAGAAACTGAAAAACGAGAAAAAACTTTTGGAGGAAATGATTATATGAATTACCAGAGACAAACTACCACTTATGATGCCAATATCAATCCATTAAACAAGATTGTCGAACTATGGGACACTACTGCTTGGGTAAATAATACAAAAGAAATCTATACTATCGATGCGAATAATAATTGCACTGGCACTTTAATCCAATATTGGAAAAAGAATTGGGTAGATTCGTGCAAATATACCAATACCTTCGATGCGAATAAAAATATGACAAGTAGTAATTATCAAAACTGGAACGGTAGCGCTTGGGTTAAATCATCTCAGACTAATTTAAAGTATGATGCCAATAGTTTTATAATCAATCAATCAAGTAAAGACTGGAACCTTGCTGGCGTAGCAATTACAAGAGGCGACAGCACTTATAATTATTATCGTACCGTGCTTGCCGGAGTAAACAGCCTGAAAATGGCAGATGCAAATGTCGCTGTTTATCCCAACCCTACTACTTCCACCATTCAAATTAAAGGAATTGAAGGCAAAGCCAATCTAAATATGTTTGACATTGATGGTAAACTGCTGCTTTCCAAAGCATTTACAGAGAACGAAGCTATCTCGGTCAGTACTTTAGCAAAAGGAATTTATATGATAAGGATAAGTACTGCCGAAGGAATAATTGAAAAGAAGTTAGTGAAAAACTAATGTGTTTGTTTTACAAAATGATGATTGTTTGCCGTAGAGACGCGATGCATCGCGTCTCTACAAAACAAATAAACAAACGCACACAAAATGGAACGTCTCTACGGAAAAATAATAAATTACATAAAACAATTAAAAAATTTACAATTATGAAACGAACAATTATGAAACGAACAATTCTATTAATGTCTTGCCTGTTAATTGTGATGACAGGTGCAATGGCCGGTAATGTTATAGGAGCAATAACCACTAACACTTCGTGGACTTTGGCCAATAGTCCATACATTGTTACCGGAAATATTACTGTTAATGCTGGCATAACGCTGACCATTGAAAAAGGAGTAGCGGTAAAGTTTAATTCAGGCCTTGGAATTACTGTATTGGGAACTCTAAAAGCACGCCAAGCTCAGTTTACATCGAACGTTACGCCTTTGGCAAAAGGAGCCTGGGCTCAAATCCAATGTGGCAGTTCGAGTTATCCAGGTACTATTACTTTAGATACTTGTACTGTAGATTATGGTGGTGCTGCAAATACAGGAAGTATTTACCTGTATCAACAAGGCACAGTTAATTTAAATGGAACGAACATAAATAACTCATCTTCGAGTGGACTTTGTCTTTCTTCAGTTAGTGGTGGAGGAACAGTAAATTTGAGAAACACAACCATTTCTACTTCAGATTGGGCAATTTTATATAATGGAGGTGGGAATATTAATAATTTAGGCGGAAATAATCTATCTGGAAATAAATATGATGCTGCAAATATAAATTTTCAAAATGTAACATCTAATTTGAAACTTTCAACACTTTCAATTCCATATATAGTTTCTCAAAATTTATCAATTAGCCCAACAATAACTATGCAAGTTGATAGTGGAGTTGTACTTAAATTTAATACAGGACTTGGAATTCAGGTTTATGGTACTTTAAAAGCCCGCAAAGCACAATTTACATCCAATGTCACACCATTGGCAAAAGGAGCATGGGCTCAAATCCAATGTGGCAATTCGAGTTATCCAGGTACTATTACTTTAGATACTTGTAAAATAGAATATGCAGGAGCTTCGAGTTTTGGTTCGGTATATGCAAATGTAGGTACAATAACCGTGAACAATACTTCTATAACCAACTCTTCGACCGCCGGTTTACAATTAAATACAGGAACAGTCAATTTAAAAAACTCATCTATTACACTTTGTGATTGGCCTATTGTTTATACCAGCAATGGCCTTTTACACAATAATGGCGGCAATACTTTTACAGGTAATAAGCATGATGCGGCTTATATTAATTTTTCAAGTTTAGCAGGTGCATGGAATTTGGAATTGTTGTCCATTCCTTATGTGTTTTACACTGATTTTACAATTTATGCTGCAGGTAATATGAGCATTGCCAGTGGAAACTCGTTGAAATGTCCCGGTTGGATTTATGTTGATGGAATTCTGAATGCAGTGGCAGCTCAAAATGAGAAAATTGTGTTTACTTCTGTAAATAACGACAATGTGGGTGGCGATACCAATATTGATGGTGCTGCTACTGTTCCTACGCGAGGTTCGTGGGGTGGCATTTATTTCAGGGATGCGTCTAACGATGCATCCTGCGTAATGAGGCGATGCAACATCACTTACGGTGGTGGTGGTTATCGTGGTGGTATTGTAATCGAAAATGCCAGTCCAACAATTGACTCATGCTCGATGGCAAATAATTATTATGGCACAGAAATGCGGGGTATAAGCAAGCCAAATTTTATGAACAATATTATGGCTAGTAGTACGGTAGTCCCTATTGCTATGTCATTCGATTCGGAACCGGTATTTCTCAATAACTCATTCTCATTCTCTGATAATCAATACGATGCTATTGGTCTATTGGGAGGAACATTGGGGGCAAACTCCCATCTGATACAACGAAATGTTACAGGTTTACCCAATGTAACTTACTTAATGTTGGGCGCGCTAACTATTCCACAAAACTATACGTTGACTGTTGACACAGGTATTGTAATCAAATCGCAGAGTTATGGTATAATTGTACAAGGGGCTTTGATTGCTAATGGCGATGCCGGAAAAAACCAAGTTATCTTTACTTCGGTACACGATGATAATGTAGGAAATCCGGGCGATACCAATAAAAATGGCACACAAACCAATCCAGGCAAAACCGATTGGTACGGAATTACTTTTGAAGGTACCAGCGATGACACCAAGTGTTTGCTTAACTATTGTCAGGTACGGTATGCTACAGCAAACCAGTATTATTCATCGCAGTATATCAATGGTGCTGTAAACGCAGTTAATGCTTCGCCTACTATTAGCAATTGTATCATAAAAGATGTGAATTATGGGTTGGTGGCTTTTCAAGCTTCAAATCCGATAGTTACAAATACTGAATTTATTAACTCATTGTACACGCCTATTTCGCTATCGGTATCAGCAAATCCTACATTTACGAATCTGAAATTTACTAACAACGCCTGGACAGCGCTGGGTATTATAGGCGAAACAGTAGGTCTTAACGGTACAATAGCCAAACGAAATGTGGCAGGGTATAATAACATCAGTTATGTATTGTTAGGTGATATGACCATTAATTCAGGCACAAATGTTACGGTGAGTCCCGGCGTGGTTATCAAAATGCAAAATAATATCTATGTAAATGGTGGTTTCAAAGCAGAAGGGCTTGTAAATGATTCAATTGCCTTTACTTCTATCAATGACGATAATTTTGGAAATCCTAAAGATACCCGTAGCGATGGTAATGCCACTTTACCAGGCAAAGGTAATTGGGGAACCATTCAGTTTAAAGCAACCACCGATGATGCTTTCAGTACGTTCAATTATTGTAAATTATTGTATGGTAGTAATATACTTACTTTTACCGATGCTGGAAATACAATAAAAAATACAACCATAAGCGATGGTTATGGCAACGGTTTACGGATTGAAGGCACATCGACTCCTAATTGCACCGAAGCAGTGGTGATTAAAAATTGCACATCTGACCCAATTTCGATGTCATTAACCTCTAATCCTTTATTCAATATTACGTCTCCCTTGTTTAAATCGTTAGGAAATGGAAGTAATGGAATTAAAATATTAGAAGGTAATTTATCGTCAAATGCCACCCTTACTAAACGCGATGTAGGACAAATTTACAATGTGGCTTATATTATTGAGACCTTAACTGTAATGCCAAATACTACTTTGACAATCGGCGAGGGAGTGGTTTTAAAATTCCCTGATCAAGGCTGCTGCAACGCACCTGAGATTAGTATTGTTGTTAATGGAGCTCTTGTTGCTAAAGGTAGCGCAAAGTCACCAATAGTTTTTACGTCTATAAAGGATGACTCCAAAGGAGGTGACACAAATGGTGATGGGAATGCAACTGTTCCATCGAAAGGAAATTGGATGAATATCCGGTTTAATAGTTCGAGCTTAGATGGAACAAACGAATTAAGAAACTGCATTATTAACTATGGAGGAAATCCGAAAAATTATAATTATATCGGTGTTGTAAGCGTTCATAGTGCTAAGTTAACTATTGATAGTTGTAGAATTGAGCAATCAAGTACGCAGGGAGTAGGAATTTTTGGAAGTGCAAGTCCAATAATAAAAAATAGTGAGTTTAATAATATCACTAATACGCCAATTATTCTAAGTATGTTTTCTACTCCGACTTTTGCTAACAATAAAGTTTCAAATATTGGTATCAATGCTATTGGGGTATATCCTGAAACTTATTCGTCGGATGCAACAATCCCAATCCGTGATTTTGCAGGTTATTCAAATATGACTTATTACTTGTATAGTACCTGTACAATTAATTCAGGTACGCATATTACAATACCCAAAGGTATTGTATTTAAAAGTAATTCAAATGATTTTTTCAATATTTCAGGTAGAATAAGCATTGATGGTACTGCTACCGAACCAGTAGTTTTTACAAATATAAGTGATGACAGCAACGGAAATCCATTTGATACCAGAAATGATGGATTAACACCATTACCATACAAGGGTGGTGCGGCTTTGACTTTTCAAGATATTAGTAACGATTTAAGTACAATTAAGTTTGCAGTGTTTAACTGTTTTGATAGAGGAATAAATTTATTACAAGCATCACCATCTATTCAAAATTGCACTTTCAAGAATAGCAACTGGGGTGTAGTATTAAATGGAGTATCATTACCTGCAATAGATAATAATAACTTTAATAATCTTACTTATACCCCACTTTGTCTATCCTTAGTTTCATATCCTTCTTCTTCGGTTGGAAATACAATTTCGGGTTCTACTTACAAAGCAATTGGAGTTTTGTCTGAAGAATTGGTTCAGGACGCTACTTTAGAGAAACGAAACTTCGGAGGAATAAATAATATACCTTATTATTTCTCAGGGAATTATACGGTAGGTACTAGCGTGACATTGACAGTAAAACCGGGTGTTGTATCAAAGTTTGCAGATCGTCCCGACAATTATGGTGCTCCTTATCAATTAAATGTAAAACGAGGATTGATGGCACTTGGTGGAGCTACGCCTGACAGTACGATTGTGTTTACTTCCATTTTAGACGATTTCTATGGAGGTGATACCAACTCAGATAGTACAGCTACAAGTCCAAATTTTAAAAATAAATGGGCTGGAATAAATTTTGAAGATGTTTCGCTTGATAATTTATGTAAATTGGATCATTGTATAGTGAAATGTGCCGGATTTGGGTATTGGGGAGATCTTACAGGCTCTGCAATATCTATGACTGCGGCAAGTCCTTCTATCACTAATTGTGAGATTCGGGAAAATGCAAATGGCATAGTAATCAATGGTTCATCTAACCCAATAATCAATAATTGTGATTTTTGTAAAAACGGTGGCTATGCAATAAATAATGTAAACAAAGCCTTTGATATAGATGCTAAAAACTGCTGGTGGGGCGATAATAGTGGACCAACTTATACTTTAAATGCCAATGGTATCGGTGGAAAGATTTCTGATAAGGTTCTTTACTCTCCTTGGAAAACTAACGGTTCAATTAATCCTTTGATGGGCGATGTGAGTTTAAATGGTTCAGTGCAAGCTTACGATGCA
>Ga0114951_10006556_pt1 | contig 10250 bp, 15 predicted proteins | sample AM7aDNAmetaG_FD_88677 | JGI IMG/M metagenome (GOLD analysis project Ga0114951, IMG submission 88677) | Freshwater microbial communities from Finland to study Microbial Dark Matter (Phase II) - AM7a DNA metaG | ecosystem: Environmental > Aquatic > Freshwater > Lake | place: Finland: Lake Alinen...
GAAATTTCTTGAACGTTCTTATCCACGTTTGCGTTTTCGGACTTGATGGTTCTCTCGTAAATCTCTCTTCCTTCTGGACTTTCAATACCATTAAGTATCTCTACCTCTGCTTCTATGTTGCTTGCAGGATAATACTTAAACCTTGGATATTTCCCATCTTTTCCAACAAGATCAACTCTTCTACCTTGTGGTATAGTATTCATAATCTTGAATCTACCCACACCTTGAATTGCTACTACTCGGTCTCCATACTGGTCAAAATCCTTTTCATCCAAAGTCATGAGGAATCTCATAATGGATCTTGTTGCCACCTTCAATAATGTTATTGCTTGTCTACCATCCAACTTCAATCCCACAGCCTCACTTAAATCCTTTGAGAATTGTTCCCTAAAAGAATCATTGATTGGTTGTGTCTTTCTTCTCTCTTTACTTGCTGCCCCATTTCCTAACGGCATAATAATCACTCTCTTTCCTCTTTTAATTTACTAAGTCTTTACTATTCTAAACTAAAATCTAGTTAGTCTCAATATAAATTTTTTAATTTTGAAAAGATACGGCTTGAAGCAATTTAATCCTGTCGGTAACTTGTCTTTTTAGCTCTACTAAATCGAATTTATATCCTATCAACTTTTCTATATTATAATCTAAGAAGTTTCTAAATCCCTGAGCTGCACTATACTCTTTATACAAATCCTTTGTTATTTTAGTATTCCTAAAATCTGTTAGACTATTCAACACTAATCTCAATCTCATTTGCTCACATACAATCTCGTCCCCTATCCTAATGTACTCATTATAATACTTGTAATACTCACTAAAATTCTTAATCAATACATCAAAATCTGGTGGAAAGGGAATATCCCCTGCATTACTTCCAAACTTTCTAATTATTCCCTCAACTTTATTATAACACTGATTTACTATGTTTGTCAAGTCTATTTGTATCGTTATGATACTATTCTCTTCAGCCATCTCCCTACCTCCTATATATTATATAATAGACTAACTAATTTATATTCCTGATCACCCTCATCAAACAACAAGTACTCTAATAGAGCCTTTAAATTTTTTCTTTTCTTAGAATTAAAATCTTGTAGTATTCTCATATAATAGGGATTGGCTGATATATCGTTTATGTCTCTAACCTTTTCAAAGAAAGTTACTAAACTATTCTTTACTGTACCAAACTCTAAATACTCCCTAAGACTAAAGTATACATATACTGCCTTAGAATTGGTATCATTCAATGCTTTATATAGGTCGAATATAGTAAACTTCTTATCATCATCTAATTCAGAATATCCTCCTACCCAATACTTCTTCACATAATTTATAAAATCCAATTCAGACATATTTAGGAGAATCTCCTTAGTATTATCTTTAACGGTTTTGTTATGTTTCTCATAAACAAATTTTACCATGTTCTCTCTTTCATCCAGATCAATATCACTAATACCCACAGTATTGATAAACTCCTTAGTATTTAGGGTAAGGAATCTTATTATATTGGGTTTTGGTTCTCCTACATATATAACTCTTGTTTCCTTATCAAAGAATAACTTATCTTTCTTTTCAAAACTAGGATAGAAAAATTCTAATAAACCCTTGTTACTAATACTCACCGTCTTACCTATTAAACTCATTTCTCAGTCCCCTTATATACTTTTTTTATTTCCTTCTATACATTTTATACAAAACTTCTTAGTCCTACCTGCATTATAATGCCATTCACGGTACAATATTAGTTTATTGCATATCTTACATTTATATCGGCAGTACGCTTTGTTTAATCGCATAATCACACCTCTATTTTAAGATATATCATAATCTCATGTACTTATAATCTTATAGACCTACCATAACCCTTAACAATCTCATTGAATAGTTATCATAGTCCACCAAACTATACCTTAAAGCGTATGCTGCTGGACAATTATCTGCATAGAACTTTACCTCATCCATCTCACTAAAATCAGGATCCTTCTTTTTCTTTTCCTCTATTATATTAAATGCATCCTTAGGATGTATGAATTTTAAGGTCTTTAATTCTGCAGGAGACCTTTTATAAACAAACTTAACCCTAGAATGTATTATGGAGGAAACTTTATCATAATAGGATAATAGTATTATAGGGAACTTACTCTCCTCAATGAATTTCAATAAGGAGTTTTGTGCTGCTGGAGATATAAAACCAATTCCATCAATAACAAAAAATCTACCCTCAAGATCGGATAGACCTGCAAATCTATTAACAAGCTCTCTAACACTATCAAGGGTAGTAAGGTTAAATATTCTCCCTTGGTATAGTTTTTTAAATAACGGAACAAACTTACCTATAAATAGGCAAGGACACCTCTCAGGGTTATTTAGTATAGACATTATTATCTCTTCATCACTCACACTCTCACCTCGTTAAACATTACGTTAAAATCTTGGTTTAATTAACAAAACCTCTATACTTTTAATATAGAGGTATTATTAATTATATTATTAAACTCCTTGTGTTAAAGTTCCCTCATCATCCATAAAATCGTTGCAAATATCTAATAAAATCTTCTTATTTTTTGTTATCAAATTACGCACTTGGTTAGAGTTTACATCCAACATACTTGCAATCTCTCCTATGCTATTCCCATAGACTCTTAGTTTTAAAATTTGATCTAGTTTTAAACCTTGTGTGGGATTAATTCCCCTCTTTTCCAAATAATAGGGTAGTTCATCAAAAAAGTCATTTAAAATTACTTCATCTTCTACATTATCTAAATTTGTATCTCTAAACCCTAAAGTATCTAATAAGGTATATCCCCCATCATCAAATACCTCAACATTCATAGATAAATTGCCATTTTCTTTTTTTACTTTTCTACTCAAATCAATATACTTCTTCTCTACTAACATCTTTACAAATCCCTTGAGACTTTTCTTCTTAGTTTCATCAAAATCAATATCCTGCCTTAAAATCTTGTACCATACCTCATTTACAACATCCCCTGGCGAATATACTAGGTCAGCCGAGAAATATTTACTCTTCAACCCTTCAGCACATATTAATGCCAGTCTTGTAAACTCTTCTTGCTTTTCTACATCCCTTATTAAACTACTAGTATGAATTACCCTTGAACCCTTATTAACTCTTTTCATAAGTTTTCCAACAACCCTTCGTCGAATTTTATGGCACTTTAAAAATATAATACTTATTTCTACAATTGTCAACAAAATTCGACAAAAAAATACACACTTTTTAATATAAAAGTATTACATATAATACTATAATCCTAGAAATCATACTTAAATCAAGGCTGGAACGGATTACTTACCATAACACCAGTTTGTCTATCTACTTACAAAATATTACACAATATTACAAATTATAACAAAGTATTACAAATTATAACAAAGTATTACAAAAAATTACAAAAAAAATGAACCACTTGTTTAAAGTGATTCAAATTGGGAGGCTATGTATGATTTTTAACTATTTAGCATCTTCGGGTTCTACTACAGGCTCTACTACAGCTTTCTTTTTATTTTTCTTTTTACATCCCTCACACATCTCTGCTTCGGTTAGGGATCCTACTTTCTTTTTCTTTTTACATGCTTCACAGAGACAATCCTCAACAGGACTTTCTGGCTTACCCTCATCAGGAATACTACCACCATCTAAACCTACATCACTCTTAGTGATTATACTCTTTGTTACTTCTTCTACTCTAATATTTTGTAGACCTTCAAGTATCATTGCCATTTTCTTATTCATTGTTGATTCCTCCAACATTATATTTGTTATATCTATGTATATAACAAACATAAAAATATCTTACAATTTACACGGAGTCTTTCTCATCCTATACTGTTCAGCTTTCTAAAATACTCTCGAGCCTCTACCTGTCTCTTTAATCTTTCTATTTTTACTTCTAAAGAGGGTGGATATAACTTCTCATCATTCTGTATATGCCTTCTTACCCTAATAACTGATTCAGGATTAAATTCTAACTTTATCAAATCATCCAACTCCTCAGCTCCCAAACATCTGGCACATTGCACATATAGATGCACATCAGAATTCCGTGTTATAGGCTCACTCTCTAACACCATGGCTACTAATTCTCTAAATGTTTCAAACTCTTCTTGGTATATGTTTCTCATACCTATGTATACCTCCTAAGTCTTTTGAAACAGTATACGACAAAATTCTACATTTTATCTACTCCAACTTATGTTAAGTACAACTAAGTATAATAGGGTTAGTGCTATTATAATCCATAACTTCACATATATTCCCCCTAGAGTACCATTCTATTTAAGAACTCTTCATCTATAATACAACTATCCTTATTTTTATCAAATCTAAACCCCACTAATACAGCATGATTAAATCTTCTCACTCTAGAAGATACACCTGCTCCATCTATCTCTACTATCTTATTATAATAAGATGCTTTTAGGGTAGGTATTCCTCCAATAGTCTCTGTCATATCCTCTCTAAGATTCATATCGAATCCAGATATATAGGCAATCTCATGTTCAAAGGTAGTACCATCATCCTTCCTAACATAAGTTGACACCTTAATAGTTCCCACATAGTCTTGAAGTCCTTTATCAGGCTTTCCAGGTTCATATCCAGAAATCCATCCATCTATAGTATCACCAAATGCTTCTTCCATGGTGGACATCTCACTCATAGACCTCTTAATTTTTATCCAACCATCAGACTGTCGGTTTGTATCAGGTATGTAGATACCATTAACGTTTTTCGCGACAACTCCTTCACCACCGTTTAATATGATAGACTTGTAAAATTGTCTTTTATTGGATCGGTTAGACCTTACAGGTCTTATACTAAATCCACTACTTGATAGTTTATTCCATATCTCCATACCTAAAGCTCTTCTTTTGTGTAATGGTTCTTTATCTATCCATTGACCATTATAAAATATACAATCAAACAAATTAAAAGGTAGTGTCAGCTTTTCTTGTTTTTGTATTAATCTGGCTTTCTTAGGGTCACAATTTAGTATCGCAGTTACAGCTTGTAGAATACTTTCCGTCTTTACACCATACTTATCTATGGTAGTATTTATATTAGCTTCATCTGATGTTATCTCTGTATCTAGAATGAAGTTATCCTTTATTTTATCTATATCAAAGTTCTCAGGAAACACTATATGGTCAGTATATTCTATAGGTAATAGATCTACCTCAGAATTATGTCGGGAGTATAGGTGTATACCCGAATTATCCTTAACCAAAAGCATCCTAGCTCCATTCAATTTCTCTTCAAAGTACCAATCATTGCTCTCCCATATAATCTTTTGTTGTTCAGGCTTTAAATCATCTATTCTTTTGGCTAACATGGGGGATTTTATTGATAGAATAAGTTGAAGGTGTTCAGGTATCTTCTCTAAATTCTTATACCTATCAAGAAGGAAGTATTCTCTAATAGGGTGAATATAATCTGCTTTCATATACCTATCATTTTTTCCACTTGGGGAAATTTCTAATCCAAACCTATTTGCCATATCAGCTAATTCTCTTAGAGTGCGATCTACGTGTACTGCCATTATCTAAGTCCTCCACTATTTCTTCATTTTCCCATATAGGGTAGTCTTCATATTCTCATCAATCTCTATGTGTACACTCATATTGCATTGTAGTTTCATTTCGTTATGCTCATTCAGGTAATCTATTATACTACTATCAAAGCTAAACCACTCACCCTTTTTTCGGAGGAGTTTAAATTTAGTATGTAGTTCCTTCTCTAAGCTCAAATTTCCAGATACATAACCAAGTAGTGTTATGTTTTCTGGAATTGAGGTCTGTAATGTAACTATTCTATTTTTTATATTGGTTGAATAACCTATCTTGATATCTCCATGGTTACCAACTCGTATAAAGTAAACAAATCCCATAGGTACTCCTAGTTAGTGTGACTATACTAGCACCCATTTCTCAATTAGTAATAACCCTCTCAAAACAATTCTTACTTACTTGTCTTTTCCTTACTTGTTGCTACATCTCTCAATGTATTCAACATATTGCCCTGTACTGCACCATTCACGGCATTAGCGGCAACTTCTTTAACATTATTATAGGCATTATCCAATCTCTTAGACAAATCATCAATAGTAGCATTATTTCCTTCTACAGTACCTGTTAACATCAAAATAGTTGCATCTTTTACAAGAAGCTTATTCTCATAATCGGACTTAAGTAGGGCTATCTGGTGTTCATTTTCTTTCTTAGCGCTATTCAATTCAATAATCTTGTCCCTATATTTGTCTTTGTAGGATTCAAGTTCTTTTATTTCTGTGTTCATGGATTCCAGTTTTTCTTCTCTTATTTCTAGGGACTCTTCTCTTTTATTCAGGCCTTCTTCTTTATCCTCTATATCTTTTTTAAGCTCTTCAATCTCTTGTTCAAATTCCTTTTCTTTCTTCCTTAACTCATCTGTTAGCTTATCCTCACACATTTTCTTTTTCCTATCAAAATCATAGGTGTATTGTTCTTCTTCTCTCTCTCTTTTCTCATTCAACTGCTTAGACTCTTCACTAAACTTTTTAGCTAATTCTGTAATCTTCTCTTCCCATATAGAGGCCTTTTCAGACTTTTCAGTTTCCAAAGTTGCTATTGCATCTTTTTTAGCTTCTAGTATAGCTAATAGGGTATTGGCTTCTCTCTTAATACCATAATAGTCTAACAATTCCTCATCAGCTGTCTTTATAGCATCTTTGAGGTCACTATATGTGGATATTGCTTCTTTCAAATTGTCCAAAGCTTTAGCAAACAGGATAGAAACAACATCAGTAGGACATGCTACTATCATTTCTGCTTGTACTTTCAACTCATCTTTCCCTGTCATTTGGATAAGACTTTCGGGTGATTGGTTCCCCTCGATTAAGTTCTCAAATTTTCTGGTTAATTCTGCAATTCCTTCTAAGAGCTCTTTCTTCGTGTTCTTGTCTGACAAATTATTTAGATTCATAAATACACTCTCCCTAACATATTTTTATTGAATATATACTCAACTATACACCCATCATTAACTCACTATTGCTATTATTTCTATTATTGTTATTATCCTCTAATCTACATACTTCATCTATCTCTATATCTCGAGATATAAAATCTCCAATCTCCACGTTGAAGTACTCAGCCATTACTAACAAGGTTTTTAGGTTTGGGAATAATGGCTTCTCCCTATCCTCATTATTTTCTAATCTGTGTAGGGTATCTCTAGCTATACTAGTATCTAAGCTCATTTCATCAAGGGACTTTTTCATTACTCTCTTTCGGAAATAAGTTAAATTCTTTCTTATCATGGTTAGTGTCCTAATTCCTCTTATTGTCATTTCTATATCTCCTCCAATGCCCTTATGTATTAAGGCTCCAATACTCTCTCTTTAAAGTTATCATGATTAAATTTTAATAATCTTCCATCTTTCAAAGCTTCTTCCAAAACCTCTATAATCTCATCTTTATAGTTCTCTGTTAGTTTTACTTTATTTTTAGCTAACCACCCATCAATATCAGTATTATTCTGTAGAAACTGACATACTCCCATAGGACAAATACTATAGTAGGTACATCCTGATCCATTTCCCCTATCATCAAAAGCAAAATTGGACATTATCCTTATCACAGTCAGTATACCTTTAAATTCTATATCCTTGCTGTTTAATAATTCAATCATGCCACCCAAAGCATATACACCACTACCAGAATCAGACTCCCTCACAAAGTAATTACTCTTGTCAAGATATTGTGATATATCTATTAATGTGGATAACTTAGTGGCTTTATCCACAGTATCCACAAAGATATCCACACATTCAGCACTTCCACCTAACTCATCATCATGAAATTCATTCTTTATTAACTGTACCTTACACAGTTCTTCCTCAGATATATTAAACACAAAGGCTTTTTTACTAAAGGCTTTGATATTATCTTCTGTTAGGGTATTGAATTCAAACCTGGTTTCCATAAAATCTCTCCTCTATTCATTTTTTGGTACATATTGACCTTTGTTTTCATCCCATGAGAATGTTACTAAGTTTCCCCAAGACCATCCAAAAGATACCTCAACAGTTAGTGGTACTTGCCACTCTGTTATATGGAATGTCATTAGGTTCTCAAGTTTTCTTGCTATCTCATTCAATTTATTACTTCTTACACCATAATTTATTTCATCATGTACAGTACTTTTGAAATGTACATCTTCTCTATACTCATCTAATTTCAACATATTTTTCCACAGTTTACACATTACAATCTTTAGAACATCTCCTGCTGTTCCTTGTATTGGGGAATTGAGGATAGTTCTCTTTCCAAAACCAATCTGTCTATTCTCAAAATAATATTTAACTCTTCTAGGTCTTCCAAAATAGGTACATACTGTTCCTCTTTGCTTACAGCTTCTTATTAATCTCTCTTGATATGATATCAGTGTAGGTAATCCTTTTTTATACTTCTCAAAGAATTCCTCAGCTTCAGCTAGGGTCATACCATTGGGTCTTTCCTTAGTCTTACCATCACCCACAAAAGACATTGCTTCAGCCCCATAAATAATACTGAAATTGCAGCCTTTTGCCATCTTTCTCTTATCTTTATCATAGTTCTCTTCACCCCAAACAGAATAAGCTGTTGATTTATGAATATCCCCACCACTCTTAAAAGCATTTAACCATACAGGCTCATTTGAGAAGTTTGCTACTAGTCTTAATTCCTGTCCAGAGTTATGTGTTTCAATACCATTGGCATAGTAACACTGTACATCATCAACCTCTATATCACACATCTCCATCTCTTCATCACTAAACTCTATAAATTCTATATTGCTCATCTCTTCTCCCATTAACAAAGCACTCATAAAATCTACACCATTTCCTTTCCAGTTTGATTCCAGCATCCTTATAAATATATTCAAAAAACTTCTTAATTTCTTTTTGGTCGTATATACCTATAAATGATAAACCATCTACAAACTTACACTTCCACCTTATATCAGTATTATTTACTATATCTTCTAAGTAGGATCTATGTCCACAAATCTCCACTCTCAACCTAACTTTATTAGGGTTTGTATTTGCAAACATAACGCATCCATCAGAATCAAATATTCCTCTTACAAAATGGTTATAAAACCTTTTATCAATATCTATCCTACACCCATAAGTAGACTTTCTAGGTACTATTCCAAAATTCTTAATATCACCTATAGTCTCAAAATCATCCACAAACAGGGAATAAGTACTTTTATACCCCTCTTTATATCTACCCTCATATATCTTACACTCATCTATACCAAAGGCCTTACCAATTTCCCTTATTATCTGCTTATCATTGCAACTTATATCTAAAACATCATTTAGAACCCTATTATCTCCTCTAGAAGTAATACACCCATCCCCAACAATAAATCCCAATATATAAGTAGACATATCAGTAAAAGGTCTAAAAGGGTTTATACATCTAGGCTTTTTTAAATCTTCTATCTCTCTATTGCGTAACTTCTTTTGTATCTCATCACTATAAAACCCCAAATATTTTAATAAATGTCCTGCACCACACTCATTTATACCTAAGTACTCTGAGAACTTTCTTCTTCCCCCACTAATGTAAATTTCAAGTAGTTGCTCTCTTATAACTAAAGCATGTTCATAAGGTAAGGGCTTTCCTCCCTTCCTCATACTTTAACCCCACTCAAACCCTCCTCAATTTTTCTCTTACAATACTCAAATAAACCACCCATATCCTCATCCTCATCACCCAGACACTTATACATCTCCTCTAACCCCTTGTTAAACTTACCTTCTCCACACATCTCTAGATTTAACTTTAGAATATTCTCTATACTCATATAGAATCCTCCATTACATAATCACTTGTTAGAATATTTTTTAGTTCTTTCCAACACTCCACTCCATCTAAACATCTAACTTTAAACCTATGCTCAGGAGAACAAATAACCTCTTTACCACTCTTTAACTTTAACTTACATACCTTCTTCTTACCCGTATATCTAAAATTTCTGGCTTTATAAAATCCCTGTGGGGTCTTTATATCTACTTCTTTTCCTTCTAAGTCCTCTAGAGGTATTTTTGTTCCATCTCGAAGCTCTACCAAAGTATTAGGACTAATACAAAAGTCAATGCTGGTCCAGACCCATTCATCCTCATTAGAATCCTTATTAAGTTTAGGTAGTAAGGTAGATCTTACATTTAACTTTTGGCTCATACCTTCTATAGTAC
>Ga0114951_10006557_pt1 | contig 10250 bp, 4 predicted proteins | sample AM7aDNAmetaG_FD_88677 | JGI IMG/M metagenome (GOLD analysis project Ga0114951, IMG submission 88677) | Freshwater microbial communities from Finland to study Microbial Dark Matter (Phase II) - AM7a DNA metaG | ecosystem: Environmental > Aquatic > Freshwater > Lake | place: Finland: Lake Alinen...
CTATTGCCGCAGGCTGGTATCACAGCCTGGCCTTAAAATCGGATGGCTCGGTCTGGGCCTGGGGAACTAATAATGCTGGCCAACTGGGAGATAATACAACTACCTATCGTACTACTCCGGTGCAGGTACTCGGACTGACTAACGTGACTGCCATTGCCGGAGGCGCAATATATAGCCTGGCCTTAAAATCGGATGGCACGGTCTGGGCCTGGGGTTCTAATAGTTACGGCCAACTGGGAAATGGGACTACTGCCAACAGCTCTACTCCGGTGCAAGTAAGTCAATCAAGCGGACTCACAAATGTGACTGCCATTGCCTCAGGAGCAGGTCATGGTTTAGCCTTAAAGTCTAATGGCACGGTTTGGAGCTGGGGATATGGCGGCAACGGTCAACTGGGTAACGGAGCTACTTCAAACAGCTCGACTCCAGTGCAGGTAAGCGGCCTTAGCAAAGTTTACAGTATCAGTGCAGGCGGTTTTCATAGCCTGGCATTGACCATCCCGGCACCGAAGGTAAGCAGTATTTCACCGAGTTACGGGCCCGCAGCTGGCGGCACTACGGTCACTGTCAACGGTACCGGCTTCTATGGAGGTGGATCATCATCTGCAGTCAGTGTAGTTATGTTTGGCGGCACTTCTGCAAGCAGCTCTAGCGTTATCTCTGATATTTCACTTACCGCTGTTTCCCCTGTTGGGAGCGGCGTGGTGGATGTGACAGTGACCACATTGGGTGGTACCAGCACCACCAGTTCTGCCGACCAGTTCACCTATAACACAACTCTATATACCGTCACCTTTGATGGTAGTGGCGGAACGGGCACCATGGCAACTCAAACAGCCAGTGTACCAACAGCTTTAAATACCAATGCCTTCACCAGAACTGGTTATACCTTCAGCGGTTGGAACACGGAAGCTCTTGGAGGCGGCACGAGCTATGCTGACGGCGCTACATACTCCTTTGCAGCCAATGTTACACTGTATGCCCAGTGGACTGCCAACTTAGCTGATGTTAATATCACCGTCGCTTTGCAGGGCGGTGGGCGTCCTGATGCCGGTTATATAGTGCCTTTGACCGTCAAGTTCTTCACTCCCGGCGCCGATGTTCTGGCAGCTACCCCTCTCTATACTTTCAATTTGATCACGGCCAAGAGCGGCAGCACTGCTGTAGCCACGGCCAGTGGACTACCTCCCGGCACATATGACGTCAGCGCAGTGACTCCCCATTGTCTGACCAATGTTAAAACAGGCGTGGTGGTTACAGTGCCCTCGACTTCAATGAATCTGGGCACTCTGCTGGAAGGCAATGCCGATGATAGCAACATCGTTAATATCACCGACTTTGGCATCCTGGCATCTTCATACGGCAAAAGCTCAGGTGATACAGGCTATTATGCCAATGCTGATTTTGACCGCAGCGGGATAGTCAACATCACCGACTTCGGCCTGCTGGCGGCAAACTACGGCAAGAGCGCGCCGATTGTGGTAGTGCCATAGAGGAAATAGGGAGACTTTAATTACCTTGATAAAATTAGTAACAAGATAGATAACAAGGGGGGCATCATGAAACGGTTGCTTGGTCCGATCATCATCATAGTATTATTGATAGTTTTGATATTTAGTCTACAACCCACGCAGGCGATGGCCAAAGTTATATCCTGGATATCAAACTCCTCAATATTTTCCAACACTATAGTGGGTACCACAGCGCCTTCGTTGCCGTCACCGACACCCAGCGACAGGACAGTTGGCTTATTCTATAATGATCCCAGGGCCTGGGTAGGATACACTTTGATGGCTCCCAAACAAAGCCACGATACCTATCTCATAAACAACAAAGGACAGTTTGTTCATAAATGGTCAAGCAGCTACACACCTGGCCAGTCGGCCTATCTCGAATCGAATGGTAATCTGATTCGTGCCGCATCGATGCCCAACCCGGATGTTGACACAGGAGGCGGTGATGGCGGCCGTATTGAAGAGTACGATTGGAGTGGCAACCTGACCTGGTCAGTGAACTGGTCAACAACGACGTATGTACAGCACCATGATTTCGTGCCAATGCCCAATGGAAACGTCATGATGCTTGTCGCCGAAAAGTACACTTATGATCAGGCTGTAGCAGCAGGATTTAATCCAAGCCACCTGAATGCGGTGTCAAACAAGACATACATACTTCCAGACTCGATAATCGAGGTAAATCGGAGCGGTGCTGTGGTCTGGGAATGGCATGTTTGGGACCATCTTATTCAGGATTACGATAACACCAAGCTTAACTGTGGCGTTGTAAAGGACCATCCTGAACTTATAGATGTCAATGGGGGCAATACGAGCAACAACACCGTCGCAGTTTTTTGGAACCATTTTAATGCTATTACTTACAATCCGTCCTTAGACCAGGTAATGGTCAGTTGCCGAAGCAATAGTGAGATTTGGATTATCGATCACAGCACTACCTCTGCGCAGTCGGCAGGTCATAGTGGAGGTAATAATGGCAGAGGCGGAGATCTGATTTACCGCTGGGGCAATCCCGCCCAGTATGAAGTTCCCGGCGCACAACAGTCCCTTTTCCAGCAGCATTGTGGAATGTGGATTCCAGACAATTATCCTGGAGCCGGGCATATCCTTATATTCAATAACGGCATAGGTCGGGGCTATACCAGCACAGATGAGGTTATAACTCCTTTAGATGCCAATGATAATTATACTTTAACGACAGGGGCCGCCTATGGTCCCACCAGTGCCGTCTGGAGCTATGAAGCCAAGCCGCCTACATCTTTCTACTCAGATGAGATTTCCAGTGTACAACGGCTGCCAAACGGAAATAACTTAATATGCAGCGGCGTTAATGGTACTCTTTTTGAAGTCACTGCCGGCGGTAAGATAGTTTGGAAATACGTAAATCCGATAGCGGACATTAACACGATTTTGAATTATAACGGCGCCATTCCGACAGATCCTAACAAGCCTACTCAATTAAAGAATGAGGTTTTCAGGGTATTGCGTTATGCTCCTGATTATCCTGGACTGGTTGGCAAGACTTTGACCTCCCTTGGAAATATCGAGACTGGGCCTTAAATGTCATCATCGGATATCGAGGTGAAAAGATGGATAGAAATAAAATTCTAAAACCAAATTGGATTAGCGGTCTATGGGCGAAAGCCCGGGACGCTGGTATGCGCAGGCAGAAGGTCATCGCAATATTAATAGTCGCTGGCACTTTAATAGCCCTTTTTATACCGTCTAAACCCATGGTAGTATCAGCTGATATCCAGATGGCAGCTATTCCTGCCGGCAGTTATGCGCGAGGGGACCATCAGGCATTTGATGACCCCGGTCATCCCTCTGACGAGAATACGATCAAGACCCTGACTATCAGTGCCTTTAACATCGGGGTAAACGATATCACCGTACAGCAATACTGTGATTTCCTCAATGATTCGATGTCCAGTGGTCTACTGACTGTCGGAAGCGGAATTTATTACACCACCGGCGGTCCCCATCCCGTGGTAAATGTAAAAGCAGGCATGGTGTATTTGAAAGGTGTCAAAGATTTCCTCATCCTGACCGACGCCGCCAATGCCCATTCTACCATCCATTGGGATAGCAGCACACACACGTTTTCTGTCCTTTCGAACCGGGGTAATCATCCAGTTACCGCTGTAACCTGGTACGGAGCCGCCGCCTATTGCAATTGGCTCAGCCAAAAGGAAGGTTATCTGCCGTGCTATGAGACCGCCACCTGGGGTTGTTACTACAACAGAAACGGCTACCGCCTGCCTACCGAGGCGGAATGGGAATATGCCGCTCGTGGTAGTCAGGACCCCTTGATCAACCCAGATTACTTCCAATACTATAACTACCCGTGGTACCCTAATGGTAATTTTCCCGACAAAACCAAAGCCAACTTCCCAGATTCGGGAGACCCCTGGGAGAACGCAACGTCACCCTGGACGTTGCCCTGGACCACACCGGTTGGTTTCTACAACGGCAGCTTGCAGCTACAGTCCGTTTACAACTGGCCGGGCAGCATGACAAGCTATCAGACCGGCAACGGGACCAATACCTGGGGTCTGAATGATATGGCCGGCAACGTCTGGCAATGGGCAAATGACTGGTATCAGAATGAATATTACGCCGGATGTCCTCTAACTGATCCTCCTGGACCAGAAATGAGTCAAGCTGGCGCCATGCCTGACGGTAGAAAATTCCGTTGCTTGAGAGGCGGCAACTGGTACAACGGCGAACAGGATAAATACTATCCCACTATTAATAATGGGCATTCACGCGTATCTAACCGCGACCCGGCTTATTACCTGGGAGGAGAAGAATATCAATATTCAGAAGTCGGCTTTCGTATCGTGCGCCGGGCCGCCACGGGAACAGGTGATGTGCCTTATGGCGCGGAATTTCCCCAGGTTCCACCCAAAGCAGGCTAGGGTGGAGGTAATCCACTACTGCATATTAAAAAGCGAATAAAAATTGGTGAATAGAAATATGGAAACACGCTTTATAAAAAAAGGCAGATTACTCTGGCAAATTATTTTGGCGGTTTGTCTGGTTGTGTCCACGCTGTGGATAGGCGTAGTACCGGTTGCCGCTGCGGTCACAATTACCAGTATTACACCGAATACAGGCCCGACAAGCGGCGGCACCGTTGTAACCATCGCCGGAGGGGGGCTTGGCGGTCCTACAGGGACGGTTTATTTTGGTACCAATTTGGCGACAAATATCAGCAACCCTGGGGTCCCGGGGTCGGTGCCAGCGGTATATATATGTACTGTTCCGGCATCAACCACTGGTGCGGTAGCAGTAGATGTAACTGTTAACGCTAATGGCGGCTCAGTTACAGCAGTGGGCGGCTTCACCTATACGGGAGGAACAGTTCCTACGGTTGCCAGTGTCTCGCCTACTTCAGGCCTACCTGGTGGCGGAACCTCCGTAACCATCACCGGAACTAACTTAGGCTCTGCTACTGGAGTTAAATTTGGCCTTAATAGCGCCGTTATCACAGCTAATACGTCTATCCAAATAATAGCCACTTCTCCCGCAGGGTCTGGTACAGTAGATGTGACTGTGACGACAGCAAATGGCACCAGCGCCACCAGCTCTGCCGACCAGTTTACCTATGTGGTACCGATTACTCCTACGGTTACCGGTATTTCTCCCACTTCAGGTTCGACAACCGGAGGGACTTCTATAACCATCACTGGAACCACCTTTTATAGCCCGGCGACTGTGGCCATTGGCGGCAGTTCCGCCACGGGTGTTACCGTTGTGAGTTTGACCTCGATTATATGTACTACTCCGGCATACGCTGCTGGAACGGTGCATGTAACCGTGACGACAGCAGCCGGCACCAGCTCCACCAGCTCTGCCGATCAGTTTAGTTATACCTTTAGCCTGCGCAATGTTTATGGGTGGGGCAATAATAGTTTTGGTCAGCTAGGTAATGGGACTACCACTGGTAGTTCTATTCCTTTGAAGATAAGCAGCCTCACTGACGTAACTGCCATGGCAGGAGGATATCTTCACAGTCTGGCCTTAAAATCGGATGGCACGGTCTGGACCTATGGATATAATAGTGAGGGTGAGTTAGGTAATGGGACTACTACAAATAGCTCAACTCCTCTGCAGGTCAGTAGCCTTACTGGTGTGACTGCCATTGCCGGAGGAGAAATATACAGCCTGGCTTTAAAATCGGATGGTACGGTCCGGGCCTGGGGATATAATGCTGATGGTGAGCTGGGTAATGGGACAACCACCAGCAGTTCGATTCCGGTACAGGTAAGTCAATCAAGTGGACTCACAAATGTGACTGCCATTGGCGGAGGAGCAGGTCACAGTTTGGCCTTAAAATCGGATAACACGGTCTGGGCCTGGGGAGCTAATTGGAGTGGCCAACTGGGTAACAATTCAACCACCAGCAGCTCGACTCCAGTGTCGGTAAACAGCCTGACTGGCGTGACTGCAATTGCTGGAGGCTGGTACCACAGTCTGGCCTTAAAATCGGATGGCACGGTCTGGGCCTGGGGCAATAATTATTCTGGCCAACTGGGTGATAATACAACCACCAACCGCTCTATTCCGGTGCAGGTTAGCGGCCTGAGTGGCGTAATTGCTATTGCCGGAGAAGAGTTGAGTAACCTGGCTTTGAAATCGGATGGCACGGTCTGGGCCTGGGGAGCTAATTGGTGCGGTCAACTGGGCAATGGGACTTTTAACGACAGCTTGATTCCGGTACAGGTAGGCGGCCTCACTGGTGTGACTGCCATTGCCGGAGGTTACACCCATAGTCTGGCCTTAAAGTCTGATGGCACGCTTTGGGGTTGGGGCTTTGGTGGTAATGGCCAGCTAGGTAATGGGGCTACTTCCAGCAGCTCGACTCCAGTACAGGTAACCGGTGTCAGCGGAGTTAAAATAAACGCAGGTGGTTTCCATAGCCTGGTTTTGGGCAGTCCGTCACCGATAGTAAGCAGTATTTCACCGACCTCCGGGCCGACAACGGGCGGCACCACTATCACCGTAACCGGCACGAACTTTGCCGGGACAACAACAGTTAAGTTTGGCACCGATAACGCCACAAGCTTCATCGTTACCTCTGACACGTCACTTACCGCCGTTTCCCCCGCCTGGAGTTCCACGGTGAAGACGCTCGTAGATAATTATACGGGGCTGCAGTTTAACGCTCCCAATGATATAGTAGTCCGTAGTGACGGTACCATTTATTTCACCGATCCATATTTCGGCTCCCCCCCCACGCCGCAGGGAGTTACTTTCATGGGCTTATACCGGCTGAGTCCGAATGGACAGTTAATCTTGGAAGGTCAATTCCAGAATCCCAACGGTCTGGGTTTATCTCCTGACGAAAATACTCTCTACATGTGTCTCACAGTAGGCGACAATGTAACTAAATTCTCCGTGGCGCCGGACGGTTCGCTGAGCAACCCCCAGTATTTTGTTTATGCTGATAATGCGGATGGTTTGAAAGTTGATAGCGCCGGTAATATTTACGTTGCCTGCCTGGATGGTGTCTATGTCTTTAGTCCGGCTGGTAGTCAGCTTGCCAAGATTATTATAACCGACGAAAGGCCGACCAATTGTGCCTTTGGCGGCTCCGCTGGCAATACTCTTTTTATTACCGCTACGAAAAACCTTTACCGTATCGATCTGCCGGTTTCCGGTAACGTATCGCCGACTTTAATCAGTAGTCAATTTACCTTCACCGAGGGGCCGGTATGGGATAATACGCGAAACGCCCTGCTTTTCTGTGACCATGACGCCAATAAAATATGGCAATTAACTCTTCCGGGCACCTTCACAGTTTTTCGCAGCCCGGCTAATCAACCCTATGCGTTAGCTTTCGATCTGGAGGGAAATCTTTTAACTTGTGAAGGAGGTGCGCGGCGTATTTCCCGCACCCTGACGCATGGTACGGTGGATGTGACGGTGACCACACCAGGCGGCACCAGTGCCATCAGTTCTGCTGACCAGTTCACCTATAACGCGTCTACCACTTTTACGGTAACCTATAACGGCAACGGATCTACCAGCGGGACGGCGCCCACCGATGGGAATAGCCCGTACAATTCTGGCGCAACGGTGACCGTCCTTGGCAATACCGGCGGCCTGACCAGGACCGGCTACACCTTCAATAACTGGAACACGTCGGGCGGCGGCGGAACAACCTACGCACCCGGGGCTACCTTCTCAATTTCGGCTAACACCATTCTGTATGCTCAGTGGACCGTCAACCAGTACACTATCAGCTTTGACACCAATGGCGGCGTCCCAGCGACGATAACCGCTATAACCCAAAATTACGGCACTACCGTAACAGCTCCTGCCAATCCAACCAAAGCGGGTTATACCTTCAATGGTTGGCTTCCAGCAGTACCAGCCGCCATGCCTGCATCAAATACGACCTGTGTGGCTCAGTGGACGGCCAGCACAGCTTTAGTTAATATCAGTGTCATCTTGCAGGGCGGTGGGCGTCCGGATGCTGGTTGGGAAGTGCCTTTAACCATCAAGTTCTTCACTCCCGGCACCGATGTTCTGATAGGTACCCCGCTCTATACTTTCAATTTGACCACAACCAAAAACGGCAGCACTGCTGTAGCCCAGGCCAACGGAATAACTCCCGGCACCTACGATATCAGCGCAGTTACTCCCACTTGCCTGATCAATAAAAAGGCAGGCGCGGTAATCACAGCTCCCTTGACAGCGATAGATCTGGGCACTCTGCTGGAAGGCAACGCCGATGATAGCAACATCGTTAACATCACCGACTTTGGTATCCTGGCAGCTTCATATGGTAAAAGCACAGGTGATAGCGGCTATTATGCCAATGCTGATTTTGACTGCAGCGGGATAGTCAACATAACTGACTTCGGCTTGCTGGCGGCAAACTACGGCAAGAGCGCACCGGTGGTGGTTCCATAAAGGGAAAATGTAAATATTATATCAACTATAATAAAAATAGTAACCAGGTAGATAACAAGGGGAGAACATGAAAAGGCTGATTGGTCCGATAATCGTCATAGTATTACTGATAGTTTTGATATTTAGTCTACAACCTGGGCAGGTGATGGCTAAAGTTATATCCTGGATCTCAACCTCTTCAATGTTTTCGAATACTATTGTGGGGACCTCAGCGCCTGCGCTGCCGTCACCAACACCCAGCGATAGGACAGTTGGTTTATTTTACAATGATCCCAGGGCCTGGGCAGGTTACACGTTGATGGCTCCCAAACAATCCCGCAACACCTATCTTATCAACAACCAGGGGCAGTATGTTCATAAGTGGTCAGCCAGCGCATATCCACCCGGCCAGTCGGCTTACCTCCTTGCTGACGGTAGTCTGATTCGTGCCTGCTCGAAGATGAACCCGGATATCTCCACTGGAGGCGGTGAAGGCGGCCGCATTGAGAAGTTTGACTGGAACGATAACCTGGTCTGGCAGCTGGACTACGAGACAGCCACCTATATGCAGCACCATGATTTCGTGCCAATGCCAAATGGAAACGTCTTGATGCTGGTTGTCGAAAAGAAAACTTATGCTGAAGTTGTAGCCGCAGGGTTTAAACCACAGTTATTACAGGGAGCTGAGAACACCACCACCTATTATATGCTTCCAGACTCGGTGGTCGAAGTACAACCTAGCGGTACAGTAGGCGGCACAGTGGTTTGGGCATGGCATGTTTGGGATCATCTTGTTCAGGACTACGATAGCAGCAAGTCTAACTGGTATTCGGATGGTGTAGCTGCTCACCCTGAACTTATAGATCCCAATGGGCCTGGTATACAAATCCCTGTTTTTTGGAACCATATGAATTCTATTTCTTATAATGCTGCCTTAGACCAGGTCCTGGTCAGTTGCCGTGGCAATAGTGAAATATGGATCATCGACCACAGCACGACCACCGCGCAGGCGGCGGGTCATAGTGGGGGGGAAAATGGCAGAGGCGGAGACCTGATTTACCGCTGGGGCATGCCATCTCAGTATAGGGTCCCACCCGCAGTACAGCCCCAGACCCTTTTCCAGCAGCATTGCGGGATGTGGATACCATCCGACTATCCTGGAGCCGGGGATATCCTCATATTCAACAACGGCATTGGCCGAAACTATACCAGTATAGACGAGATTATACCTCCTAAAGATGCCAGCGATAATTATACTTTAGCAGCCGGGGCAGCCTATGGTCCCACCAGTGCCGCCTGGAGCTATGAAGCTACGCCACCAACATCCTTCTACTCTGCTGAGATTTCCGGAGCACAACGACTGCCCAACGGAAACACCTTAATCTGTAGTGGCGTTAATGGTGTTCTTTTTGAAGTTACCGCCGGTGGTAAAATAGTTTGGAAATATGTAAATCCGGTAGTGAATACCGGGCCATTGAAGTATAATGGCTACATTCCGCCAGATACTGGTCACCTTGGCCAATACTACAACGAAGTATTCAGGGTGCTGCGTTATGCTCCTGATTATGCTGGACTGGTTGGCAAGGATTTGACTCCGCTTGGAACTATCGAGACCAATTAAATTTTTAGGGAAAATGTGAAAAAGAATAGGCAGAATTTCATAAACAAAAGGGAAACGGCTTATCGTTAATAATAAAACAATGGTGATAAATATATGCAGGGCTATTGTGTAAAGTGCCTATCTTGTTGTCTCCGCAAGGAGGTGCTAAAATATGTTAACTAAACTGCGCCTCTTTGTAACGGAGTATTCAAAACAATGTTCAAGTCTTTTAA
>Ga0114951_10006558_pt1 | contig 10249 bp, 10 predicted proteins | sample AM7aDNAmetaG_FD_88677 | JGI IMG/M metagenome (GOLD analysis project Ga0114951, IMG submission 88677) | Freshwater microbial communities from Finland to study Microbial Dark Matter (Phase II) - AM7a DNA metaG | ecosystem: Environmental > Aquatic > Freshwater > Lake | place: Finland: Lake Alinen...
CGCAGGTGGGGGGTAAAAGGTGTGCGTTGTGGAGTTTAAAAACTCTGCATTCACTCTGCATTCTAAGGAATGCAGAGTTTGGAAGGAATGCAGAGTTTTTAAAATGCCTCGATTCCGGGCGGGTCAGTGGCTGTTCCAAGGTTTGAGCCTTTGCGCCGGTGCTGTTTTCCCCTCCTTTAAAAGAGAGCCAGCTAATTGGCAAGCAAGGAAAGCTGGCTTTTTGTATAGGTCGGGGAAAACAGCACCTTGGTTCTACCTTGGGGAAGGTTTGTGCGCGTGTCCGGCTGGTGCTTGCGGCGCAAAATTGCCGAATCCTGCAATGCTCCAAGGCTGGCAAACAGGGGCCGCCGGAAACCGCTCCCCCGCAAAAAGCCACTTAACGAAACCTACGGCAAAAACCGCTTCGCTATATCAAATACCGTCTCCGACGGACTTTGATATTTTTCGCCTCCGGTTTCTATGGCTTTTTGCTCCTCCGCTTTTCCCGAAATGATTTTGCTAAACCGCAAAATCCTTTCCGAAAATTTCCGGCTCGAAATGCAAATCAGCCGCCGCCGTCCGGCTTTTAAAAATTCCGCTACTGCGGTATTTTTAAAACACACTTTTCCTATCGTAAAAGAGAGCAAGGCCGGACGGCGGCGGCTGATTTCACTCAACACCCTACGGCCAGCTTAAAACAAGCAATTTTCCCTATGCCGGGGCTTTATCCTTCCGGTAGCTTTCCGCCTCTTCTTCGGCCATCAGCTTTTCCGTCCGCTCAACGCATTCTCGCTCAACCTCATCCCTATCCCGCAAATAATCCGCGCCAATACCGATCTGCCTTGTAAGCAAATGAAAAGTTTCTTCTTCCCACGGCTTGCCGTCCTCTTCCATTATCTCCCACGGATACGGCACTGGAAGCGTTCGGATGCCAACAATGCCATTCTCCGGCTTGTTGGCGATATAGCAGCAGCGGGGCGGGGTTTCTTGCAGTTGCTGGATGTTTAGCTCCCATCCGGGCGGCTGGCGGAAGATCGGCCCCATCAGCTCTTTGGCCAGCAATTGCGCGTCTTCCCGATTAACGCGAAAACAGGCTTGAATCCCGCAATTGGCAAGGATGGAATCCCGCAGGTTTTCGGAAAGCTGGCTCAAATTCTGATGGGCCAGTATAAGGGAAAGCTGGTATTTTCTGGCTTCGCTCAAAATCTCGACAAAGCTGTCCGTGGCGAAATTTTGGAACTCGTCGATATACAGATAAAACGGCTGGCGTTTTGTAACCGGCATATCATCGCGGGAAAACGCCGCCATCTTGATCTTGCTCACCATTAAAGCCCCCAGTAAATTCGCGCTGTCGCCGAGCCTTCCTTTATTCAAATTCACCAGCAGGATTTTCTTGTTGTCCATAATATCCCGCAGATTAAAAGAGCTTTTCGTCGAGGCGAAAATCTGGCGGATCGCCGGATCGGAAAGGAAAGCGTCAACTTTGTTGAGCGTTGATTCCAGCCATTCGTTCCAAGTCCGAACGGGCAGCGATTCAAAGTATTTGAACCGCTGGAGGCAGGACGGGCTTTTGACATTGCGCAAAATCTTTTTGCGCACCGCCGGATCGGTCAAAAACAAAGGCAACTCGACGAGCGTCAAATTGTTTTCCACCAGCGCGATCAAAGAATTGCGCATAATGTCGGCCATCCTTTCGCCCCAAGCGTCCGCCCATATCTTTTTGAACGCTTCCACCAATTGCGCCGCGAGCCGTTCCGGCGGAATGCCCTTGATCGGTTCCAGCGGATTGAAGCTGGCCGTATTTTCAAGATCGGTCGGATCGATCAAAACGATGTCTTTCTTGAAATCCTTTTGCGTCCAAAAATACAGCCAGCCTTTGATGTCCTCGATCAGATCGCCGTGCGGATCGATCACGCCGAAGCCTTCGCCTTGGATAATATCTTGAATGATAAGCGATTCAAGAAATTTCGACTTGCCCGAACCGGACGCGCCCACGGCGTAAAAGTGGGTGCTCCGGTATTTCGTATCAATGCCTTTGATGTTGCCCTCCAAACCCGTGGCAACATTCAGCGGCCCGTTCACCCAGCCCAAGCCCATCCTTCCTTTTTCCACCGGAAACCGCCACAAAGGATATTCCAAATATGCCGCTTTCCCTTCCGGTAAAAGCGGCATAATCTCTTCTTTTCCAAACATACTTTTTAAAAACGCCGTGAGAGCCGTCAAGGCTCGGCGGTTCCGCGGTTCATCCATAGCTTTAAGCGAGATTCAAAAATCCTCTTGATTTGCGGTCGACTTTTGAGAAATCAAAACCCACGGCATCGGCGATATTTTCCGATCCGAAAACTACGCAATGATGAACGGTTCCGGCGAACGCGCCCAACTCCTGCGTGTCGAAAATATCCATATTTTCCAGCGTTACCCTGCGCTTGGTGATCTTGTCGTAAAGCATTATCAGAAGATAAATCGGGTAGATCGAAAACACGACAAAGCCGGGCATGTTGGCCATAAACTGCATAAACTTGCTGGGCCGCTGGGTAAGATACCAGGCGATGAGCAATTGCTTGCCGTACTCTTGGGCGCAAACATTGACGACATAGCCGTCAAAATACTTGCTCTTAATGATCAAGAACAGCTTGCCATCACCTTTTAATCTTCTTAACAACGACGGGAAAACCACTTCTTGAGCGACCGAAAGCGTGGGCGGTTCCAGCTCGTCCAGCCGGGCTTCGATCATCTTGTAAAAGTCCTGCTGGCGGCCTTGCGCGCCCTCTATTAAAACGCTCCATTGCTCAACAATTTCGGTTTCTTTCAATTTTGCCATTTTTTTAAAATTACAATACAACAAAAAACGCCCTCGGCCTTTATTCGAGCAAGTAGCGCAAGCTTTCGCTTTTTGCCGATCTCCAAATTGGCGTCAAAATGTTTTCGGGATTTTCCAAACCGTACGACTTCGCGCAAGCAAACCAAAATATGTCGCTGCCGGTTTGGCTGCCATCCGCCTTTCTGGCGATCTGGCGCAAATTTTCTTTCCGCTCCTCGGTCAAAGCCACGGTCAGCACCCGGAAATTGGAAATATCCAATTTCTTCTTCTGCCCGCCTTCGGCCCGCCAATTCCAATATGCCCGCAATTTGTTGAGCATCCGCTCAAGCGTCATCGTTGAACGGTCGGCTTCAAGAAAGAAATGCAACAAATCGCCCTTATCTTCAATTGTGAAAAATGCGTCCGGCGCGATCGGCAGCCGCTCCCCCTCGAAATACACGCCGTCAATCACGCCCGGCTCCTGCCAAGCATAAAGCTTTGACTGGCTATTATTTTTTAATGCCAGCTCAATGATCGTTTTAAAATCAGAGATCATCAAAGAATGCGACATAAAAGAAACGCCCGCGTCTTTGGGCTGTTTTGCGGGCGCGGGCTGGTTTTTGCCTTCGGCAACCAGCGCGGCCCCCTTCTTGGCCAAACTGTAAATCAGATGCACCGCCGGATGGAATGATCCGAACTGGCTGGCCGGACGCTCCACATAACCGCCGTGGTATAAAAGCTGGAGGCGCGAGCGGACGCTTCTGTCTTTAAATTCCGGGTGAAGCGCGATAATGTGCTTGCTGTCCAAAAAGCGGTTTTTGGCCAGATCGTTTAAAATCGCCAAGTCTATTTCTCCGATCCGAAATGATTTCGGCGTTTGGCTCCTTTCGAATTTTCTAAACTTATGCTTTGGCATTTTTAATAATTTCGCTTATTGTAAAAGGCGAGTTTTCATTTATTCTACAAAAATTTTTGTCTTAATGATATATCCATTTATACCTTCCCGATTGCAGATGGATGATCAAAGATTTCACTTTCAAAAGTTTAAAACGGGAATATGTCTTTTCCCAGTTAAAAGTTCGCCCCTTTAGAACAAAAACCGCCAGAGACGGTTTGAGCGCGTTTAACTTTTCGATTGAGTTTAGCCGGATTGAGCTATGGTCAATTTCGATCCCGACCGTATAACCGCCCTTTTGGGCGAACACATCAATCCAGCCTTTTCTATCCCGCCAAACTTCTTTTTCCGTTCGGGAATAATAGCCGAGATTATAAAAATACCGCTTGATCCACACTTGGATTTTCGAATGATCTGTCGTTTTAATTTTTAATATGCGATCAACTAAAATATTCGGGTCCATTAAATATACCTATTTAATATTTTACGCTCTATGTTGTTTGTGCTACTTGAAATCTGCTGAGCGGCGGTTATTTTTTTTGATTGTATGTCTTCGAATGTTTTGCAACCGTCGAAGTGCCTAGAAATTTTTCTAATTATTTCATTTGGCAACCCCGCGTCCTTCAAGATTATTTCATGATCTTTGATCGTTCCGTATTCCAATTTTGCTATTACAACATCTAAATTTATAGTTGGAAATCCTTTGCTAATAGCTACAAAATTATATAATTTTTCATACGCTTTTAAGTAGCGTGGCCAAATGAATTCAAAATATTTTGAAATCAGATTAAAGGTATATCTTATTCGAGTATTAACATTATTTCTTTGACTTTTAGTGATCTCCAAATTAAGAATTTGTGAAAATGTTAAATCTTTGAATAGATAAATATTCGTTAAGCCCAGTAATACATTTTTACCACCATTTTTGAAGTCTCGACCCCTGTCGTTATCAGTAAAAAGATTTTCGTATATAGTGGAAAATATTCTCTTGCTAATATCAGCAGAAGGCATGCCGCCTGAAAACGAATGATCGTTAATCATTGCCCCATTGTCTTGGCGAAGCAACTGGATCAATCTTGTTTGCCCTTCAATGCTAACAAACTTATTTGCCTTAATTATATCGTAGGGTATGTCTAACTCTAATAATTTTTTTCTTATCGCCTCTTTTTTTAAAAGATTGTTGTTCGTTAAGTCCGAGTTATCAATTTGAATAAGCGTTTCCGCAGCCGGGTTATCATTGTCAAAATATTCAAGTTCGACCATATTGTCATCATTGGTCTCGTCAATATCTTCCAAATGGAAAACCCTTCCGATAAAATGTTTCATAAATCTTCCAGCACGACCCTCAATATTCTTTTTGTCCAATCCTTTAAGCGGCGCACCTGCAATTTTTTTATCATAAAGAATAACATTTTTTGCGGAAGTGTTGACGCCTTCTGTCAATGAAGTGGTACAAAATAAATAATTGACACCGCCAGACGGCTCATTGAATTCATCGACTACGAGTTCTTGGATAAATCTGGGCATTGCCCCATGATGAAATGCAACGCCTCTCTTTATGCAAGACACAAGATCCCAATCTGGAGAAACTATTTCAGATAAATAAGAAGCCAATTCGATATTGTGGGCACTTACGGGCCAAGTTTCAACGAGCTTCCTTGCTGTTTCTTCAACTAGTTGCTTTGTGCAGCGATATATCAAAAATTTTCCATCTATCGATTCGGAAGAAATTATTCTAAGAAGGCTTTTGAATTTGTCGCTACTTATTATTCTTATTGTGGAATTATTAACATTGTAAGTGCCGGGGCCACGATAGTAATCCTTTTGCACTATTTCTAAATTAAATAATTTAAATTCAACGTCAAAACGTTTCCTAAATTTTTCGCTGAAATTAATATATGGCCCTATTAGATAAAAATCGGCATCGGTTTTTGCCAATCTGTATAAAATATCAGCAAAGACGCGAAATCTTCCGTCTTCCAATTTATAGTCCGCTTTGTAAATCTCATCCATTACAAAAAAATTAATGTGGAAATCGGGATGTTCTTCCATGAAAACGTTCATTCTTTCTGGCGTTAGAATAAGGATATATTTTTTGTTTTCACGAATATCCACTTTTGAAGATTTTGAAATTACATATCCTTTGATGTTGCTTCTCAGTTCCTGAAATTGCTCGGAAAGAAGCGATACGGTCGGTAAAATCAAGGCGATATTTTTATAATTATTTTGCGCTATTATTTCTCTAACAATACGGGTTTTTCCAAATGATGTCGGGGCGCTAAGAACCAATCGTTTATGATGCTGATATAAATCAAACGCAATTTTTTGCGGCCTTGTTAAAATGGTTTTCGTTTTGGAGCTGGTATAGAAAGATTCCGCAATATTGTCTTGCACAGATACATGAGGATCAAAATTTTTGATTCTTTCTTTCAATAGATTGTTATACAAAAAAACTCGCGACTTGATAACGCAATCGTAAAGAAGCTGCCGAACCATAACATCTCTTGGATCGGCATCGGCAATATGGCAGATAATGGCTAAACATAAATTATAATCGGGTTCTTCTTCCGAATCTAATAATTTGTAAGTTTGCAAAAGCAGGCTTTCTATTTCTGGAATTTCAATAACTTCTTTGGCTTTCAACCTATCCAATTGTGCTTGTACATATTCTCTCATTTGTTAGAATTTCATTGATTTTTCCATGGTTTCTATTTGATCTTTTATTGCGGCAACGGATTCAAAAGGAACCATAAAAAAAATTATTTTGATGGATTTGGATATCGGCCACGATTTAGTGTGAATTGTTTTAAATTTATCATTCAATTCTTTTTCCAATGCCTTTTTAAATGCTGGATCAACTATATTTATCCCTTTGCCGCAAAAAGAACCAATGCAGTGGCTATCATAAGTTATTAAAACGGGAACATTTATGGGCACCTTATCTAATGATTTACCACCATCAACATAACTTTTGAGAAGCTCATATTTCTCACGTTCCAAGGATTTATTTATTTCTATTTCTCCGCCCAGCAATTTAAGCTGACTTTTTATATAATCCACGCCCGTTAGGTGTTTTTTTAAAGATTCCAATGCGTCTCTAACGGCATTTGAAAAGTCACTATAAAATTTTGCCTCTCCTAGCCACAAGATAACATCATTATTGTTTTCTATTGAGAAATGGGCACAATCAAAGCCCTTAATTTGTTCTTTTGTAGTTGACCTTAACCGAGCTTTTGTTACAAATTTTGGAGTATTATAAAAAATCTCAAGAATAATAAATAACAACAATTCTCCATAATCGCCTTTGGCTTTTTTGTCTGCGTCAGAAATTCTTGCAAAAGCCCGCCTGTTTTGTTCCGTAGCGTCATATTCTTTCAACTCCTGTTCTGTCAAAGCAAAAAAACGAACCGTGTCTCTTATTATTCCTGCCAACTCTTGTTGGCGATACCTGCCCGCCTCATATTCGAGAGTGAAGCAGGAATCGTCATTCTGCGCGTTTGCCAAAGTTGCTTCAAATTTAAAAATTTGTTCCTTTATCTGTTTTTGCAAAGAAAGATCCATAATATTCTATATCTTTTATAACGATTTGTTTTTTCTGACTGGATATTTGTTGAAAATCACCGTTTCAATGCCGGCTTTTTCCATGGCCGCCAAGCAAGATTCACAGCAATGGTCATGGCCGATAAGATACATTATACCGCCTTCGTATCGCCTTTAGCGTTTTTTATCGCGTCTAATTCCGCGTGCCCATCCTGTTTACAAATCGTTTTGCATTTCGAATAATCCTCGCCCGGCAACCGCGGACACACCTTCTGCGGATTGTGGCACCAATCGCTCCCGACATAACATTTCCCGTTTTTCTCGATAATAGCGATAACGTGCCGCTTGGCGCATTTTCTTGAATCAATCTGCAACTTAATTTCGGTTTCATTTTTTTTGTTATTTAAAAAATCGGTAATCTTGGCCATGATTTTGTCTAAATTTTTTTCAATATCATGTTCCCATAAACGAAACACTTTCCAGTATATTTTTTTATAGTATAGATTAACCTCTTCATCTCTTTCCTTGTTTCTTGAAATTTTCTTTTCCCAAAAATCCCTTCTTGTTGCGGGAAGGGTCCCATGTTTTTTGCAACCGTGCCAGAAACAGGAATCCAAAAAAATTACAGTTCTATATTTTTTAAAAACTATATCAGGCTTTCCGAAATATTTTGCAGAATTTTTTCTGTACCTTAATCCATTTTTCCAAAGATCTTTTCTGAAGGCGATTTCCATTTTGGTATCCTTGCTTTTGACCGCGCTCATTATCTCGCTTCTCTTTTTCTTTGAAAAAATATCCATTCTATCTTATAAATCTTATTTGCAAATTGAGCTTGATGAAGCTTTTCCCGTTTTCTTCGTAAACGGTCCCGAATTGATGTCTCGAAGTGCTCGGAGTGTCCAACTTGGTATTTTTGTAGAGATAACTTTGGAATTCATCGCGATTGTAGAGTTGATAGCAAACAACCTCGCCATCATCTTTGACCACAATGTATCCGCCATGAGCTTTCGTAAATCCGTCCCATTCTGTGTTCGGTGTCATGCCCAGAGCCACCGAAACCAAAAAATTTTTGATTTTAAATTCCAAATCTCCTTTATCCAACCCATATTTATTTTTCAGAGTACCTTCGCCGTCTATCACGGAAACAAGTTCGTCGAGCGTTAAGCCCTTGCCTTCATAATAAGCAAGGAGAATCTCTGACATAATTTCAGGAAAAATCGTATCTATTTTAGCCAAGTTCTTTTTGAAAGTTTTGTTTTCCAGCCCTTCAAAAATAAAACCTCTGGTTTGTTTAATCTCTTTGATCCTGTCGCGTATTTTTAAATAGTTTTCCGATTCTTTCGTTCTTTCGGCCACAACCGCAGGATAACCGAGAGAATATAAGAAATTGGTTGCGCTGGATGCGTTCAACAAGGTTGACGGCGAGCCGAGCGTTGACTTGATGCTAAATCCTAACTCTGGGGCGTCGGGAGCGATTCTGTCGTAAATTTTCAATATTAAATCCGCCTTTCTGCCAGAAGAAGCTTTTATTTGCGTGCACTGAAGATCCCTCATCAAACCATTCGCGAAAGACACGGAAAAGGAAGCGGAAGAAGCGGCTTTCATTTGATTGAAAATTTTTACAACTCCGTTTTTTATCGGATCGGAATCGACCGATCCTATTTGAGAACCTTTTTCGTCGAATATCAAAATCTTTTTCTCGTTCGCTGATATATCATAGGTTTTCTTTCCCGTTTTGGCTTCTTCTCTGATAATTTTCAAAACTATAAAAAACTTTTCCTGCAATTTTTGCAGATTTTCGTCAGCGGCGAATAATTTCCGGTCAGTCAAAATTTTAATGAACGCGTAAAATTCGCTCCATTCGCCCTTATTGCCTGTAATCTGATTGTTATTCGCCATATTCTTCCAAAGTTTTAATGATTTTTTTCGCCACGGCGGAAATCGCGGGAACGACCACCGCATTGCCGAGTTGTTTCATCGCTTGTGCGTCGGAAACGGGAAAAACGAAACTGTCGGGAAATCCCATCATTTTTTTTCCTTCGACGGGCGTGAGTCTTTTGATCTGGCCATTAACCATATAACAATCCCAATTTCTCCTGTCGTGGATGCCCGAACCCCTGCCGCCCACGCGCAACGTGTAGCCGACGGCTTTGGGGCAATCGGCGCCGAAAATATCGGACATCGTTTTGACGAGTTTGACCCGTTCGGGAAATTCGAATTTTATTTTCTTGTTTTTGAACCCAACCATATATAAACGGGGACGGTGTTGCGGTATGTTAAAATCGGTGCCTCTGACTATTTTATAATAGAAAGAGTATCCCAAATCTTCTTCTATTATTCTTTTTATCGTTGCAAAGGTTTTGCCGTCGTTGTGTTTCAAAAAATGGCTGACGTTTTCCAGAAAGAAAGCTTTTGGCTTCACTTCGTTCATAATTCTGGCAACATCATAAAAAAGCGTTCCCCGCGAATCGGCGAAACCTTTTTTAAAACCGGCGTGACTGAACGGCTGGCAAGGAAAACCTCCCGTTATTATGTCGTGGTAAGGAACTTTTTTCTCGTCAACCTTCGTAATGTCTCCCACGAAATAGCCCGATTCGAACAATTCGCGGTCGGTTTTTTTAAAATTCGCCTCGTAGGTCTTTCGCGCCGGTTCGTTCCATTCGCTGACAAAAACGCATTTGGCCCCCGCTTTGTTGAAAGCGAGGTGAAAACCGCCTATTCCAGCGAAAAGATCGCTGAAAGTATATTTTTTATTATCGTTATTTTTGGCCATTGTATAAAATTTAAACAAAAAATGGCAAAACCCAAATGCCAGAGTTCTTTCAATTCAATTTACCTCTTTTAAAGCGTTTTTACAATTCTAAAGTTTTAAAAATTTGCGAAGCCTCCGGCTTCGATTTATATTATTTTTAAACGTAAATTACCCCTTTTCCCCCCACCTGCGGCTAAAATGCGTTGTGGATGCCTCGATTCCGGGCCGGCTGGTGCGCCAGCGGCTAATTGCGAGCGCAGCCCCTCGGAGGTACGCCGGAGAG
>Ga0114951_10006560_pt1 | contig 10248 bp, 7 predicted proteins | sample AM7aDNAmetaG_FD_88677 | JGI IMG/M metagenome (GOLD analysis project Ga0114951, IMG submission 88677) | Freshwater microbial communities from Finland to study Microbial Dark Matter (Phase II) - AM7a DNA metaG | ecosystem: Environmental > Aquatic > Freshwater > Lake | place: Finland: Lake Alinen...
GCTGGAAAGGCTCCTGCCTGAATGGTGATGACCGCTTTCGACGTCAAAGGAGTGACGTTACGGTGCATCTTTGCATTACAGCACCCCACCTCATAAGCGTTACCGGCAAAACCGATCACTTCGGAGACCTGTGCAACCTTGAGGCTTGCGGCAAGGCGGGGGGCAAGATCCCAGCCGTAGGAGGAGTGGACAAAGACGACAAGATCCGGGTTCTCCTCCTGGACGGCCTTCAACAACAGTTGTTTATGTACTTCAGGGTTGTATTCGCCGTAGACCTTCGCATCGACCAGGTAGAGCGTGCCGTTGAATGCCGGAACCTCTTCAGCGCTCCCGACAAGAAACAGGGAGGCCTCTCCACCGATTGCTGCCGCAAAACCCATGAGTTCTGCTGTGATATCGAGAAGTCGGCCTTCCCTGTATTCGCCAACAAGTAAGAGCTTCATTTATGTGTCTCCTCAGCGCAGAACCGCTGTTTTATCTTTTAGAATGACAAGTACCTTTTCGACCAGTTCATCGACACTCCCTTCGAGAACGACTCCGCTGCCCTTCTTTTCAGGATGACGAAAGGCTGCTGAACCAGTAAGCGGCTTCTCGGAGGAGAGCTCTCCAGCCTGAAGCGTGGTGATCTCTTTTTTTCTGGCCTTCATGATGTTCGGAAGAGTAGGATAGCGCGGAGAGTTGAGTCCGAGCTGGCAGGTCACGAGCGCAGGGGTCCTGAGCCTGACCTTGCCCTTTACTCCCCCTTCAAGCTCGCGCGTTGCCGTCACCACGCCGTCGGCCCAGGCAAATCCAACCAGCGTCGTGGTCGACGGGATACCCAACAGCTCGGCAACAAGAACTCCGACTTGTGCGGAACCACGATCCTGCGACTGCATACCGGTGAAGAGAAGATCAAACTGCTTGTCGCGGGCATAAGCCGCAATAATTGAGGCAATCTGCCAGGGCTCTCTGGATGCGACCTCCGGTTCAAGGATGTGAACAGCACGGTCGCAACCTATGGCGAGCGCCTTTTTGATGGCCTCGATGACCCGGTCGGGTCCGATTGAAAGTACCGTGATTTCGGGCTCTCCACCAAGCTGCTCCTTCAGCCTGACCGCCTCCTCCACCGCATATTCATCGTATTCATTCATCCGGAACGCAAGGTCCGACTCATCGAACCAGGTGGCGGATCCATTGGGCCTGAAAGGTGACTCCATGTCAGGAACCTGCTTAATGCAGACAAGTATCTTCATGATTATTTACGTTTACGTGCATGTCAATCAATACCACAAATTTTACGAAATTGAATTGTCGTATGCAATACCTTTCCTTAAAATATATCGCCAACTCTTCAGAAAAGCTGCTGGTTGAGCAGCCTGTTATTTTTCTATCCGCTCGGCAACAATCTCTGCCAGGTCACGAACCTTCAGCTTGCCCTCAAACCCGCCGGTCTTGATGCCATCTTCGAACATCGTCAGGCAGAAGGGGCAGTTTGAGGCGAGAATCGGCATACCGGTTTCGCTGGCCATGGCGACTCTCTTCACGTTGATGCGGCTGCCCAGCTTCTCCTCGGCAAAGATCCTGCCGCCTCCGGCACTGCAGCAGAAGCTGTCGTACCCTGAGCGGCTCATCTCGGTGAGCTTGCCGCCAGCCGACTTCAGAACAGCGCGAGGCTCTTCGAAAATGTCCTTGTACCGGCCGAGATAGCAGGAGTCGTGATAGGTGAACTCGAACGGCTCCGGCTTAAGCTTCAGCCGCTTCTCCACGATCAGCCTGTTGATGAAGGTGCTGTAGTGCTCGACCGGCACATCAAACTTGAGATCCCGGTAATCACGGCTGAGGGTGTTGAAGCAGTGGGGGCAGGTGGTCACGATGCGCTTGACCTTGTAACCCTTGATTGTCTCAATGTTTTCAGCAGCCACCATCTGGTAGAGGTACTCATTGCCGAGCTTCCTCACCGGCTCGCCGCAGCACTTCTCCTCCTTGCCAAGGATACCAACCTTCACACCGGCAGCCGCGCAGATACGAAGGAATTTTGCGGCAACCTCCCTGTTGCGTCTGTCGAACGACGCATAGCAGCCAGCGAAATAGAGAATATCGACATCACTGTTCTCCTGCATGATGCTGACCGGAAGCCCCTTCGCCCAATCTCCCCTCGAAGCGTAGGCCATACCAAACGGATTGCCGTTCACCTCGATATTGCTCGTCGCGGTGCGAACCTCGTCACCCGGGAATTCGCCCTCCATGAGGGTCAGGTTACGGCGCATTTCGAGAATCTTGTTGACGTGCTCGATATTGGCCGGGCAAATGTCCTGGCAGGCACCGCAGGTCGTGCAGGACCAGAGTGCATCAGCCGTCACCGCCTCGACGAGACCCTTTTTCGGTGACGTCTCGGCAACGCTGCCTATCGCCTTGATCACTTTCATCGGAGAGAGGGGCTTGTCGGTGCTGTATGCCGGGCAGCGATCCTGGCATCGCTTGCACGAGGTACAGGCGTCGCTGTCAAACAGATCTTTCCAGGTCAGGTCGGTGATTTTCGAAGCACCGAACTGTTCAATGCTCTCATCCTCAAGATTGATCGTGCCGATCGTGCCTTTCGGCTCGAAGGGGGCAAGGAAACTGTTCCCGCTCGTCGTGAGGATGTGGCGCAGCTTCGTCCGGGGAATAACTGAAATAAAGCCAAGCCCAAGCAGAAGATGGAACCACCAGAGCACCTTGTGCAGGCCAGGCAGGGCGCCGTCGCCAAGAGAGGAGAGCGCCTGGGCAAATACATAGCCAACAGGAGACCACAAGGCGAGATCAGGGTTCTGCTTCAGTTCGGTGACGGCCATCCGACTCCCCTCGATGAGAAAGCCGGTGATCAAAATGGTGAAAAGCAGGGCGTGAATACGATAGTCGTCGGCGACCGTTTCGAGCCCCTTCGGCTTGATGAGGAATCGGCGCACGAAGAGGCCGCCGAGCATCACGATGGCGACCAGACCGGCAAGGTCGAGCACAAGGGAGAAGTATCTGTAGAAGTTCCCTTTCAGAATAGTAACCCTGAAAAGCGGCAGGAGGAAATCAGCCTGCACCATGATGAGCATCGTGCCTGCAAGCAGGGTGAGAAAACCCCAGAAAAAGAGCGAATGGAACACCCCTCCATCCTTGACCCTGAAGACGCGGGTCTGGCCGAAGACAGTCGCAAGCATACGCTGTGCGCGGTCGCCGCGCCGATCGAAACGATCAAGAGGCTTTCCCTGGCGCCAAATCTCCAGCCTCTCTTTGAAGCCGAAGGCCGCGCCGCTCACTGCCGCGATGGTGAGCAGGTACATGACGGCGACGACCCCGTGCCCGACGTTCCAGTATATTTCACGAGTTGCATCCATTGGTGGCATCGACTTCAGTAATCAGGTTAAGAAAGCAGTTGTTTTGCAATGACGATGCGCTGAATCTCGCTCGTCCCTTCGTAGATCTCGGTGATTTTGGCGTCGCGGTACATGCGTTCGATTTCGTAGTCAGCAATGTAGCCATAACCACCATGAATCTGCATGGCTTCTTTGGTTACAAAGGAAGCGGTCTCTGATGCATGAAGCTTGCAGAGGGCAGACTCGAGGGAAAATTTCTTCTTGTGGTCCTTGAGCCAGGCGGCCTTGTAGATCAGAAGCTTGCTTGTTTCGATGCGGGCGTACATATCGGCCAGCTTGAACTGGATGGCCTGGAAAGAGCTGATTGCCTGACCAAACTGCTTGCGCTCCTTCGCGTAGGCGACGGAACGTTCGAAAGCTCCTTCAGCAATGCCGAGTGCCTGCGAGGCGATACCGATACGGCCACCATCCAGGGTATCCATGGCGACGTTGAACCCCTTGCCCTCCTGTCCGAGCAGATTCTTGAGCGGTACACGCACGTTGTCGAGCGCAAAGGCGGTGGTGTAGCTTCCGCGAATGCCCATCTTGTTTTCGTTCTTCAGGATAATGACGCCCGGAGACTGCAGGTCGACGATGAAAGCTGTTATCCCTTTATGCTTCAAACTGCGATCGAACGAAGCGAGCACGATGCCTGTACCGAGGTATCCTCCGTTGGTAATGAAGTTCTTGGCACCGTTGATGACGACCTCGTCGCCTTCGATGCGGTAGGTCGTGGTCGTTCCGCCTGCATCGCTGCCGGCGTCAGGTTCGGTGAGGAGAAAGCAGCCAATCTTCTTGCCGGCGAGGAGGTCGGGCAGCCACTCCTTCTTCTGCTCTTCGGTACCAAAGGCGTAGATGGGATTGCAACAGAGGGAGGTATGGGCCGAAACAAGAACGCCGGTCGATGCACAGGCTTTGGAAATCTCTTCGACCAGAATGGCGTAGGACATCATGTCGAGGCCAGCTCCGCCGTACTCTTCGGGAAAGTAGCTGCCGAGAAACCCCATCTCTGAGATATGGGCGACAAGCTCATCGGGAATCCTGTGTTCTTCGTCGATTTTGGCGGCGATTGGTTTGATCTCGTTTTCAACGAAGTCGCGCACTGCGGATTGCAGCACTTTCTGGTCGTGGGTCAGTTCAAAATTCATACATTCACTCCGGTTTATTTTCCTTTGAATTCAGCCTTGCGCTTCTCGGTAAACGCCCCCATCCCCTCTTTCTGGTCTTCGCTCGAAAAGAGCAGGCCGAAAAGCGAGGCTTCGTAACGGAAGCCATCCTCTTTGCTCATGTTCAGGCCATTGACAATGGCATCCTTGCTGTAGCTAACGGCAAGGGTACCGACCGACGCAATGGCCCTGGCGCTCTCCAGCGCTTTTGGAATCAGCTCGCCAGCCTCAAAGACATCGTTGACAATTCCCCACTCGCATGCTTTTGCCGCAGTGATCATCCTGCCGGTGAAGATCATCTCGCTTGCCCGTCCCCGGCCGATAAGGCGAGGAAGGTTCTGGGTGCCACCGAAGCCGGGAATGATGCCAAGGGTCACTTCGGGAAACCCCACCTTCGCATTTTGTGAGGCGTAGATAAAATCGCAACCGAGAGCAAGTTCCAGACCGCCGCCGAGCGCATAGCCGTTGACGGCAGCAATGACCGGCGTGGTCATCTTTTCAAGCTGCAGCATCACCCGCTGTCCAGCCTTTCCGAAGCGGTGGCCTTCAAGCGAACTCATCGATGACATCTCCGTAATGTCGGCTCCGGCCACAAAGGCCTTTTCACCGGCGCCAGTCAGGACGATGGCTTTAACCGAACTGTCCGCCTCAAGCTCCGTAAAGGCGCCAAGCAGTTCGGCAAGCACTTCGCTGCTTAGTGCGTTCATCGTCCTGGGGCTGTTAACCGTCACAAGCGCCACGCCGTCCTTCGTTTCAATCAGCAGTTTACTGTATTCCATATCGTTTTTCTGTCAGATTGGTTGTCGTTCACCTGAAAAATTTTCCTTTAATAAATATAGAAGCCGCGTCCCGATTTTTTACCCAGGTACCCCGCATTGACCATCTTGACGAGAAGCGGGCACGGGCGGTATTTCGGATCCTTGAACCCCTCATAGAGCACATTGGCAATGGCGAGAACCGTGTCGAGACCGATGAAATCAGCGAGCGCCAACGGGCCCATCGGCTGGTTCGTTCCGAGCTTCATGCCGTTGTCGATATCCTCGGCTGTTGCGACGCTTTCATAGAGGGCAAAAATTGCCTCGTTGATCATGGGGATCAGGATGCGGTTGACAATAAAGCCGGGATAATCCTGCGACACGGCCATCTGCTTTTCGAGCAGGCCAACAAGCCGGGCGGTCTCCTCGAAGGTTTCATCACTGGTGGCATGACCGCGAATGATCTCGACCAGCTTCATCATCGGCACCGGGTTCATGAAGTGCATACCGATCACCTTGTCAGGACGGGTAGTCGCAGAGGCAATTTTAGTGATCGGGATTGACGAGGTGTTGGAGGCAAGGATTGAGCCTGCCTTGACGATGTTGTCGAGCTTTCGGAAAATCTCAAGCTTGAGCGGCTCATGTTCGGTCACTGCCTCAATAGCGAAATCGACATTGGAGAGATCCGTCATCTCCGTCGTGGTGGTGATGCGGTCAACACTTTCGGCGACAAGCGACTCGGGAATCACCCCTTTCTTTGCCTGGCGCTCAAGGTTCCGGCGTATGGTGGTCACCGCTTTTTCAAGCTGCGTCTCCGAGATGTCGAACAGCACAACATCGTATCCCTGCTGTGCAAAAACATGGGCGATACCGTTGCCCATCTGTCCGGCGCCGAGGACGCCTATGGATGTGATCATGGTGTAGCTCCGCTTTGGATTTTGGTTCAGATTCGTTCAAAGATAACCGCAACGGCTTCGCCTCCGCCGATGCAAAGGGTCGCAAGGCCGTATCGTTTGCCGCTGCGATGCAGCTCGTTAATCAGCGTCATGGCAAGACGTGCACCGCTGGCGCCGATCGGATGACCAATAGCACAGGCTCCGCCGTTGACGTTGACCTTTTCGAGAGGAAGGCCAAGCGCATTGATTGCCAACAAGGGTACGGTGGAGAATGCCTCGTTGATTTCAAAGAGGTCAATATCGGAGAGAGACAGGCCAGCACGGCTGCAAGCTTTTTGGATCGATCCGATCGGGGCCTCCGGAAAATTGTCGGGATGCCGACTTTCGGTCGCCGAAGCCAGAATGCGCGCTCTCGGCGCAAGACCGTTTCCCTTGACCGCAGCTTCACCGGCAAGCACCAGCATGGCGGAGCCATCACTGATGGTTGAGGCGTTGCCTGCGGTGATGGTTCCATCCTTTTGAAATGCCGGTCTTAGTTGAGAAAACTTTGAGGTGTCTCCCCGGAATGGCTCCTCATCGGTATCGAAGATTTCATCACCCTTGCGTCCCTTCTTGACGACCGGCACAATTTCGTCGACAAAGACTCCTCCACTGATTGCCGCCCGGGCGAGCTCATAAGAGCGAGTCGCAAACGCATCCTGTGCTTCGCGGGTGATATTTCCTGCGGCGGCGCTCTCCTCGCCAATCTCGCCCATGTGACGACCGGTAGAGGGATCCTGCAAGCCGTCATAGATCATCATGTCAAACAACTGGCTGTGCCCCATGCGGTAACCGCTGCGGGCCTTCCTGAGAAAATAGGGGGCCATTGACATGTTCTCCATGCCTCCTGCGACAACCACGTTCGATTCGCCAAGTCTGATGCTGTCGGCACCGAGCATGATAGCCTTCAGCCCGCTTCCGCACACCTTGTTGATGGTCAGTGCATGGGCGCTGTCCGGTATGCCTGCTGCCCGCATCGCCTGGCGGGCAGGCGCCTGACCGCATCCGCCTGAGAGTACCTGCCCTACAATGACCTCATCCACGATTGTCCCGTCGATACCGGCGGCAGCGAGCGCACCTCTCATTGCCGCCGCACCGAGCTGCGTCGCCTCAATTTCGGCAAACATGCCGTTCAGTGATCCGAAAGGAGTCCTTTTGGCCCCCACAACAAAAACTTGTTCACTCATTGTTCAACTCCCTGGATTGTTTCTCTTACATGTTTCTTCTGTACTTTCCGCCAACCTGGTAGAGCGCATGGGTGATCTGACCGAGGGAGGCGACCCGAACGGTATCCATCAGCTCGGCAAAGATGTTGCCGCCCGATACCGCAACATCCTTGAGTCTTTTGAGCGCCACCCCGGCAGCTTCACGGTTTGCCTCCTGGAACGCCCGCAGGTTCTCGATCTGTTGCTGCTTCTCCTCCTTCGTTGCTCTGGCAAGCTCACCCGGCATTTGACAGCCATCCTCATCCGCACGAGGTTTGAGGAAGGTGTTCACCCCGATAATCGGCAGTTCGCCACTGTGCTTTTTGTGCTCGTAAAGCATGGACTCGTCCTGAATCTTCGCTCGCTGGTACTGTGTCTCCATCGCCCCAAGCACGCCACCGCGCTGGTCGATGCGCTCAAACTCGGCAAGCACAGCCTCTTCGACAAGGTTGGTGAGCTCCTCAATGATAAACGAGCCCTGCTGCGGGTTCTCGTTCCTGGCAAGCCCGAACTCCCTGTTGATGATCATCTGGATCGCCATGGCCCGGCGCACCGACTCCTCGGAAGGGGTTGTCACCGCCTCGTCGTAGGCGTTCGTATGGAGCGAGTTGCAGTTATCATAGATAGCCATCAGCGCCTGAAGGGTGGTACGGATATCGTTGAAATCCATCTCCTGGGCGTGCAACGAGCGGCCCGAGGTCTGGATATGATATTTCAGCTTCTGGCTTCTTTCGTTGGCACCGTACTTGTCGCGCATGGTAACCGCCCAGATACGACGGGCGACGCGCCCGATCACCGAGTATTCGGGATCAAGACCGTTGCTGAAGAAGAAGGAGAGGTTCGGTGCGAAATCGTCGATGTTCATGCCACGCGACAGGTAGTACTCAACGTAGGTAAAGCCGTTGGAAAGGGTGAACGCCAGTTGACTGACAGGGTTTGCCCCGGCCTCGGCGATATGGTAGCCGCTGATTGAGACCGAATAGTAGTTGCGCACCAATTTGTCGATGAAGTACTGCTGAATGTCGCCCATCATTCTCAGGGCAAACTCAATCGAGAAGATGCAGGTATTCTGGCCCTGGTCCTCTTTTAAAATGTCGGCCTGAACCGTGCCTCGCACCGTTTGCAGGGTGCAGTCACGAATCTTCAGATACTCCTCGGTCGAAGGCTCACGGCCGTTCGCTTCCCGGAAGATGGCGGTCTGCTGATCGATGGCCGCATTGAAAAAGAAGGCAAGCATCATCGGCGCAGGGCCATTGATGGTGATGGAGACGCTGGTGTTTGGTGCACAGAGGTCGAAACCGGCATAGAGCTTCTTCATGTCGTCAACCGTGCAGATCGACACACCGCTCTCCCCCACCTTGCCATAGATGTCGGGCGGAAAGTCGGGATCCTCGCCATAGAGCGTGACGCTGTCGAAGGCAGTGGAGAGGCGTTTGGCATCATCGTCCTGGCTGAGGTAGTGGAACCTGCGGTTGGTCCGTTCGGGCGAACCCTCTCCAGCAAACTGGCGCTTGGGATCCTCTTCGGTACGCTTGAACGGGAAAACACCCGCTGTAAACGGAAAGTAACCCGGAGCGTTCTCAAGCATGCTCCATCTCAGAATTTCGCCAAAATCGGCAAAGCCGGGCAGGCAAACTTTCGGAATTCGGGTACCGGAGAGAGAGGTCGTAGAGAGGTCGCTCCGGATTTCGCGCCCTCTGACCACCGTCACGAGCTGGTCGCGCTTGTAGGCATCTTTCATCGCCGGCCACTCATTGAGAATCGACTTCGACTCCAGCGTCAGCTTTGAGCCGAACGCCGCTACCTGCCAGTCGATCTCCACCAGGGTCGCTTCGTTCACAAGCACCTCCCTTGCCCCTTCGAGCTGGAAGAGACGGCGTGCGACGCTGGACTGCTCCTTGACCTTTACATGGTAGTTTCTTACGGTATGGACGATCTCGCCAAGATAATGGACTCGGTCGGCGGAGATGACCGAGCGCTTCAGGCTGTTGCTCTCGTCAACAACAAATGATGAACTCCAGCCAGCGCCCTTTTTCCTGTTGATCGTCTCGATCAGTGCCTTGTACAGGGTATTGGTTCCGGGATCATTGAACTGTGAGGCGATGGTGCCGAAGACCGGAAGCGCCTCGTCAGCCCCCTCGAAGAGGTTGCGGTTGCGTCGATACTGCTTGCGAACATTGCGCAGCGCATCTTCAGCCCCTTTCCGTTCGAACTTGTTGATGACCACCAGATCGGCAAAATCGAGCATATCGATCTTTTCGAGCTGTGTCGGCGCACCAAACTCACTCGTCATCACATAGATCGCAACATCACAGATATTCACGACACCGGCATTTCCCTGCCCTATACCGCTGGTTTCAACGACAACAAGATCATAGCCTGCAGCCCGCACAACGTCAAGAGCATCCTGTATGGCCGCCGACAACTCTGTCTGCGAATCCCGTGTGGCAAGTGAACGCATGTAGACCTTTTTCGAATTGATGGCGTTCATCCTGATGCGATCCCCAAGCAGGGCGCCTCCGGTCCGCTGGCGGGAAGGGTCAACGGCAAGGATGGCAACGGACTTGTCGGGGAAGTCGATGGTGAAGCGGCGCACCAGTTCATCGGTCAGCGAGCTCTTGCCAGCGCCACCGGTGCCGGTGATGCCGATAACCGGCACATCCCTGCCAAGCTCCTGAATTCTCTGACGAAGCGATCCGTAGCCCTGGGTGTGATCACGTACATCCTGCTCCGCAAGTGAGATCAGCGTATTGACTGCCCTGACATCCTGTCCGGCCAGTTGGGCAATTTGTTCTTCCGGGTTGCGCTCAATGCAAAAATCGCAC
>Ga0114951_10006561_pt1 | contig 10244 bp, 8 predicted proteins | sample AM7aDNAmetaG_FD_88677 | JGI IMG/M metagenome (GOLD analysis project Ga0114951, IMG submission 88677) | Freshwater microbial communities from Finland to study Microbial Dark Matter (Phase II) - AM7a DNA metaG | ecosystem: Environmental > Aquatic > Freshwater > Lake | place: Finland: Lake Alinen...
CAAGCCGCTCACCGAAGTCGCCCCGACGGCGAAGGGCTTGACGGAGCAGAAGAATTTCTGGGTGGACATCGCGCCCAACACGTTCATCGCCGGGTTCGCGGACCAGCTGGTCGGCGCGAAGGCGGGCGACAAGCGCACGGTCAACGTGGATTTCCCCGCTGATTTCGTGACGAAAGAACTTGCCGGTAAAAAGGCGGTTTACGAAGTCGAAGTCGTCGAGGTGAAGGAAAAGGTGCTGCCGCCGGTTGACGATGCGCTCGCCAAAACCTTTGGCGCGGAAAACGTGGAGAAGCTGCGCGCCGGCGTGCGCGTGGATCTGGAAAACGAATTGAAGTTTTCGCAGACCAAAGCGATCCGCAACCAGATTCTCAGTGCGCTGCTGGCTCAGGCCAGTTTCGACCTGCCCGAATCGGCGGTGGCGAATGAGACCAAGAACGTCGTTTACAACATCGTCCAGGAAAACACCAAGCGCGGCGTGGGCCGCGACCTGATCGAGAAGGAAAAGGACCAGATTTATAACGCGGCCGCGACCAGCGCGAAGGAACGCGTGAAGATGGCGTTCCTGATCCAGCGGATCGCGGAGAAGGAAGACATCAAGGTTTCGCAGGACGAAGTGCTGCAGCGCGTGCAGGCCATGGCGCAGGCGTATCAGATCCCGGTGGACAAGTTCATCAAGGACCTGCAGAAGCGGAATGGGATCAACGAGCTTTACGACCAGGTCGCGCACGAAAAAGTGCTGGTGTTCCTCGAGAACAACGCAAAGATTACGGACGTGCCGGCGGCGGAAGTGAAGCCGAGTTAATCAGTTGGTTACCTTGGGACACGCGGGAGCGTCTGGATTGGAGCGCGTCCCGGCGGAAGCCGCAGCTTCAGTCGCAACGCGGGCTTTGTTTCACGGACGAATCATGAAAAAATTTGGCGTTGGATTATCCCTGTGCGCGGCGGCTTTCGTGGCTGCCGCCCAGACGAATGCGGTGACGGCCACTCGCGCGATGTCGTTGGCGGAGTGCATTCAGTCGGCGGTGGCGCACAATCTCGATGTGCAGATCCAGCGCTACAACCCGCAGCTAGCGCTCTTTAATCTGAACAGCGCCTACGGCGGTTATGACCCAAGCTTCAGTTTCAGCGGCCAGCACTCCTACAACAACAGCGGGGCGGAATTTCAAAACGGCCAGCACGTCGCCGGCTCGGATTACAACCAGGACAGTTTCAGCTCGGCGTTTAACGGCACCGCGCCGTGGGGCATGACCTATACTTTGGGCGGCAGCGTCCAGAGCACGAAGGGGGAAAACAACGGGAATATTCTGGGCACCAACTACACCCTCCCGTTCCAGAACTCCTCCGGCCAGGTCGGCGCGATCACGCTGACGCAGCCGCTGCTGAAAAATTTTTGGATCGACAGCACGCGCCTGACCATCCGCATCAACAAAAACCGGCTGCAGTATTCCGAGCAGGGCGTGCGCGGGCAGCTCATCAGCAGCATCACCGCCGTGGAGAACGCCTACTACGAGCTGATCTTCGCGCAGGAAAACGTCGCGGTGCAGCAGGAGGCGCTGGACCTCTCGCAGACGCAGCTGAACCAGGACCAGCAGCGCGTGCAGATCGGCAGTCTCGCCCAACTGGACGTGCAGCAGGACGAGGCGCAGGTTGCCAAGAACAAGGCGAGCGTGATTTCGGCGTTGAGCGCCCTCGGCACCGCCCAGCGGGTGCTGAAGAATCTGATCACCGACGAGTATTCCAAATGGTTTGACGCGTCCGTCCAGCCCACGACGAGCCTAGAGGCACCGCTGCAATTGTTCGACCTGCAGGACAGCTGGAACAAGGGCATGACCCTGCGTCCGGATATTTTGCAGGCGCGTTTGAATGTGAAGGCGCAGGGCATCCAGCTGAAGTATGACAAAAACCAGATATTCCCCGAATTGGATTTGATCGGCTCGTTCGGCTTCAACGGCTCGGGCGGGAATTACAACGACACGTTCAACCAGTTCAACCAGGCGGACCGGCAGTTTTACAGCTACGGCGCGCAGATTTCCATGCCCTTGAGCAATGTCGGCCCGCGCAACCAGCTCAAGGCCGGCAAGGTGACCCTGAAGCAGCTCCTGCTGCAGTTGAAGCAGCTGGAGCAAAACATCATGGTGCTGATTGACAACTCCGTGGGCACGGCCAAATCCGATTATGAAAGCGTGCAGGCCACGCGGCAGTCGCGCATCTATGCCGAGGCCGCGCTTGATGCCGAACAGAAGAAATATGCCGTTGGCAAAAGCACCACGTTCACCGTGCTGCAACTGCAGAACAATCTCACCACGGCCCGGTCGCAGGAAATCCGCGCGTTGGCGGACTACAACAAGGCCCTCGCCAGTCTCGCCGCCGAGGAAGGCAGCACGCTTGATCGCAACGGCATCAAGCTGGAGACAAAGTGATTCGTGGTCCGTGGTTGGCAGTCCGTGGTCAATAGCTGAAAGCGGCGCGGAACAATTTTGCCACGGGCGGCAGACGTCGAACCGCCGGCTAAATCACCAGAAATGCCACGCGCCGCGCCACACGATCCACGCGCCCAAGAGAAAATTGGTGATCGCATGCGCCGTCATCGCGTCGCCCAGCCGGTTTTTGCGGAGGACCAGCCATTGATACGCCGCACCGCATAAAATGCCGGCCAGCCATTCGTTGTGGGCAAAACCGAAGACGGCCGCCGTCGCCAGAAACGGTAACGGCAGAAACTTGTTCAGCGGCACGGAAAGGAAATTCTGGCTGGCGACGTAGCGATACAAAAACGAGCGGTAAAAAACTTCTTCCAGCGGCGGGACGACGAAGGTGGAACCCAGCAGCCGTGTCACAATCATCAGCCACGCGAGCGCGGAACCATCACCGAACTGCTCATTGGGATTCCACGCGGCGCTGCTTTTCATCAAATGCGGATAGAACGGATCCAGTCCGACCCAGAGCGCAAACACACCGATGCCGACGAGCACGGCTTCCCAACTGAACGCCCAGCGCATTTCAACGACGAGCGGACGCATCTCCCACACCAGCCAGGCACCGACAAAAGTCTTGGCAAAGTAAAACCAGTAGGCCGAGGCTGCGCCAAGCTTCCCCTGGCCGACGGTCAACGCGAGAAAAATCAGAAACGGCACCACGCGGGACGCCGCCGGAGAAAAGGCCAGTTTTTTATCAAGGAAACGCATGTGTAATCCGGGCTGGATGCTTACTGGCCGACGTAGAGCAGGTTGGTCTGGCCGTGACTGCCAAACGTGACCGAGTCTTTGGTAATCCCGATCACGCGCACGCCTTTCACCTGATCGCCGACATAAACCGTGCGGCCGCTGACGATCGCCCACGGCCGCACCGGATCATACGCCACGCCCTGCACATGCAAGGTGTCTGGCAAGATCAGCGGGGTCGGCGCGACTGCCGGTGCGGGTTTTGGCATGGCAGCGGGCGCAGCAGGGCTCGGCACAACGGGCGCGGGCACCAACGCCGCAACGGGCGTGGGCAATGGCTGGCTCGGCGGGGAAACCGCAGCCAGCGCAAGCTTCGGGGAAACTTGCGGAGCGGCAATGGTTTTTTTGGCCAGCCGCCCCGTCATCGCCAGACCGATGAAAGCAAACGCTGCGGACAGCAGCAAAAAAATGACAATGACGAGCATCCGGCTGATGAAGGGTCGCGGCTTGGGCCGGGCATCAATGGTCCGGATGGAGGACACGCTGGATGGAATATTCGGCCGCTGCGATTCCTGGGCGCGTTTGAGGGCGTCGTTGATCAGGCTCATGCTTTAAAATCCCCTTCCAGTTCCCGGATGGCGCGGCCCACCATCGAGAAGGTGACGCGCTCGCTGCGCCCGACGAAACTGGCGAGCAGGGCCTTGTCGCAAACCGCATTGACCAGGCGTGGAATTCCCTGACTGTAATTAAATATCCGCCAGTGGGCGGGCGCGGTGAAAAACGGCAGGCCCTTGGCCCCCGCAACCTGCAGCCGGTGCTGGATGTATTGGGCCACTTCGACCCGTGTCAGCGCCGCGAGATGAAACCGCACCGTGATGCGCTGGCGCAATTGTTTCAAACGCGGGCTGTTCAGCCGCTCGCGCAATTCGGGCTGGCCCATCAGAACAATCTGCAACAGCTTCCGGTCGTCCGTCTCGATGTTCGACAGCAGCCGCACCTGTTCGAGCAATTCCTCTGTCAGGTCCTGCGCCTCATCGATGATTAGCACCGTCTCCCGGCCGAGTTCGATCTGCTTGAGCAGAAATTCGCCGATGGTCGAAATGGTCTCCAGCCGGTCGCGACCCTTCACGTTCAGGCCGAACTCCGTCGCGATGGCTTTCATCAGTTCATCCGGGCTCAGGACCGGATTCAGGATCAGCGCTGTCGAAAAATTGGAATCCAACTGTTCCAACAACGCACGGCACAACGTCGTCTTGCCCGCGCCGACCTCGCCCGTGAGCTGGACAAAGCCTTTCCGCTCGCGGATGCCGTATAGCATGTGGTTGAACGCCTCGCGATGCTTGGTGCTATGGAAAAGGAACCGCGGGTTCGGCGTGATGTCGAACGGCGCGTGGCTCAATTTGTAATATTCCAGATACACCTGTCTTTATCAGCAGCAACCGTGCCTACCGCAAGGAAAAGGTTCGCCGCCCCATGGCTAAACCCCTGAAATCGCCCGGACCGCCTTGACCAACTCCGCCGCCTCCGATTGCGTGCCGATCGTGATGCGCAGAAAATCGCTGACTTCCGGCGCGCTGAACCAGCGGACCAGGATTTTCCGGTCGCGTAATTTTTGCAGCCAGTCCTTCGCCGGAAACAATGGCGGCTGCGTCAGTAGAAAATTCGTCTGGCTGGGCAAAACACGGAAGCCGAGCTTCGACAGTTCGCGCGAAAGCCATGCGCGAGTGGTAATGATTTTTTTGAAGTTCGCCCGGTAGAATTTCAACTCATCGAGGGTCGCGGTGGCGGCAATCTGGCCGAGGCCGTTGACATTGTAGCTGTCGCGGATCTTGTCCAGCGCCGCGATGAGCCCGGCGCTGCCGACAAAATAACCGACGCGCTGGAAGCACAACGAATACGCCTTCGAGAACGTGCGCGCCACCAGCACGTGCGGAAATTTCAGCGCCAGCTTCAGGGCGTTCTCATCGGCGAAATCCACATACGCCTCATCGAGAATGATCACGCCCTTCTGCGCGCGGCACAGTTTTTCCAGCTCTGAAGTTTTATAGCCACGCCCGCTCGGCGCATTCGGGGTCGTCACAAATGTCAGCGCCGCGTGGAAGTTCCACTGCTGGCCGCGTTTCAATTCCGCCACGCTCGGCAGACTGAAATCCGGCTTGAGCGTCACCGCGTTTTTCGCCGCACCATGAATGTCCGCCAGCACCGGATACAGCGAATAGCTCGGCGTGAAATACTGCACCGTCGCCGCTGACAGTTTTGAATTTTTAATTTTAAATTTTGAATTCGGTTCTACGAACCCGCGCACCGCCAGCGCCAGCACTTCATCTGAGCCGTTGCCCGCGATGATGTTTTCCGGGGAGCAACCATGGAGCTTCGCCAGTTTTTCGCGCAACGCCTGCGCCGTCGGGTTCGGATACAGCCGCAACCGCCCGTCCACCGCCGCCTTGACCGCCGCCAAAACTTTCGGCGACGGCGGATACGGATTCTCGTTCGTGTTGAGCTTGATCAACCCTTTGATCTTCGGTTGCTCGCCGGGCACATAGGCGTGCAGCTCACGCACGAGCGGGCGGATTAATTGCAAATTCGACATGTCGGCTATTTCAATGGAAATACCACCAAAAGTCGAGTCCGCGCGACGACAGGCATTGTGCATTTTAATCTTATCCGTCATTCCGGCATCACCCATTTGCCAGCGTTTCAATCAGTGTTATCTATGTGTATAGGCTCAAGCCAAGGCCGGCGGCATGATTTCCACCGCGGGTGTCACGCAAGCTGGCTGAAGTTGGTATCATTTGCCGTTCGCTGGTCATGGTTTGAGAGAAAGGCGTCGTTATGAAACGGAGGATCTTCGTGGTGATCTTGGCCCTGTTGGGAATGTTCCTGACCGCCGGGTGCAAAAGCCTGTTTCCCCACGGCGAGTCCACCACCGTCTCACGCTGGAAAAACTACAACGACGTGGAGGCGGCTTTTAAAACCATCGCGCCCTACTGCACCACGGTGGACGACCTGCGGACCCTGGGCTTTCATCCCCAGGCCTCGCCCAACGTGAAAATCCTCACCTATGTGGACATCGTGCAGACGTTCCTGCCCAACGCTGCCATCCACAAGGAAGACCTGCCTGAAGCTGTGCGCGCGTGCATTGACGCGAAGGAAAAAAGCCGGGCTTATCTCGTGGAGTTGCATGACACCACGGACAAACGCCACGGCAACCTGATCCTTGATATTTTCGGGTTCAAACGGTTGACGCATGTCTCTGGCTGGGAATTCAAAGGGCTGATCCTGATCAAAGACGATCTGGTATTGTATAAACTGGCCTCGGGCGAACCGCAGGTCTCCCGCGATGAGAACCGGATCAAACCGCTTGGCCCTCTGCAAGAACTCGATTTTTCCGCCAACAGTGCCGTGGGCTACGCAAAATGAGCGGCGCCAATCGGCGCGCAAATTACGGACGGGCGGGCAGGACGTGTTCTAAGGCGGGACTCTGCCGGGCCATCCTTTGCGGCAAAACGGAACCACATGTCGGATTTGTAATGCGCGTCAATTCTCCGGCGCCCGTGTTTTTTTTGTCCCCGGCGACGCTGCCGGCCACTCAAGAATTTGCCGGTCCGCCAGCAATTGCGCCCGGAGTTTTTCATAACCGACTTTTTGCACCGGCACAGAATCATCAATCGCCGTGGCGGCCGCCGTGGCGGCGGACTGGCCAAGCAGCATGAACACTGGCTCCATGCGAATGGAACCATAGGCGATGTGCGACGCAGACAAACAGACCGGCACGAGCAGGTTTTCGCATTGCGCGGCCTTGGGCAAAATGGCGCGGAAGGAAATCGGATATGGACTCATCGGCGGCACCTGCACATCGCCTTCGTTCTCGACGTGGCCGTTCCGGACGAGCCGGCGGCAATTGTGCGAGTCCATGTTGTAAGCCGCCAGCCCGATGGAGTCGGAAACAACCTCGCTGCGCCGGCAATTCTTCTCGGTCATCACGCAATCCGAAATCATCCGCCGCGCTTCGCGGACATACAATTGATGCGACCAGCCACCGGTGTCGGGAAACTCATCCCGGCAAAGTCCCCACGCTTGCATTTCCGCGCGCACGGCCGCCGGCACGCGCGGGCTGGTGGCGAGATAGATAAGTAGTCCCTTGGTGTAGTTGAGGTGGTCGTTGAAAATGCGCTCGCGCGTTGCGTAATCGGCATCGGGATAATCATAATTCATGCCGATAAAATCAGTGGAAAATGGTCCGTTGTTGTTGATGTCGGTTTTGTCGGCGGTGACCATGTCCAGCTTTAGGAAATTTTTCAGCAGCACCGGTTTTTGTGCGGCGGCCAGCGCGTCAAAATAGCGGCCCAGCAGTTCATATCTCGCCGGATCGTAATCGGCCGGCGGCTCGATCGGCCGGCGGTTGGCGGGATTTTTGGTGAGGCAGAGCCGGAGATTGTAGGCTTGGACCGTTTTGTCGCCCTCGCCGGCATCGCCCAAGGCAACCGCTTGGACCAGCGGCAGCAAACCGCTGGCCGGATCGCCGGGTTTCACATACGGATCCACCGGCACGATGAATTGATGTTTCGGCGTCGTGCTGCGGATGCCGTCCAGCGTCTCGCCGTAAACGCGGTTCGCCTCGCGCCCGACAAAATAAGCAACGCCGGCCTTTGCCATCAAATCGCCTTCATAAGTGGCATCAATGAACATCTTGGCGCGGAACACATCCCCCGTCTCCATGACGATTTCAACGATGCGCGCACCGTCCTTGCTTACGGTGGCGAGCCGTTGCTGGAAATGCACCGGCACCTTCGCCTCCGCCAGCAGCGAATTGAATTCGCGTTCCGCCACGCCGGGCGCGAACGTCCACGCTTCCTCCTTGCCGTAGTGCCGGCCCAACCGCCGGTAAAATTCGCGGGACAAACCGCCGATGGCCGCCTTGTTGCCGATATCCGTCCAGCCCAGCCCGCCGGCGGTCAGTCCACCGAGATGTTTGCCCGGTTCGACGACCAACCCTGTTTTCCCCATGCTGGCCGCCTGCACCGCCGCAATCACGCCGGCAGCCGTGCCGCCAAAAATACAGATGTCCGTTTGAAACGTCTCACCTGCCGCGCGCACCCCAGCCAGCCAACAAACCAGCGCCAAGGCAAACAACGGCTTCCCATTCATATTGGTGGCTTTAGCGCGCTATTTCCGAACTTCCGCGCTTTTTCCATGCGCGCCGAGACCTTCGAGTTCCGCGAATTTTTTCACCGACTTAAGCGCCTTCTTCAGCGACGCGCGGTTGTATTCCACCATGCTCGTGCGGCGCTGGAATTGATCCACCGTCAGGCCGGCGAACGACGCGCCCGCGCCGTCGGTCGGCAGCACATGGCTCGGCCCGGCGACGTAATCGCCCAGCACCGTCGGCGACCAGTTGCCCAGGAAGATCGCGCCCGCCGTCACGATGCCGCCGCTTACGCCCCGCGCGTCGCGCGTGATGACTTCGCAATGCTCCGGCGCCAGCTGGTTCGCCAGCACCAAGGCGTCAGCGACGTCGGCCACTTGAATCAGCCAGGTGTTGCGGTCGAGCACGCGCTGGATGAATTCTCGGCGCGCCAGCTTGAGCAACTGCTTGGCGATTTCCTTTTCCACGGCCTTGAGGATTTTTGCGGAAGTCGTCACCAACCAGACACGTTCGTGGCCGGAACCATGCTCGGCCTGAGCGAGCATGTCGGCGGCGGCAAATTTTGGGTTGGCCGTGTCGTCGGCGATGACCAGCAAATCGCTCGGTCCTGCCAGCAAGTCAATCGCCACGCGGCCGACGAGCAGGCGCTTGGCCATGCTGACGTAAGCATTGCCGGGACCGTAGATTTTCTGGACGCGGCGGATGGTCTTCGTCCCGTAAGCCAGCGCCGCAATCGCCTGCGCGCCGCCGACGCGGTAGATTTCCGTCGCGCCTGCCGCGCGTGCCGCAAAAAGGATCGCCGGATTGATGGAACCGTCCCTGCCGCACGGCGTGGTCACGATGATTTCCTTGCAGCCCGCGACCTTGGCGAGCGTGATGGTCATCAGCGCCGTCGAGACCAACGGCGCGGTGCCGCCGGGAACGTAAACGCCGACGCGCTGGAACGGATCAAACTTTTCGCCGACGCTCGCGCCGTGGGAATTTTTGCCGGACCAGGCTTTGCGTTTGGATTTTTTGGCGAAGCCGGCGATGTTCGCTTCCGCTTCGGCCACGGCAGCGCGCAAGGATTCATCGGCGTTGAGCGAGGCGTTGAACAGTTCTGCCTGGGTCACGGCGAGTTGTTCGGCGGTAAGCTTCGCGCCGTCGAATTTCTCCGTGAGCTCAAGCAGCGCCTGGTCGCCGTGGAGATAAACGTCCTGCAAGATGGTGCGTGTCCGTTCCTCAATTGCGGCGTCGAACAGGCTGGCGCCGGTGAACAGCTCGCCGAGTCTCGCGGAAAAATTCTTGTCGGTGTGGCGGACAATCTTCATGCAAGCAGGCTAGAGGATGAGGAAATGAAAGTCAAAACACGGGCTTGATGGATGGGCGGAACCCGGTTGGAGTTGAATTGGAGGCCCTCGCACCGGTCCAGCGACTTCACGGCAATTTTATTTTTTCCGAAGTCGAAAGCAAAATGCAACCAGGCTCGATGCGAGCATGAGCCCATAAGTGGAGGGCTCGGGAACCAAGCTAATGGTGCTGTTTATCCAAGGCAGGAAGGGGGAGACCCGTCCGAGGCCGCTGGCGTCGCCATAATCGGAATTGGGGGTGCCGTCCGCATAGGCGTCGAACGAGATCACACCGGTCAAATAGGCTTGTGACCCGATCGTGATAAAAACGCCGCCGCCGCTGTCGCCGGGCGCCACATTGCCCTCCAGAAGCAACGGGGTTGAACTTCCAAATCCACTGTCGGCAGGGTTGTTGGGGTTGTCAAAATCCGAGCCTAAAACAATGGACGGGTTTCCAAAATTGCCGTCAATCATGTTTTGAAACCCGCGCTTCTGGATGCCGAGCGAAGTTTGGTAGCCCGTCAATCCGGTTCCCGTGAATCCATAGCCGACATAAGTGCCAACCTGGCCGAACTCCGAGGTGCCGGTGTAAAGCATTGCGGGCGGAATGGC
>Ga0114951_10006563_pt1 | contig 10239 bp, 9 predicted proteins | sample AM7aDNAmetaG_FD_88677 | JGI IMG/M metagenome (GOLD analysis project Ga0114951, IMG submission 88677) | Freshwater microbial communities from Finland to study Microbial Dark Matter (Phase II) - AM7a DNA metaG | ecosystem: Environmental > Aquatic > Freshwater > Lake | place: Finland: Lake Alinen...
AAAGTCTAAGAAAAAAACGGTAATTTTGTCAGTCGATTGTGTTTTTTGATTCAAAACCTAAGGGGTGGTCAGTATCACCGGAATTTAACGAATTAAGTGGTCAGTATCGCCGGAATATCCAAGGTTAGCTCCAAAATATGGAAAAGAATTTTTTACAGTCATGGACTTTAGAAATGCAAGCAGATTATTTGCAGACCCTACATTTGATGGAGACCCAGTACAAATATATGAACCTACAGATGATGAACCAGTAGTTCCACCAGACCCTGTTGATGATGGTGAAAATACAGGACAAGGAGACCCTGGTGAAGGAGGTACTTTAGTTGACCCACCAACTACAGGAGGATTCATAAAATACAGAGTAAATGATGTAGAAGTAAATGTAGTTTCTGAAAGAGTTCAGTATTATGATAAAGCAGGTAAACTCATTACTGAAAGCTTAATTGATTACTCCAAAAAGAATATAATGCAGGAATTTGCTACATTGGATGATTTCTTAAAATCATGGAATACTGAATCAAGAAAGCAAGCTATTATAGATGAGTTGCAAGAGCATGGGGTATTATTGGACTCATTAAGAGATATAGCAGGAAACAAAGATTTAGATGATTTTGACCTTATTTGCCATGTAGCTTATGATAAGAAGCCACTTACTAAAGCTGAAAGAGCCAATAATGTAAAGAAAACAGGATACTTATATAAATACTCTGGCATGGCTCAGCAAGTACTTGATGCCTTATTAGAAAAATATAAGTTTGATGGTATTAAAGACCTTGAAACTACTAAGATATTGGATAATGAACCTTTTACAAAGTTTGGCAGTCCATTTAAAATTGCTTCCTATTTTGGTGGTAAAGATGCTTATTTAGAAGCAGTAAGAGAATTAGAAAAACAAATTTATGCATAATAACAACTAACTAAAAAATGAGTATTAATAACATAGTAAAGCGTCTTCAAGATGTGATGAGGAATGATGCAGGGATAAATGGAGATGCACAAAGAATTGAACAAATGGTATGGATACTTTTTCTGAAAGTATATGATGCTAAAGAGGAAAACTGGGAGTTCCACAATGATAAATTTCAATCCATTATTCCAGTAAACTTGCGTTGGAGAAACTGGGCTAAGGACAATAAAGATGGAAAAGTTCTTACCGGTGAATCACTTCTAAATTTTGTAAATACTGAATTATTTCCAAGTCTGAAAAAGCTTGAAGTGGATGAGCATACACCCATGAGTAAGCTGATTGTAAAAGATACATTTGTAGATAGTTTCAATTATATGAAAGATGGTGTTTTATTGCGCCAAGTAGTGAATATAATTGATGAAATTGATTTTAATGAATATGAGGATAGACATGCCTTTGGTGAGATTTATGAAACTATACTGAAAGACCTCCAAAGTGCAGGTAATGCAGGTGAATTTTATACTCCAAGAGCAGTTACAGAATTTATGACCCTGATGATTAACCCTAAGCTGGGTGAAAGAATGGCAGATTTTGCAAGTGGAACTGGTGGATTTCTTACTTCTTTCCTTAAAGTAATTGATGAACAGGTTCAAACTGTAGAAGACAGAGAAATTTATAACAACTCTATCTTTGGTATTGAGAAAAAAGCACTACCACACTTATTGTGCATTACAAATATGCTCCTACATGACATTGAAAACCCTATGATATTGCATGATAACTCATTAGAAAAAAATGTTAGGGATTATGAGGAGGAGGAGGATAAATTTGATGTAATCATGATGAATCCTCCTTATGGTGGAAATGAAAAAGACAGTGTAAAAATAAACTTTCCAACAGAGCTTAGGAGTAGTGAAACTGCTGATTTATTCATGATATTAATCATGTTTAGACTAGCCAAAAATGGGCGTTGTGCCATTATTTTACCTGATGGATTTTTATTTGGAACTGATAATGCCAAAAGTGCCATAAAACAAAAGTTACTAAGTGAATTTAACTTACACACTATCATAAGACTACCTAAAAGTGTTTTTTCTCCATACACTTCTATTACTACCAATCTTTTATTTTTTGATAATACTAAAAAAACAAAAGAAACTTGGTTTTACAGAATGGATATGCCAGAGGGTTACAAGAATTTTGCAAAGACAAAACCCATGAAACTAGAGCATTTTGCTCCTGTAATGGAATGGTGGAGTAACAGAGAAGAAATCAATGTAGATGGCTTTGACAAAGCAAGAAAGTTCACTGTAAAAGAGATTGTAGATAACAATTACAACTTAGATTTATGTGGATTCCCACACTTTGAAGAAGAAGTTCTTGAACCAAAAGCTACTATTATTAATTATCAAGAGAAAAGAACCAGTTTAAATGACCATATTGATAAGATATTGGCTGAAATAAGTAATCAACTAGGAATAGAACTATGACCTCAGAACAATTAAAAAACAGCATACTCCAATTTGCTGTACAGGGCAAGTTGGTTCCTCAAAATCCTCATGATGAGCCTGCTTCTGAGTTATTAAAGAAGATAAAAGCTGAGAAAGAAAAGCTTATCAAGGAGAAAGTAATCAAAAAAGATAAACCTTCTCCTCCTATTACAGAAGAAGAAAAACCTTTTGAATTACCTGAGTCTTGGGAATGGGTGAGATTAGGTGAAATAATAAGTTTAAACTCTGGTCAAGATTTAACCCCAAATCAATATACAGATTTTAATAATTCAGGCATTCCATATATTACTGGAGCTAGCAATATTAAAGATGGTCAAATCATTATAAATCGTTGGACAAATACACCTAAATCTATTGCTATAAAAGGGGATATATTGTTAACTTGTAAAGGTACAATTGGTAAGATTGCAATACTTGAAGAACCTATTTCACATATAGCAAGACAAATAATGTCAATTAAGTACCTTATCATTCCTGTTAAATATTTAATTACTGTTCTTGAAACTCAAATAGAATCATATAAACAAAAAGCAAATAGTTTTATACCAGGCATTGATAGAGATACTGTTTTAAATACATTATTCCCTCTTCCTCCACTTGTAGAGCAACAACTTATAGTTGAAAAGGTGGAAGAATTATTGCCTTTAGTAGAGCAATATGGAACTGCTGAATCAGAACTAAAGAAGCTTAATACTAAGTTCCCAGAGCAACTTAAAAAGTCTGTATTGCAGTATGCAGTACAAGGTAAACTTATACCTCAAAACCTTAATGATGAGCCAGCTTCTATTCTATTAGAAAGAATAAAAGCAGAGAAGAAACAACTTATAAAGGAGAAACTGATTAAGCAAGACAAGCCACTACCTGTAATTAAAGAGGATGAGATACCTTTTGAAATACCTGATAGTTGGGTTTGGGTGAGATTAGGTGAGATTTCAAGTTTAATAACAAAAGGTTCTTCACCCTCTTGGCAAGGAGTAAATTATATTGAAGATTATACTGCTGGAATTTTATTTATTACAAGTGAAAATGTAGGAACTGAGCAACTTTTATTAGAAAGAAAAAAGTACCTAGAACCTACTTTTAATAAATTACAATCACGTTCAATATTGCAAAAACATGATATTCTTACAAATATAGTAGGTGGTTCAATTGGTAGGACAGCAGAATTTGATTTAGAGTTGACTGATTGCAATATAAATCAAGCTGTAGCTCTAATTAGGTTAATAAACCATGATTTAGTGCCATATTTATTGAAATATATGAATAGTGCAACAGCATATAAAATAATGATGAATAATCAGGTAGATACAGCCAGAGCAAATATTAGTCTGACAAACATATCTGATTTTTTAATTCCTCTTCCTCCTCTATCAGAACAGAAGCTAATAGTAGAAAAGGTAGAAGAAGTACTTAGCTATTGTGATAAGCTGAAATAAGGTAATATAGCTATCAGGAGGATAGGAAATAAATATAGTTTTATAACACCCATTCAGATTCAGTTCTGGATGGGTTTTTTATTCAAAAAAATAAGCTGTAAATCAAGAAATAATGTATCTTTGCTCACTTAAATTGTATATAATATATGGAATCAAAGTGCGCAGAAGAAATAGTACCTAATACATGGGGTGACTTAAGAGACTTAGACCAAAATGAGAAAACCTATAGAGTCACTGATGAAGGGATAATAGAAACTGAATTTGACCCTTCTTTTTATACCAAACCCCTTGATTCATTAGGTGCTGTATATCTTGGAAAATCTTATGGATTTGAAGATGGAGAAGTCATTGTTGGTAAAGATGATTATAGGCTTAATAGTTATATTTCAAAGCTACCTCATGGCATTGTTGATAAGAAAAGACCAGGCATTGGAGCTACTACACTTGAAATTAATTCCAAAAGAAATTCTATAATAGTAGTTCCAACAAAAATTCTTGCTCATAATAAAGTAACAAGTAATTTTAATAATGTAAACTGCCAATATGTTGGAAGTAAGATTGATAATAATAGAGGAGCTACCACCACACAAGAAATTGTAAGTTATCTGAATAACAGCAGTATTAAATACAAAAAATTTATAGTTGTAGCTGATAGTTTAAAACTAAGGTTAATTGATTTATTAGAAGAAGTAATAGGGAAAGAGGTTTATAGCAATTATTTCCTGCTGGTTGATGAAGTAGATATGCTTCAGTCAGATGCTAATTACAGACCAAGACTAGAGGGTGTAATGGATATTTACCTCAGATTTGAAAAGAAGAATAGATGTTTACTTACAGCTACTATGATGGAATTTTCTAATCCCTGTTTAAAGTATGAAACTAAATTTGATTTAACTGATTACAAACCCAGAAGAAATATAAATCTGATTCATACAGCTAATATCAATGCTTTAGTAAAAAGAGAGATAGAGAAACATACTAAAGATGATAAAAAGCTACTGATAGCATATAATTCTATCACTCAAATTATAGGAATTATATTCAATTTAGACCCTGAAATAAAAAGGAAATGTGCTATTTTATGTAGTGATGCCAGTGAAAAAGAAGCAGGTGGTTATTATGCTGTATTAGACAACAATAAATTACCTAATAAGATTGTATTTATGACCTGTAGCTACTTTGCAGGAGTAGATATAGAAGATGAATACCACCTTATTACTGTGTCAAATGCTGAAAGATTTTTTCAGATTCTTTCTATTGATAAAATGACCCAGATAGCAGGAAGATGTAGAATAGAAAATGGTCTGCTAAGTGAAACTATCATATATAACACACCCAAGAACACTTCAATTTTTAATGATGGTTCATTTCAGGAAACATTACTTACAAGAGCTGAAAAGATAATAGAACTATACAATGCAGCTGATGAAATAAGTAAGTATGATGAGGAGCTTAAGTTATTGTTCAAGAGAGTAAAAAAGGCAATTCAAGAGAAAAGTACTGAAAAAGTAGGAGGAGAAGAGATAGCCTTAACCAGAGATAATATTGATGGTGAGTTTGTACCAGCCTATTTCAACATTGATAGTATTGTAGAAAAGATGATATTAGATTCAGGATATTATATGTTTCCTGAAAGATTAAAACATGAATTGTCAAAGCTGCATAATGTTATCTCTTTTGAATCTATCACTGATAATAAGGAAAAGAAACAATCACAGTTAGAAGCAGAAGAAAAAAGTACTCAGAGAATGAAAGAGCAATTTGATATTTATATTGAAGAAGCTATTGCTCAAATTAAGCAATTAGAAGCCCAAGGAGAGCTTAATGATGAAGAGTTTGAGAAAGAGTTGAAGAGACAAATGAAATATGCTAAAAGGAATGCAAAAGACTTCTATGAAAGGTTTATAAGGCTTTATAAATATGCTGACAATGATATATTGCTGAAATTATTATATGAAATCAGAGCTAAGAATAAAAAAGCATTTAAAGACATTAACAATGCAGTTATATTCTGGGCTTTAGAAAACAATCACCCTATTAAATCAGACCTGTCAATTTCACTAATCAGAGGAAATGATTATTTAGCAAGTGAGTTACATGAAATCCTGAAACCTATCACTTTATACCACCTGAACAAAATTACAAAACCCAGAATCTCAGTCAGTCTGATTCAATCTTTCTACTCATTAAAGAGACCCAGAAGCAAATACAAAGTCATTGGGGAGAATCCTAAGGGCTTTAAAGAGCACAAAATGAGAATTAGTAAGGATGAAAATTTAATTGGCCTATTCCTCCTCTAAATGGCTTAAAACACTTTTTGTAAAAAACTTATACTCCTAAGGAAAATCTGCTAATTATCAGATAATTAAATGCTAAAAAACTTGCATATGTCAGATTTTTTACTTATCTTTGTCTTAATAGATTCAATTAGCCTTTCCATACCCTAATCTTTCTACTCCCAAGAAAGAGCAGTTTCAAAAGACTATTTAATTAATAAATTTTTAAGTATAACATAGTTTCAAAACTATGCTCTGCTTTATAACCTATATTTATAAATAACTATTATTACTATAGTATATTAAATATAATAGGTCTTATAGTATCGCATAGTTTTGAAATCTTAATTTAATGGAGGATGATAAAGAAGATGAAAACATTTGCAAAAATTCCAAATGAAATAGGTGTCAAATTTGCACCTAATGATGTATTTACATTAACAGTAATGTATTTAACTGCTAAATATGATAATCAAAGTAAATGTCAAGTGACTGATGTCACTTTTAAACAACTTGCAGAACTAACTGGATTATCTTTTGGATATATTAAAGATGAGTTTTTACCCAGATTAAAAGATTCAAAGTTTTGTAAGATAGAACCATTTACTAATGACTATAAAGAGAAAAGGAATAGATATTTTCTTCCTGATTGTGAAAGTAACTTTAGAATTATCAACAAAAGAGTTATTCATGATTTCAATCTTACACCTAAAGAAAAAGGGTTCTTAATTTCTTTATTTACTATCTGTGAAAACAATTCATTTAACTGTGGATTAGATAGGAGAGAAATTCTGGACTTATTGACTAAAATATCCAGAACTAGCTTTGATAGATACAGTAAAAAATTAATTGAGAAAGGTTACCTATTGGCAAATGATGATGAAGATTTATTGGATGGTTTTAACTATTCAAGCTGTTTAGAAATTAATTGTGATTGGATAGGCTCAATTTCTGATAATACTGAATTTTTGAAGACTGAGAACTATACAAAAGCTAGTGAATATCTAAGGAATTATTGTTTCTTATTACATATTGCATCATAATATTTAACTATAACTACTGAAAAAAAATTACAACAAAAAATTTTTTACCACTTCAAAAATTCATTTGTATATGCTCTAAACTGTACAGACTCCCCCCACTTTCCAGCTGATTGGGTATATTGCCCCAGCCTAACTAATTAAATTTTGAAATTATGGAAAGTAATTTAAAGTTTTTGAAAACTTGGAGTGTAGCTCAGTTTAAAGCAGAGCATCAGGTAGACAAGATTGAGGTCTTAAAAAATGATGCTACTGGTAAGTGCTTCATGGCATTTGGTTTTGAGAAAGGTGCAGTTAGTGAAAGATTTGAAAAAGGTGAACTAACTAATCCAGTTGTATCACAGGTTTGCAGTGCTGATACAGGTGAAATGTTCTATCTTTTACACCAAAAAGGAGAAGGTAAGGCATTGACAATGGCAGTGTTGTAGTAAGAAAATTCTTATTAAAGAAAGGACAGAGTGCAGTGTTGCATTCTGTCTTTTTTTTATAGTTAAGTCAACTATTTATATTTTAAAATATATCATTTAATCATTAATACAATACAATTATGGAACTTAGGAAATCAGAAAGAAAACAAGCTAAAATTAAATTAGCAATACAAGGTGCAGCAGGAAGTGGAAAGACTTATTCAAGCCTGTTACTTGCCTTTGGTATTACTAATAATTGGAACAAAATTGCTGTCATTGATTCAGAAAATGGCAGTGCTGATTTGTATGCTCATCTTGGAGGATACAATGTACTTAATCTCAATAATAACTACTCACCTGAAAACTACATGGAAGCTATTTCTATCTGTGAAAATGCAGGAATAGAAGTTATTATTATTGATTCAATCTCTCATGCATGGGATTTTTTATTGGATGTCCATGCAAATATGCCAGGGAACACATTCACTTCATGGGGCAAAATCACACCCAGACAAAATGCCTTTATTCAAAGAATTTTGCAGAGTAAATGCCATGTAATTGCTACTATGAGGACAAAACAGGACTATGTTTTATCAGAAAAAAATGGTAAGATGGTTCCTGAAAAAGTTGGGTTAAAAAGTCAACAAAGAGATGGAGTAGATTATGAATTTACTCTTGTTTTTGATGTTAATATGAATCATGTTGCATCAGCCAGCAAGGACAGAACAGGTCTCTTCATGGGTAAACCTGAATTTACAATATCTGAAAACACAGGAAAGAGAATTCTTGACTGGTGTAACAGTGGAGTAAGTGTTGAAAGTGTGAAAAAGGACATTGCTCAAGCTCAAACAGTAGAAGAATTAAACTCTATCTATCATCAACACCCTGACTGGTATCCACTACTTACCACAGAGTTTCTGAATAGAAAAGCTGCTCTTACAGAATCCCAGAACAATAAACCAGTAATTAATTATCAACCAAATTTTAATCCAAATGGAAACAGCAACCACAATGCAACTAGTGCCAGTTAATACAGCACTTAAAGTGCCTGTAACCTCACCTTTATTTGAAAAGTACTCTTCAGATAAAGAAACATCAACACAAGATTTGTCTACTCCTGAAGAAAAAGCAAGGAATAGTAAAAGAAAACATTTTATAGAAGCTAATACTACAGAAGTCAGCTTGTATCATCTTAGAAATGACTGCATAATTCCTACCTTCTCCAAAGATAATGAGATGAGTATTAGTCATACCAGCTTTATAGAAACTGTTCAAGAAGCAGCCTATAAGTTTTTCACTGGGGAAACAATAGAGATACCTGAAATAATGGTTAGTCATCAAATTAAAGGCAGGATTCCATTGGCTATCTATAAGCCTGTGAATGAGTTGTTAGAATCTGATAAAACCATTTATTATGAAAGGATGGCATTTTGTTTTGAAATCCCTACTATTTATGAGGATATAAATGGCAATAGATTGAACCTGACAGTTGGAGGAGTAAGAGCATTAAATCATGAAAACTTGTATGGTAAAAAATCCAGTGAGAAGTTTAAAGTTTTCATAGGCTTTAAAAATCTTGTATGTTGCAATCTTTGTGTCTCTACAGATGGATTTAAGACAGAATTAAGGGCTATGGATATAGCAGGATTATTCAAAGGAGTTATTGACCTGTTTAAAAGCTATAATCCATCTCAACACCTGCATTATATGAATCAGTTCAAAGATTCCTACCTTACAGAGCATCAGTTTGCTCAATTGATTGGTAAGACCAGATTATATCAGAATCTACCTGCTTCACAGAAGAAATTACTACCAAACTTGGATTTTACAGACAGTCATATCAACATGGTAGCTAAAGCTTACTATGGTGATGAGAATTTCTGTAAAGATGAAAATGCTGGTAATATCAGCTTGTGGAATGTATATAATCTCTTCACAGGAGCTAATAAGAACAGTTATATTGATAACTTCTTGGACAGGTCACATAATGCTTCACAATTGATTGGGGGGATTAATAAAGCACTGTATGGAAATGATGAATATAAATGGTTCATAGACTAAGGTCTCACTTACTCTTCTTGTTTTTATAGTTGTGTAAGTGAGATGTATCAAACTGAAGTTAATTATCTTACAAATCAAACTTCAATATACTAATAGGAGTTTGGTTTGTAAGTTAAGGAGATTGTTGAAAAAATCAAATTCCATTGAAGAAATCAACAAGAGTTATCTCAAAATAATCACAAATTAAAGATAATGTACTTACTGTTATATTGCTCTTGCCTGATTCAATTCTTCCAATATGTATGTCAGTGTCAATATAAAACATCTCTTGTGAAATGCCTCTATCTTCTCTTAATTGCTTGATATGCTTTGCAATACTAGAAACAAGAATTGTATTTATTCTTTGCTTACCCATTAACCAACAAAATTCGTAGTTTAGAGTCGCAATATCAATGACATATTTGTCATTGTGAATAAAATATTATACTTTTGTAGCACTACTATATGATAAATCTAATACTATGGAAAAAGAAATAAAACTTCCTGATGGAAGTCTCTATAGAGGTGATTATAAAGAGAATAATGGTCTCATTGAACTAACAGGAGAAGGTTATATTATTTACCCCAATGGAGATGAATATGTTGGTGAATTTAAAAATGG
>Ga0114951_10006564_pt1 | contig 10237 bp, 4 predicted proteins | sample AM7aDNAmetaG_FD_88677 | JGI IMG/M metagenome (GOLD analysis project Ga0114951, IMG submission 88677) | Freshwater microbial communities from Finland to study Microbial Dark Matter (Phase II) - AM7a DNA metaG | ecosystem: Environmental > Aquatic > Freshwater > Lake | place: Finland: Lake Alinen...
CTCCGTGAGCGTGCAATTCTCCGCATGAGGTTGTGGCGGCCTCCGTGCCATGCACAGAGTTCACCATATTCTTCGCGATTGCGCAAGTGTATAACGCGGAAAACTTTTGGCAGATGCTCTAGAGGTTTCGCCTTCACACGTCGATTTTTTAAGAGTGAGGGCATTTGTGCGCCAGCAAAGCTCCCTGAATACCCGCGTACGGAGTCTGGTGATCGACCTGCGGCTCATCGAGTTTGCGTTGTTTTTGTGAGTTGTACTTTTTGAGGTGCGGCATGATTTTCAGTGAACTCCTTTCCTCCCGTCACAGTCTGGAACGGCTCCTGAACCTCAGCGCGACGCTGGCCGAGCTCACCTCGTCCGAGACGCTCTGCTCCAAGATTCCCACATTCCTCAGCCAGACGCTCGATCTCGAGCCGCTCAGCCTGGTGATCTTCAAACAGGATCACGACCAGACCGAACCGACCATACTGTCACTCAGCGCCTCCGGAACGGTGGCGACGGGCGAAGCCAGTGCCAACTTCCAGCGCCATATTCTCGATATCTGTCGGCAGACGCTCCCGTTGACGACCAAGGACGGCCCAACGATGCGTCGCGCGCTGGATCAGTCCGACGTCGGTCACGGTTTCGCCCAGACCGCCGCCGCTCATCTTCCGCTGTATCCCCGTCAGCTCGTGCTGTCCCGCGCTCTTTCCGACACCCACGCCTTTGCCATTATTCTGCATCTGCGCGCCGATCAGCCGCTGCCCTCGGGCATCCTGACGGAAAGCCTGGTGCTCGTGGCCGACCAGCTCACCCGCATGTTGGCGTGCAACTATGCCTGGCAGGAAGATCCGGCACGCCTGGGCGAATCGTTCGAACGCCTCACCGATCGCGAGTGGGTGGTGCTCAAAGGACTCAATTCCGAGGATGGCGAGAAACAACTCGCCGACCGCCTTCACCTTTCCCCGCACACGCTGCACTCCCACATCAAGTCGATCTACCGGAAAGTCGGCGTGCAGGGACGGCTTCCGCTGCTGCTCAAACTCAACGCGGCGATTCGCGAAATCCGTCTCAATAACCTCCGCTCCGCTGCTGCTCCCCGCGAGTGCGATCGGGCCGTGGGATAAGCAATTCTCCAGCAGATTCCGGTCAACTCACTGAAGTTTCGACCGGCAGCACGTCGTGAACTCCTTTTGGTATGGGGCGAACAGTCTATGAGCGATCTATCTCCTTCCTCTGGCACTCCAGCGGCGCCGACACCGTCCCGGTGCGAGGCCGAGCAGGACGCATCCCGCGAATTGCGTTTCGCCCGGACCATCGTTGATTCCCTTCACGCGGCCGTCGGCGTGCTCGATCCCCGCGGCCATATCCTGCGTTTCAACCGCTATTGCGAGCTGGTCAGCGGCTACACCGAAGCCGAAGTCCAAGGCCGCCTCTCGTGGGAAATCCTGGTTCCCGAGGCGCAGCGCGAACAGGCGCGCCAGGAATTCCTGGCCCGCACGCCGGCGTCGTACCCGATCTCCGGAGAAGTGGAACTCCAACTCCGCGACGGCTCACGCTGCTGGTGCTCGTACACCAACAATGCCGTGCTCGACGCCCAGGGGAATATCGAATACATCGTCTTCTCCGCCCTGGACATCACCACGGAGCGCACCACACGGGAAGCCCTCAGAGCCTCGGAAGCGTTCGCCTGCTCGATTGTCGACGCCCTGGGCTCGCAAATCGTCATCCTCGATCGCCAAGGCAACATCATTTCCTTCAACCGCGCCTGGGGTGAGGGCAGCAAACTCCGCGGCATTGCCGACGTTTCCCAGGCCATCGGCCAGAGCTACTTTACTTTCTGCGCCGGCGTCCAGCCGCGACAGCACCTCTACGGAGTCCGTTGGGCGGAACTGGTTCGTGAGGTTCTGGATGGCCGCATGCCGAGCGTCGAATTGAATTACCCCGTGGACGTCGACGGCACCCAGCGCTGGTACGTCGTGCGCGCCGTCCGCTTCAACGACCCTGCCCACGCGTGCGTCCTGATCACGCACGAAGATATCACGACGATCAAACTGGCGGAACTCGCCTCGCTCCAGGCCCGCCAAGCCGCCGAGGCCGCCAACCGCTCCAAGTCCGAATTCCTGGCCAACATGTCGCACGAAATTCGCACGCCGATGACCGCAATCCTCGGTCACATCGATCTTCTGGAGGAGCAGCAGCTGTCGGCCTTCGAACAGCGCCAGTCGCTCCGCACCGTCCGGCGCAACGCCGAGCATCTCCTGCAGCTCATCAACGATATCCTGGATCTTTCGAAGATCGAGGCCGGCAAAATGGAGACGGAGCAGATCGCCTGCTCGCCGGTACAGTTGATCGCCGAAGTCGCCTCCGTCATGCGCGTCCGGGCGCTCGAAAAGAAACTGGCGTTTCAGGTGCAGTATGTCGGACCGGTGCCGCAAACGGTGCGCAGCGATCCGATGCGGCTGCGGCAGATTCTGATGAACCTCGTGGGCAATGCCATCAAGTTCACCGATTCCGGCTCGGTCCGGCTGTTTGTCCGGCTGCTCGACCACAATTCTTCCGATCCCGCCCAGCTTCATTTTCAGGTTGTTGACACCGGCGTGGGCATGACGCAATCGCAGATTCAACAGCTCTTTCAACCGTTTACCCAGGCGGATTCCTCCACCACCCGTCGCTACGGCGGAACAGGGCTGGGCTTGTCTATCTGCAAACGCCTGGCCGAAGCACTCGGCGGGGGCATCCACGTCGAATCCATCCCGGGCGCCGGCACCACCTTCACCGTCTGGATCAACGCCGGCGATCTGAAGAATGTGCCGCTGGTCCTCGATCCGCATGATGCCAATACTGCACTTGCGGCAAATCCCCGGGGTGAACCCGAAAAAGCCGCACAGCAGATTCTTTCCGGCCGCAAAATACTGCTGGCCGAGGACGGCCCGGATAACCAGTACCTCGTCTCGCTGTTGTTGCGACGGTCCGGGGCGCGGGTGGAGACGGTCGATAATGGTCGGCAGGCGCTGTTGACGGCTCTCGATGCCCAGCGCGACGGCCACCCCTTTGATCTGATTCTCATGGACATGCAGATGCCGGAAATGGATGGCTATGCCGCCACGCGCAAACTCCGCCAGCGCGGCTATTTGCATAAAGTCGTGGCTCTCACCGCCCATACCATGCCTGGTGACCGCGAAAGATGCCTCGAAGCCGGCTGTAACGACTACATTCCCAAGCCGTTCCAGCCGCAGCAGCTGATCGACACGCTGGTCGCGGCGCTGGGCGATGCCCCTGGTGCCGCCGTGACGGCCGCAGTGAACGCATCCAGCGCCCGCGGTGACGGGACCGCCGCAGCGCGGCTTTTGGCCGACGATTCCGAGGAATATGCGGTCCTGGAACAGCATTTTGTTCAAACGCTCAGCCAGAGCGCTGGCGATCTTGAGAAGGCATTGAAGGCATCTAACCTCCAGGCCATTGCAGACTTATGTCATCAGTTGAAAGGTTCGGCCGGCAGCTTTGGGTTTCCGGTGATCAGCACGGCCGCGGCGCTGGTCATACGGGGCGTGAAGGCGGGGCTGGACATTCCGAGTGTTTCGCGGGCGATTCAGGACCTGATTTTCCTGTGCCGGGAGGCGGCGGGAGTGGTCGCCTCAAAGAGTGATATGGGAAATTCAACTTTGCGCGAAGATTCCGGGGTGGGCCGCCGATAGACCTTTTGGCGAGGTTAGCGATGCGAAGTAAGTCGTGTAGCAGCCTTGAAATATGACAAGTGAATAGCTGGCTGGCAGATGGCGCGGTAACGGTTCTAAGCAGTGCAGTGCAATTGTGATGCCGGGGCGTAGACTGGGCAATTATGTACCCGCTTACCCAAATTCGCAATTGAATGTAAGTGCTTCTGGAATAAGGATCAATAGAACTGGGTAGTTTCCGCAAATTAATCAGATTTTATTGAACCACGAGCGCTGTACCAGCGTATCATTACATGTCGGCGGTTCGAGTCTCCCCACGACTCATCGCTGACGAAGTTCCTTCCTTCTCCCCCACGAAAGCCGGTGGTCGTCTCCCACGCGACCACTGGCTTATTTTTTAGGCTGAGTTTGGGTCGATTTCGAGCGCGTTTTGGGCGCGTTTTGATCGCCTTTTGATGTGTTTTGGACGCGTTTTGAGTGGTATTTTGAAGTTTTGGAGCGTGTTTTGGCGATTTTGGGGAGTGATTTGGCGCAGTTTTCTGCGGGGTGAAGAACCGGATATTCACTTTGGCGATGGGCGGAGGGATGAATGGTGAATGCAGAATTGTGAATAGTAAAGCTGGCCGTGCTGCGGGATGCGCGGGGGGAGGAGGGGGCAATGATGAATGAGAAGACGGAAGGGGGAGATCATTTCTGGCGTTGAGGCTCTACATTTTATTGTTTATATCTACATACATCAATTTAGAATGGATCGGGTTGGTTGTTCTTGGGGGGGTGAGGGGGAGAGGAAGGGAATAGTGAATAGTGAATGGGAGGGGCTAGAGTTGGCCGCGGAGGGTGGCAAGGTGGCAAGGTGGCAAGGTGGCAAGGTGGCAAGGTGGCAAGGTGAAGGGGTCGGGGGCGAAATCGCTGGGGCGGGAGCGACGGGGCAGACGAGGAGTCAGGTGCCCTGACAGGGGAATAAGGACACGGAGTGGAGGGAAATAGAAAATAGAAAATGACAAATGGAAAAAGGGAGGGGAAATAGTGAATAGTGAGAGAGGGTGGGAACTATTTGGGAATAGTGCGAGCGGTCTGCGTATCACTGCCCAAATTGGTAGGAGCCGGACTGGACCTGAAGGACGACGTAAGGGGGTTCTGTTCTTAGGAATTGGACGCCATTGGCCAGGGGAATGGCGATGCCGCTCTCGGTTACTTTATCGATGTTTGTTGCCGGAAAGTAAACGATGGCGGTGGAGTTGACGGGGATGGTTACGTTGAGCTTGATGAAGCCTTCGTTCTTTTCCCAGCGGCTGACGATCGGACCGTAGAGTGATTCCGTTCTGGCTTCGGCAAAGGTCAGATTCCCGACGAGCGCCGGTTTGATGATGAAGGATTGATACCCATAGCAGTCGCAGTCTTCACGGATGCCTGCCAGGCCTTTCATGAACCATGCGGCGATGCCGGTATAGCAGGTATGGATTCTGCTGGGGCAGAGATCATTCCAATATTCGGGCCAGGTGGTTTCTCCGCAGCTGAGAAAGTAGCCGTAACTGGGTTCCGTCGTCTTGGAAAGATGTTCGAAAAGAATGTCGTTTCGTTCCACGGTTTCGATCAGGAATTTCAGCAGTACCGGCAGCCCCGAGCTTCCCATGTCGAGATAGCGGCGGGTGAGGAGAATCTCTTTTTCAAAGTTGGCGAGCACGGCGGATCTCAGGTGGTCCGGCGTGATGCCGGAAAATAACGGGAACGCCAGATGCACCTGGCGCGTGTCCAGATATACATTCTGATCGGGATTGAAAAAACGCCTCTGTGCATTGGCCTTCAACTGTTCCAGACGCTGGCCATAGAGGGCCACGTCATCGGTCTTGCCCAGAAGGCCGGCGATTTCGATGGCGGTGCGAAGATTCATGGCATAGACGCAATTGTTGAAAAGGAGCGCTTCCGGCGTAGTCCCGAACTCCCTCCCCTTGAGCGGATCGCCCATTTCATACGGGGCGGCCCAATCGCCCAGGAAATTGCCGCCCTTGTTGTAGTCGGTGTTGTAAGGCTGGAGGAGTCCATCGGCGACGTTCGACGCCAGGAATTCGAGCCACGCCTTACAGGTGGCGTACGATTGGGCAAGTATCCGTTTGTCCCCGTAATTTTTGTAAAATTCCCAGCTGATGTTGAGTGGGGCGCTATCCCACATGGGGCCGCCATAGTGCCGATTGATCTGCGGCGCGGTGTGTTGGATCCAGCCATTGGGTTGTTGCACGTCGCACCAGTCGCGGACGTTATTGGTGTAAAAGGCGCCGGCGTCGTAGTTGGGAATGCCGCAGCCCCAGGCGGTGGCGAATTGTTCCTCGCCGTAGCCGAGTCGCTCGCGATGAGGACAATCCGCGGTGTAGCCCTCGATGGTGTTGGCGCGGTAAGTAGACAGGTCGGCCTCATAAATTCTGTTGAACAAATCGCTGGAGCAGGTGAATTGCCCCACGCGATTCAGATCGTTACCGACCGCATATCCTTCAATGTCGGTCAGTTCGGGTGTGTTCCGCAAGCCATCAATCGTGATGTACCGGCCGGCGGAATAGTTGAATCGGTTCTGGAAAGTCTCGACCGGACCTCCCTTGCACACATACCGGCTCAATTGACCGAAGGCCTGCGTTGAGTCGGGATTGTCAGAAACCTGGATTGTTACGAGATCCCCTGTGGATTGGTTGCGCATCTTGAGCGAAAGCCAGCCGGTGAAATTCTTGCTCAGATTTATTTTGTACGGTCCTGTCCCGGAGATGCTCTGGGCGACGATGGTTTCAAATATGCGGCTCGGTTCGACCATTTGGGGCGAAAGCAACACGTCGAGCGAGACGGAAGACGCGGGAGCCCAGGCTCTATCGTCGAAGCCGATGGCGTTCCAGCCGGGGTTATATTTTTGCGCATCTATCTGTTCGCCGCCGTGATCGCCATATTTGCAGAGGCCGATATCTTCGCTGGAACTCGTCGCGCAGCGCCAGCTTGGGTCCGCGGCGAGCGCGAGGATTTGCCCATCAGCCGTTTTCATGTTGAGCTGAACGCGGAGCGCCGCTTGGGTTTGGAAGAACTCATAGCGCGACCAGCCCGCAGCGGTCCAGATGGCAATGCAGTTATCACCGGCCTGGAGCGCGCTAGTGATATCGTAGGTGACATAAAGGACTCTTTTGTCGAGCCGCGAGAGCGATGGCGCCAATACGCGGGAGTCCGCCTTTCGCCCATTGATATAGAGTTCGTGATAGCCCACCGAGGCGACAAAAATAAATGCCGCGGCAGGGCACTCGCGAAGAAATATCGTCTTGCGAAACCAAATATGCTTTTCCTCGGCGGCGGATGGGTGCTTGATCCAAGGTCCGGTCCAATCAGTGCGTTCCAGAAGACCCATCGAGAATCGAGCGGGAGAACTCCATGCGGAACCCTTCATGTCTTTATCAAATACCCTCACTTTCCAATAGCAATCTTGTCCGGAAGTGAGTTTCTTCCCGGCATAGGGAACCAGGGCGGATTGTGAAGAATGAACTTTGCCGCTATCCCAGAGGTCACCCCGATCTTCATCGAGAAGTGCAGGGCTGCCGGCGACGAGGACTTGAAAGGCGGTTTGCCTCTGTCCGCGGCTACGATCCGCATCTAATAATCTCCAGGTGAAGCGCGGCGCAACGACATCTATACCCAGGGGATTGGTCAGATATTCGCACCGTAAGTGGGAGACTGAGACGGGAGAGTTTGTTACAAAATGAGGGTTGGGGGAGTATTCGCGCGGCATTCCTAAGCTCCATGATTCTCATGCCTGCCGTTGGAAATAACGGAGTGATCCGAATCTCGAATATGCAGGCTGTCCATAGCGTGAGCAATATACCTGGCACTGGTAAGCGGCAGTATCGGCCATGTCTAATACGGGTTCAACGCTTTCAGTGTACTTGGCGGTGCGACACCATACTCAACGAGCTCGACCCGAATATCCACGTACCCGTAGCGGCCTGTTACATGCTTCCCAATAGCATGACTGATAGGAAAATTGAATTAGCGTCCGGGAGAAAATGTTCATTATTTGCGGGCGAGATAGGTTTGGGCGAAGTTGATGTACGTTTGCCAGTCGGCATGCAGGACGTCGTGTTTACCGGCGCGAATGTGGTAGGAAAGGGGCGCGGGAAAGAGAGTATCGAGGTTGGGGGGCTGCGGCGATATGGGGCCCGATTTGCCGAAGAGCTGATAGACCGGGGTGGCATGAAGGGTGGAGACATATTCGCCCATGGGGTCGGCCCAGGCGTCATCCTGGGCGGAGCAGACCAGGAGCGGGCGCGGGGTGAGAAGCGCGAGGAGTTCGTGCTGGTCGGCGGGGAAGTCAGATTCTTTGCCGGAGTAGGAATGGAAACGCGGGGTGAACCAGTGAGGAAATTTTTGGTTGATGACGGCGAAGGTTTCACCGAACTGGCGGCGGGAGAAGGCAGCGCCGCAGCAACCGGAACAGTTGGAAATGATGAGGCCGAAGCGGGTGTCCTGGGCGCCGGCCCATAGGACTGCCTTGCCGAGGCGTGAGTGGCCAGTGAGGCAAAGGCGATACGCGTCGATAGCCCTGTCACTGATGAGATAGTCCGCGGCACGCGAGATTGCCCAGGACCACGCGGCAATGGCCGCGGGCGCTGCGGGGGCGCCGGGATCGGGTGCGAGGAAAGGAAGGATGGAGTTTTCTCGACCGGAAGGGTGATCAGGGAAGACGTCGCCATAATAGGCGGTGGCGAGACCGTAGCCGCGGGCCAAGATCGCTTCGACGGGCCAGCGCGAGGAGTTTGCGCCACGGCCGGCTGCAGAAGCGCGATTGTCGGTGACGCCGTAGATGGGATCATTACGCATCCACGCGGTTGGGAGAGTGATGCCGGGGTCGTTATGAACGGTGTGATTGCCGTGAAAGTTAGGGACAAGGAACACAGGGACCGGTGCGGTGACGTTGTTGGGGAGGTAGAGAAGGAGGAAAAGCTTAGGGAAGTTGGGGTCGGAGCCGAAATGAATGGTAATTTGCCTGCGGGTGGCCTGACCACCGAGAGCGGCACTATGGGTGTCCGTGATTTCGTAGCGGTTCTTGAGGTTGCTGGCGGACGCGGGAATTCTGCCGTACATGTGGGTGGCGAAAAGGTCCAGAAGTTCGGGACGGCGGCGGATGATCCAATCCTCGCGCGTCGTCACGAAAGAACCGTCTGCCAACCGCAGCGGGTTCGGCACGGTATAAGCTGGCACGAGGGATTCATCGTGATGACTGCGGGACGACGAATCTGGCGAAGGGACTGATGCGGGAGGTGTGGGAGTGATCATGCAACATCCTGCGATTGAGCATTTGATAGCGGCCCGGGCGAACAGGCAGGCAAGTCTGTGGTGTAGCGCGAACCTTCGCCACGATTATACCTTTGCCACAGCATATTCAACGGACTGGCCTCCGCTTCACGGCCAGCCGGAGGGCGCTGGTCGCTGAGGCAAGGGGCAAACATATGGGGGGATAAATTTGGAAAAGTGTTCACAGGGCAGGGGGGGTTTTGGTAGACTGGGCGGGAAATAGATGGGATGCCTGGATGGGTATCCTGGTGTCGGGGGTCGGTGGCGCGTCATGGAGGATGTTTGCGTGGGACTTGCAGCTCGAGAGCCGGAGGATTTGGCGGGGGAGCAGACGTCGCTGGTGCGGCGGGGTGTGCCTATTCCCAATCCGCCGATCGTAATGAATGTGCCGAAGGCGGCGATGCCGGGTGAGTTGAAGTTGGCGGAGGCGGGCGGATCGAATGCGGAGATGGGGGGGGCGGCGGTGGCTGGGGGGGGACGGGGGAAGAATGCGGCGGTGCTGCATGGGTTGAAGGATTTGCAGCAGTTGCAGAAGCAGACGATTGCGGTGCTGGAGGCGGTGAAGGGGAATCTGGAAGACATACAGAAGGTGTTGCGGAGCCCGGAGGCGACGCGCGGGATGGAGAAGCAGCAGAACGCGGCGGCGTTGCTGGCGCGGGGTTTCAGCGGGGAGGCGGTGCAGCAGGCGGCGGGGGCGGCGGAATTGTTGCCGGTGAATCCGGATGCGCATTTGCTGCTGAGTTTGGCGCTGGCGTCGGATCAGCAATTTGATGCGAGTTTGGCGGCGGCGCGAAAAGGGTTGGCGCTGTTCGATCGGCGGCAACATCCGCTGGCGATTGAGGCGGGGTTGCTACATGCGATTGCGGCGCTGGGGCATGGGCCCGAGGCGGCGGAACGGTGGGGGCAGATTGTGGAGGGGTTGCCGCTGGCGGTGTTGATGGAGCATTTGGCGCGGATCGCGGTGTGTTATCCGAGCGATGCGCCGGAGGGGCAGTTGGACGGGATGATCGAGCGGCGGGTGGCGCGTGGTGAGGGTTTGGAGGCGCGTGGTGCGGGGATGCCGCGGCGGGCGCTATTGGCGGCGGATGATGTGCCGGCGGGGGCGATTTTCGCGGGTCTGGATGCGGCGCGCGAGCATAAATTGTTGCGGGCACACAAGGCGATTTTGGAGTTGGTGAAGCAGAAGGCGGTGGCGCTGGGGGATGCGGCGGAGGTGGTGCGGTTTTTGGGGGAGTTCGTGGTGCCGCTGGGGAATCGCGGGCTGGAGC
>Ga0114951_10006565_pt1 | contig 10232 bp, 8 predicted proteins | sample AM7aDNAmetaG_FD_88677 | JGI IMG/M metagenome (GOLD analysis project Ga0114951, IMG submission 88677) | Freshwater microbial communities from Finland to study Microbial Dark Matter (Phase II) - AM7a DNA metaG | ecosystem: Environmental > Aquatic > Freshwater > Lake | place: Finland: Lake Alinen...
ATTCTGATACTACGAGGGATATGGTTAAAAAATGGGTCGATCTATATAAAGCTCATCGCGACATACTTGAAAGTGATATTATCCATACCTCAAGCCGAAGGGCAGATGGCCGCGATATCGACTGGATGTTTCATGCTAATCCGAATTTGAAAGAAAAGGGGTTCCTGATGATTTTCAATCCCACTCAAGCCGCCATCAGGAAAGATATTCGGATTTCCTTATATTATACAGGATTAACTACTGAGGCACAGTTGATTGATGAAAATGGAATGTCCACCACCCTTAGGCTCGACCGTGACTATACAGTAACTTTGCATGTCGATGTCCCAGCCGGGGAGGAGATATATTTTGCGGTCAAGTAGTTGAGCAGCCATGCTTCCTCACATGGAAATGTTGTTTACCTTTGAAAGTTAACGCAGGAAATTGATCAGCTTTATATGAATTACCCGGAAATGACCAAGGAAGAACTCCTTGCTTTATTGGAAGCAACGGAAGACAAGTACCGGGCCATATATGATAAGTCTCCGATAGCGATCGAACTCTATGATTCATTTGGAAATTTGCTTCAGGTCAATAATTCGTGTCTGGCACTGTTTGGCGTTGAAAATATTGATGAGATCCAGGGTTTTTCACTATTTGCCGATCCGAATATCAACCAGGTAAATAAAGAGAAATTATCGCGCGGCGAGAGCGTCCGATATATGGGTCCGTTTGATTTTGAACTGGTTAAATCGCAAAAGCTTTACGCAACCACTCGTGAAGGAATAATCTGGATTGATGTACTAATCACACCATTGGATATCAGTCATCGTACAGCAGGCGGATATCTTATTCAAATACAGGATATTACGGAAGAAAAGCATTTAGAATTTGCGCTAAGGCAAAGTGAGGAGGAATATCGCAACTTTTACCTGAACGCGCCTATTGGACTCTATCGTACAACCCCTGAAGGGAAAGTAATTCTTGCCAACCAGGCAATCGCCACCATGCTTGGCTGCTCAAGTATTGAAGACCTTGAGGGGAGGATGCTGGAATCCAGCCATTTCGGACCAACCTACAAACGAGATTATTTTTTGGAAGAGCTTCATTCCAAAGGTGAGGTCAAAGATATGGAGGCAGAATGGGTTTGCTCTGATGGCTCAATCAAGGTGGTGGAGGAAAATGCAAGAATAGTGTGCGATCCTCAGGGTAATGTCCGCTATTATGACGGATCAGTTGAGGACATTACAGAACGAAAGGAAACTGATGAAGCTCTGAATGATGCACTTGAAAGAGCTGAAGCAAGCGACCGGTTGAAAACCGCCTTTCTCAATAATATCTCGCATGAAGTGAGGACACCCTTGAATGGTATCCTAGGATTCATTGAGCTGATCGACGATCCGGATATGAACGCTGACGACAGGGTTTTGTACAAGGAAATTCTTCACACCAGTGCCGATCGGCTTTTAAATACGATCAACAGTTATATGGATATCTCATTGATTGTATCCGGTAATATGAAAGTGAATAAATCAGGATTCGACCTGATAGAGTTACTGAACGAGGGATGTAATAGCTTTCTTAAAGAGGCTGAGGCAAAGGGGATTATAATAAATCAGAATCACCTCAACGTTTCAGAGGGCATCACCCTCAACTCAGACGCTGAGTTAATACGCAAAGTTTATTTTCACCTGTTGACCAATGCAGTCAAGTTTACGGAGTTTGGTACCATAAATATCGGTTATAAGGTATATGGTAATGATGTGGAGATTACGGTGGAAGATTCGGGGATAGGCATAAGGGAGGATATCCGGGAGCGGATTTTTGATTCCTTTCTACAAGCTGATATCTCAAATACCCGCAAACATGAGGGAAGCGGATTGGGTCTTGCAATCGCCAAAGGGATTGTTGAGCTGCTTGGCGGAAAAATATGGGTAAAATCCAATGAAGGTTTTGGATCTACATTTGGTTTCTCAGTTCCCGGGCTTGTATTTCCGGAAGTTACCGAAGCCCCATCCAACCCAGTATCTATCCCTTCGGAAGTTTTGCAAACGACCATCCTGATAGCTGAGGATGATCCAATTAATATTTATCTGTTGGAACAGATGCTCAGTAAAACCAACGCGGTGGTATGGCATGTGGAAAATGGTCAACTGGCGGTGAATTTTTGTCAAAACCATCCCGAATTGTCAATAATTCTGATGGATTTGAAGATGCCGGTTATGGATGGACTTGAAGCTACGAGGTTAATTAGGAGTTTTCGTCAGGACCTTCCAATACTGGCAGTTACCGCCTATGCTATGCCCGGCGATAAGGAACTTGCACTTGACGCCGGATGTAATGACTATATCTCGAAACCATTTTCATCAGCGCACTTGCAGGAAAAACTCCGGCAATATTGTTTAATATGATTCACCGGTCGGCGGTTGACAGACACCAGTTGGCAGTTGGCAATGAACAGTAACCTATTAAAATTATCATATGAAGTTGCGTGTTATTATCGTCCTGATCCTGTTAGCACCAAGTTTGATGGCTCAGTTAAAACCAGATAATCTGACCTTTCCGCCTTTTGTCTGGAAGTCGGAGGCACCTGCGGATTGCCCTTTCCCGGCTTCGAAGGAGATTACAGGAATTACCCTTCTTGGAGTTAAAACCGGTTTCCATTTTGGGGATACCTGGTACCCTACCTGGGCCGATGATGGTAACCTGTATTCGCCGTGGACTGACGGATGCACCTGGCGCCTTGATGGATCGAACGACTGCTCAAGCTCTTACGGTGATCAGGCAACCACTGGTCAGGCAATCATCGAAGGCGACGATCCGACCAACCTGAAAGCATACAGTTTGGGGATGAAAGTTGCCTCAGCCAGCCCATATCACGGCAGATATCCATGCGGTAGTCTGATATATAATGGTGTATGGTATTATGGAACTTACTGTCTGGATCCTGCTGGTGATGCAAAATATGGAGATAAGGTCATCAATTGGCCCTGGATGGGACCATTTGTTGGATTTCGTACCAGCAAGGATTATGGGCGCCACTGGACCGAAACAGAACATACCCCTGAAAAACCGCTTTTCGGAGAAACCGGGATTAATGGTTATCCCGTGAAAATCGGATCACCGCATTTCGTCGATTTCGGTAAAAATCTGCAGTATTCACCAGATGGCAAAGCTTATATGATTGCACACGGAGCTGATACGACTGATCCGAAATATCGTTTTTGGAACGATAGCTGGATAACAGGCGACCAGATCTACCTTTCCAGGGTTGTTCCATCAATCGAAAATATGAACGATGCTTCAAAGTATGAGTTTTTCGGTGGCTATGATGCAAAAGGAATGCCGGTATGGACCAATGATTTTAAAAAAATCAAGCCACTGCTCGAGTGGAACAACAATATGGGATGTGTGACCATGACGTATAATTCACCCCTGAAAAAATATTTGATGTGTATAACCGACGGAGGCAATACCTGTGCCAGAATGAGCACTTATATTCTGGAATCTGATAAAATTACGGGACCATGGAAGCTCGTTACTTACCTTAAAGATTTTGGACAACAGGCCTATTTTGTAAATTTTCCGTCGAAATTTATCAGTGCAGATGGACGCACTGCCTGGCTTTTGTATTCAGGTAACTTTGCACCTGACTGGAACGGGGTGAAAATCCTGGCGAATCCTCCGGGAAGTCATTATGGACTGGTAATGCAGAAAATATCTCTTAATAAATAGCAGAGAATGGAAAAAGAACAATTTAAAATTCCCGCAGAGGAAATAAAAGATATCATCAAACTTCAGGGTTTTGGAATCGTATCCAATCATATCACCGTGGATGGAATGAAGGTGGGATTCATGTATCGTGAGGAGCGGTTCGACAAGGAAGATACAGGCTGGCGCTTTCTTTCAGGAACAGAAACCGAGGAGTATATCGAAGATCCTGAGACCAGCAAGGTGTTTAGTATTAACGCGATAGCGAATTATGATCCTGCAATCCTGCCTTATATTAAACTTCCGGTCGGAACTGAACTTGAACGAGTGGAAGGTTCCGACGAGTTTATGATTTTAGAAGATTAATCAGAAAAACAAAAAAATGAGTTCTACACTGTCCAACAATCCTTTGTTGCACCCCTTTGTAAGTAAATACGAAGCGCCTCCATTCGATCTTTTTCATGAAGAACATTTTATCCCGGCCATTGAAACACTGATTAGTGAAGCCGAAGAAAAAATAGCACAAATAGTTGATTCAGAAGAGGAACCAACATTTGATAACACCATTCTTCCGCTCGAAATGAATGGTGAGCGCCTCGGAATTGTTGCAGGGATACTTTTTAACCTCAACCATGCCGAAACCACTGAAAAAATGCAGCAGGTAGCACAGGAGGCTTCAGCGCTTCTTACTGATTATTCCAGCAGAATGCTGATGAACCAGGATCTTTTTATCAGGATAGATAAACTCTATAAACAGTATTTTCCTCAACCCGATACCGGGGTTCTATCCGTGGAACAATCCACGGTTCTCGAAAACTGGAACCGCGAATTTATCCGTAATGGTGCATTATTGGAGGAGGAATCAAAAAAACGTTTTGCGGAAATCCGGTCGCAATTATCTACGCTGACGCTTCAGTTTGCTGATAATGTGCTTGCCGAAACCAATGACTTTTACCTTCATCTGACCGATGAAGCTGATCTGGCGGGATTGCCCGAATTTGTGCGGGAAGCTGCCGTGCAGGAAGCTGAGGGCAGAAAACTTGCCGGATGGGTGTTTACCTTGCATGCACCCAGCTATGTGCCTTTTCTGAAATATTCCGATCGCAGGGATCTGCGAGAGAAGCTGATCAGAGCATTCGGGGCCCGGGGTAACCGGGGAAATGACAAGGATAACAAGTCGCTCATCAGGGATATTGTTAACCTTCGTAAAGAGAAGGCTTCGTTGATGAATGAGCCTGATTATGCCTCTTATGCATTGCAGGAAAGTATGGCCGGTTCTGCCGCTAAAGTGATGAGTTTCCTCGGTAATATCCATAAATATTCCAAGCCAGCCGCCTTGAAAGAACTGTCGGAAGTTGCCGTTTTTGCAAAAAGTCTGGGCGCCGATTTTGATCTGGAATCATGGGATTGGAGCTATTATGCCGAAAAGCTTCGTGAGAAAAGATTCAATTTCCGCGAAGAGCTGCTTAAGCCTTATTTCAAACTCGAAAATGTAATCGAGGGTGTATTCTTGTTGGCTAATAAATTGTATGGATTGCAGTTTGAAGCTATTGAAGGAATTCCAGTATATCATCAGGATGTCATGACCTATGAGGTGAAAGATGAAAACGGAGCCTTTCTTTCGTTGCTTTACCTTGATTTTTTCCCGCGGCCGGGCAAACAGGGGGGCGCCTGGATGACAGATTTTCGCGGACAATCGAACCTGAACGGATCGGCAGTAAGGCCTCATATTTCACTGGTATGCAATTTCTCCAAACCCTCACCGACCAGACCTTCGTTACTTACTCACGATGAGGTAAATACCTTCCTGCACGAATTTGGACATGCCCTGCATGGGATGCTCGCGCAGTGCACCTATCCCTCAGTCTCTGGTACCAATGTATATCGCGATTTTGTTGAATTACCCAGCCAGGTAATGGAAAACTGGGCGCTTGAAAAAGGTTGGCTCGACCTGTTTGCTGTACATTACCAAACCGGTGAGAAGATACCCCCTGAGCTGATTGACCGTCTGATTGAATCGAAAAACTACCTCGAGGGATATGCTTTTGAACGTCAGCTGAGTTTTGGTTTCCTGGATATGGCCTGGCATACTTTATCTGAACCTTTTGCTGGGGACCCTGTTGCTTTCGAGAAGCAGGCCATGGACGATACCCAGATGTTCAGAAAAATTCCGGGAAGCTCAACCAGCACGGGCTTCAGCCATATTTTTGCCGGAGGATATGCAGCGGGATATTATGGCTATAAATGGGCCGAGGTACTTGATGCAGATGCTTTTGCACTTTTCTCTGAAAAGGGAATTTTCAACCGGGAAGTGGCGGCATCTTTCAGGAAAAACATTTTGGAAAAGGGTGGCAGTGAGCATCCTATGAAATTGTATGTTAGATTCCGCGGACAGGAACCTGATCCGGAAGCATTACTGAAGAGGAGCGGGCTGATGTAAATTATTCTCAGTCCTGAACATACGTCACTCTCGCTTGTTATTCTGATAATGAGCGATAACCATTCCATCTATAACCGTGAGGGCCTGCTAAAAGCTATTTTGGCTACGCTTGCCTATTTTGATGTTTTTAGTCATCCGCTGACTTTCGAAGAGATTCTTGAATTTAACCGAATTCCAGGTTGTACCAGAGAGGCCGTCGAATCTGCATTGGTCGACCTGATGGCTTATGGTTTGGTCAGAAAGAATAAAAGTTTTTTCTTTCTCGGACTGGATGAAACGGTTGTTGAACAGCGAATTATTGCGAACAAACTCGCACAGAAACGGATGCACGCAGCCTGGTTTTATTCTTCGCTCATTGCACGATTCCCTTTCATCAGGGCAGTCATGATTTCAGGATCCCTATCGAAGGGAGTTATGGAGGCCGAGGATGATATTGATTTTTTTATCATAGCTGCTCCTGGTCGATTATGGATCGCCAGGGTTTTACTGACTTTCTTTAAACGGGTCTTTTTACTCAACTCGCACCGGAATTTCTGTCTGAATTACTTCATAGATACAGATAACCTGGCGATATCAGACCACAATATTTTTACTGCCACTGAAATCGGATTAATACTTCCGATGTACAATAAGGAGTTGTATCTGAAATTCTTAGCTGAGAATGTTTGGTTTCGGGCGCACTATCCGAACCTCCCCGACATAACCTCTGTTAAAGACATTCCGGCCAGATATGCAGGACGATTGGTTGAAAGGTTATTACCTCAAAGTCTTTGGGATATTATAGATGATTTTTGCCTTCGGTTGACACGTCGTTTTCTGGGCAGAAAGTATAAATATATGGATTCGGAGAGATTTTACAGGGACCTGAAAACCAGCAAGAGTGTATCCAGACATCATCCCGAAAGCCAGCAATACGTAGTGCTGAAATCTTTTCAGAAAAAAGTGGAATTACTTGAAAGTAAGCTCAACTATGCAGTTTCGGTAAATGATTTACAAAAAAAATATGGTGAAACTGCCTGAAATCAAGAGGAATATCTGGGTCCTTGGCGGGACAGGTTTCATTGGCACGGCTTTATTAAACCACCTTGCGGAGGATCCCGCTAACAGACTTCATTTGCTGGTCCATAAGAATGTTCCGTATCAAAAACTTGAAAAAGTTAACCTGATATCCGGGAGCCTCAAACGCTTTGATTATAGCTGGTTCTCGCGCTATCCGCCTGATATTGTTTTTCATCTGGCACGAATGGCTGGTTCAGGTCCTTTGAGGAGACGCCTGGCTTCCCATATAGGCCAACAAAGCAATGAGCGTTTGATAAGGTTTCTTGCAACTTTGGATAACCCGCCCATGATTGTATATGTTTCTGGATCACTGATGTATGGCGATCAGTCTGGATCATCCGGTGCTGATGAATCGACGGCCTTAAATCCAATTGCTTACGGCCGTTATTATGAGCGTGCCGAACGTCCATGGATATCTGCAGGCAGAATACCAGGATTAAAAGTTCAACTGGTGCGTCCCGGTTGGATTGTCGGACCCGGGTCCTGGTTTAAAGTATTTTTCTGGGATCATTACCTGAAAACAGGTCGCGTACCGGTGTATGGCAGTGGGAATCAATTAATGTCTCTGATTCAGGTGGAGGATCTCGCGGTTATGATTACAAAAGGGGTGGAAATGTATCCGGGCGTATTAAATTTATTTGCAGGTAATCCTTTAACTCAGAAAGAGTTTAGTGAGATAATGGCAAAAATTCTTGGTGTTGAAACTGAAAATATTTCCATAAAAAGCATCAGAAGAAAATATGGGATTGCGGAAGCTGAGGCGCTCAGTTCTTCCATACCTATGAATACACGGTATCCTGAACTTTGGAACGATCTGGAGTTAAAATACCCCAAGCCCGCAGATTTGTTAAACCGAACGATCTCTCTTTTGAAAAGTAAAAAGGGTGTATTCCCCGAATTGCCAGAAGGGAGTTTTGTTTAACCAGATATCGGTTTTCCATAATAATTTCCTCAATTTCCCCAATCTTTTATTAATTCCCGTGAAATACCATGCTGGATGCATTATGCTATATCCCTGATGTTTAATCATTGTATATCCATAAAAAGCATCCTTGACAGTACGAGGTGAATAGCATTTGCTCGGCAGATATTTTGCGGGTGAGTAGCCTCCCCAAACCGGACTGATTCTGGCCATTGCTCTTCTGACCCTGAAACGCAGAGCCTCCAGAACCATACCACCTATGTACCATTTATTCACAAAAGTCAACACCATTTTACCATCAGAATGGAGCATGTTACCCAGGATAGCAGCATTATTATACAGGTTATCCACAGTATTCAGAGCGCCAAAAAATACGTAGATCATGTCGAATTTCCGGTCAGGGAATAGCAAAGGCAGATCTTCAACTTTGGCGATGTAAGCATGGACGTTGGTTAAGTTGCTTTCAGAGATTTTAAGCTGAGTGAGGCTCACCATCTGTTCCGAAATATCAATGCCCTGTACTTCAGCCTGGGGATGAATGTATGCGAAATGCAGCAAATCAATACCAGTACCGCATCCAACCTCAAGAATATTTTTGAATGGATATCTTTTAACCTCCTCGCGGAAGGACTGCCTTATTTGCTGAAGAACAGGATTTCTCCAGTAGCGGCTGTCGAAATCAGCCGCATCGGCATCGTAATACTTGCCAACTTCAGGGTAAAATCCGTTGTCCATCAGGTAGTTTTTTTATGGTAATCACACAAATCCAGGCTATTATACCCCAAAAGAGGAAGGCGAACTTATCGGTGTTCAGAAAATTATTGAAGAAGGCATGAAAAAAGTAGGTTGAAAGTGCCGCGAAACCTGCGATAATATATTTTCTGTCCGGGTGATCCAATGCTGACCTGAAGGCAATAACCGTCAGTCCGGAGATCAGGATTATCCAGGACAAAATTCCGGGAATCCCCATTTCGCTCAGTGCCAGGATGTACTCAGAATGTGCAGTGCCACCCGAATTTTCGGGAATATGAAAAGGATCGCTGACGCTCAGGCGCGTTAAATAGTCGGGTTTCTGAAAGGGAATATATTGAAACTGGTAGGTACCCGGACCAAACCCTGTAACAGGTTTTTCTGAAAACATTGACAAACCTGAAACCCAACGGTTTAATCGTTCACGATTGGAAACATCGGTATTTACATTTCCCGAGGAGAGCGTGTGCCCGACAATATCTGCTCGTTTATCTCCCGAATCATGTTGGTTGGCATTTAAGGAATTGAGCAGAGAGAAACTGTTGAGATATAAGTATATCAAGGTAATCCCGAATATTAAACCGAATTGCCATAATCGGATACGAAGGGCAAAAAGTATACGAATAACAAGAAATACTATCAGGCTGAGCATTGCTGCCCGACTGTAACTCAATAAAACTGCTCCGGCCATGGCAACACCGATCAGCCTGAACCATAACCCGGTGGAGATCAGTGGCCCTTGATTTGGATAACTGAGCCAGAAAGCACATAAGATAGCTGCTGTGGCACCGTAAATGGTGTGGTCCTTATAAAATGGCTGAAAGATGGCTTTCACAACATCAGGATTCCAGCCGTAATCACTGTATCTGTAGATTGCCAAAAGCCCAATCAGGAAAAAACCGAGAGTATAGAGCGATAAAAGCTGTATAAAAAGTTTGGGGGCTATCTCCATCAAATGGTGCAGCGTAAAAAAGAAAACCAGGATATAAAGGAAGTTGACAGCTGTGAATTTTATCGAAACTAAGGTCATTTCTGATAATGCAGTACCCAAAAACAAAGCGAACAAAAAGGGAAACACAAGCCAGGATTTTTTCGGCAACAGGTTACCAAGGGAACCAGGCCTGATTAAAAGGTCAATCAGAACGAATAGTCCCAGGATCATCATTATTGGCTCCGTTGGGAACATGAGCTTAGAATCTCCTGAAATCCGGATTTCAAAAGAAAATGGAAGAGTTAACGCAAGTACCTGTAGGAGAATGATCTGCAGTCTGGTGAGGTTAATCTTTTCTGACCACAAGTTTAACATCGCGCATGATTATAATTGTTGCAAAAACCACAAATAAATACAGGAGAGCGGATGCCAGGAGGATG
>Ga0114951_10006567_pt1 | contig 10230 bp, 8 predicted proteins | sample AM7aDNAmetaG_FD_88677 | JGI IMG/M metagenome (GOLD analysis project Ga0114951, IMG submission 88677) | Freshwater microbial communities from Finland to study Microbial Dark Matter (Phase II) - AM7a DNA metaG | ecosystem: Environmental > Aquatic > Freshwater > Lake | place: Finland: Lake Alinen...
CAGTAATAACCTATTTAGACTGACAGTAAAAAAAGTTTATAAATTGTAACACTATTGTTGGCGGTAATTAATCAAAGAAAAACGAAATAAGAGCCGATGGAGATAATAAATAATTTCGAGGAAATAATAGCGACTATTTCATTTAGCGACTATTGGAAAAAAATGCAAGAAAGTACTTTTCTTGACGAGCTAGAAGAGAAACGTTTCGAATTTTTAAGAATGAATTTCGAAAAAGTCCTAAATAATGGTTCAAAAGCAGACAAGGAAACAATACATCTGTACCATAGTAATTTTGAACTTGAGTTTAATAATTTTGCGGAATCTTACAAGTCTTTGCTCCTTTTTATTAGCGAGGAATCGAACGGTCTTTTCCAACCAATTAAAATAATTGAAAAATCAAATAAATCCTCAACCAATATTTCATTTGAATTCAACAAAAAGAAATATGAATGCGATTTGGTATCAGGAAGAATTTGTGATGCCAATATTTTTTGGTTAGTAAATAAATCTTTAAAGGCAAATAAATCAAAGGAGTTGATTGCAATGATTGGAGTCGACTATGAATATCAGAGTGACAACATAAATTTTGGCTTCCTTAACTCAACGACGTACTCAATACTTCAGAAGCTCTCATTGGTGCCAGATTTTGATGACAATATGTTTTTTTCTAAAAAAGCAAAAATAAATTTTAAAGACTATGTAGTTTTGGATGAAGATGATTATTAAATATACTATCGCTAACAAAAATATGGAATGATTAATCGAAATTTTATTATAGTATATGAGTTAATAAAAATTTGTTTTTAAGACAAAAGCATTTTAGAAAAGCATAAATTTAAATAATGACAAAAAAATCAAAAAAGCCGCCTTACTATTTTGCATAGCAGGACTGACAGTTACATACAGTTTTGCTCAAACTTATCAATGGGCAAAGCGCATCGGCAGCACAGAGGTTGATATGGGTAATAGCATAGCCGTTGACAGTTTGGGGAATGTATATATTATAGGATATTTCAAAAAAAGGTGATACACTAACGACACTTTACGAATGACAGTAAATTAAACCAGTCCATAATAAACGCTAAAATTCAGTGCTGCCCTTCGGGTAAGCACCGAAGTTTTTGCTTCAGCCGTTATACAAAAGAGAGGAAAACTAAAAGTTCGTAAAGAGTATGTGAAATTATTAAACAATTACAATGAAAAAACTATTTTTTTTTACAATCATTGTCTTGATAGCAAACTTTGTAAATGCTCAATGGCAAAAAACCAATGGCCCTTTTGGAGGCTCCGTTAATTGTTTTGCTGTAAAGGGCATTATTACTTTTGCCGGAACATCTTCGGGTGTGTTTTTAACAACAAACAATGGGACAAATTGGACTCTTGTAAATAATGGATTGACAAATAAAAATGTTCAATCATTAGCGACTAACGGAAGTAATATTATGGCAGGAACTGATGGCGGTCTGTTTTTGTCAGCCGATAATGGCACAAGCTGGATTGCAAAAGGATTCACGGATACTCTCATCACTTCGTTAATTTATAGCGGATCGAATGTTTTTGCAGGAACATCTGGAGCCGGAATATTTTTATCAACTAACAACGGCAATAGCTGGACTCCTGCTAGTATAGGTTTAACAAATCATTACATCCAGTGTTTAGCTATTTCTGGAACAAATATTTATGCAGGAACTGACTTTGTTGGTAATAACGTGTTTTTATCTACTAATAATGGTCAAAGCTGGACTGGCATTGGCTTGCAAAACACTAATGTAAATTCATTGGTAATTTGCGGTTCAAATGTTTATGCTGGTTCTTATGTGAACGGATTGTATTTATCAACAGATAATGGCACAAACTGGACTGCCGCAAATAATGGCTTGACAGATTCCTTGATTTTTTCCTTAGCCACAGATGGAACAAATATTTATGCAGGAACAGCTACCGGAGGCGTATTTGTATCAACTAACAATGAAGTTAACTGGACTAATATTAGCAGCAATCTGCCAAATACCACTATTAATTCATTAGCAATAAATGGTTCAAATATTTTTGCGGGAATTTATGGGAGTGGCGGCGTATTTTTATCAACCAATAACGGTGGTAGCTGGACAAAAACGAACACAGGCTTGATAAATACTGATGCTTATTTTTTGGCTATCAGTGGCTCCAATATTTTTGCCGGAACATGCGGCGATGGTGTATTTTTGTCAACTGACAATGGCTCGAACTGGAATGAAGTATATAATGGCTTAACGAATAAATATGTAATGACATTGGCTATTGACGGGACAAATATTTTTGCAGGAACTTTTGGCGGCATATTTTTATCTGCAGATAATGGTCAAACATGGTCGTCAATTGGGTTAACAAACTCACGCGTTTATTCAATAGCAATAAAAGGAACAACTATTTTTGCAGGAACTTCTGTTAATTACACTTCTGGTGCTGGTGGTGAAATATATTTATCTTCTGATTATGGTACAAACTGGACTGCTGTTAATAATGGGTTACCCGTGCATACTACTATTACGTCAATAATTATACAGGGAACAAATGTTTTTGCAGGAACTGATGCTAATGGCGTTTATTTATCTACTAATAACGGACAGAACTGGACTCCGGTAAATAATGGACTGACGCACTTGTCTGTATATTCACTAGCAGCAATCGGATCAAATTTATATGCAGGGACTAATAACGGCGGCGTGTTTTTATCCACAAATGATGGTGCAAACTGGTCTGAAATTAATAATGGCTTACCTGCTTCAACGGTGAGGTCGTTAGCCATAAGCGGAACAAATATTTTTGCCGGGTTTTACAATGCTATAAATGATAGTGACGGCGTATTCTTATCAACTAATAATGGTACAAGCTGGTCTCCTGTAAATAATGGATTATCGAATACTCATGTTAATTCGTTAGTCACTGACGGACAACATATTTATGCCGGAACTGGAGGTAGCAGTGTTTGGAAACGACCATTATCAGACTTGATAGGAATTGAAGACATAAGTGAAAATAATAAAATAGTTGTTTATCCAAATCCGGCAAGTGACAAAATCACTATTACAAATAATGATAATTTCGTAAAAGAAATTGCAGTAAGTATTTTCAATATTACTGGTCAACAAATAATGTCGGATAAATTTATAAATCAAAACAAGATTGAACTTGATATTAGTAAAGTTGAAAAAGGAATTTATTTTTTAAAAATTCAAATGGACAATCAAATCGACGATCATAAATTAATAATTCAATGACAAAAAAACTAAAGTTAAATCAATATGAAAAAAAGTTTGGAATACAAAGACCAAAAATCCCAAAAATTTTGGCAAATAGAAGTAATTGAAAATACGCATTCTGTGACCTTTGGCAAAATAGGTTCTTCAGGAAAAAATATAATAAAACCCTTCCCAACTGCTGCCGCAGCATTAAAAGATGCGAAAAAATTGATTCAATCAAAATTGAAAAATGGATATCAGGTAGTTGAATCAGAGAAGACTACCAAACAAAATATTGCTAACCTGCCTGAACCCTTACAAGAATTTTACAAAAAATACGACCGGCTTGGAGCTGACACAATTGTATCTTCTGCAGAATTAGCAGGGCTTAAGATAGAATTTAACGGGTGGACACATTCTCATCTTGAAGAAGATGAAGGAGAGGTGGATGAAGGGAATATCCATCTCCTGACGCTCTCCAAAACAGATCAGCTTGTCCCATTTGGAAAGAATGCATCCGGAGATTTCTTTTTCCTTGACCCATTTTTTAAAAATAATGATGAAATGCCTGTGCTTAAATTTCATCATGATGAAGCAATGACATGTTCAATACAAGCGAGTTCATTGGCAGCATTTGTTAAAATACAAATTCAGGAAGGTGATACCATTTTTGATATTGACGCAAAGACTTTAAAAAATCCAGATGAGGAATTATATAACATCGCTGATTCACTATATATTCATAGCAAATATAAACAAGCGTTATCGAAAATAGAAGAAGCACTTGCAATAGCATTTAAAGAAAGTTATGTGGAACTAAAAATAATGTGTTTAAATGTTCTTAATAAAGATATGGAATTAAAAAAATATGTGGATGAAATCTCATCAAAATTTCCAAAAAATGTACTTATATGGTTACTTTATGCCCGCAGTTGTGCAAATCTGCAATTATGGGATGAAGCTGTTAAAGGATATAAAATTTCATTAGAGAACGATCCGCATTTGCTACGCTTTAATGATGAAACCTCTTATCACTGGTTAGGATACATCTTGCTTTTTAAGTTAAATAAGGCAAAAGAAGCACAACCCTATTTAGAAAAAGCGATGGAATTATTTAATAAAAAGGCGATGGAAAGTGACAATCCAAATGTAAAAGGAGAAAGCTTATTTTGGTCGTCTGCAATTTTATGCGCCTTGAAAAGAATACCTGAATCCATCCAGATATTATCGCAAGCGATAAAATTTGATAAATCCTTAAAAAACGAGGCAAAAACCTCTGACGATTTTGAGACTATACATGGTTTGCCAGAGTTTAAGAAATTGGTCGGATAATACACGTCAACTCAACTATTTTCTGAGAAATTTTGTGACCAATCATTAATAATTAATTGAGAGTTCTAAATATACCAATTGCGTTATCAAATTGCATTGTTGGAAAGATGAAATAATGGATAGATGGAGGTCCTCCAATTTTCCAATTTTCCATAATTCCTGAATTTTTTAGAACCCACCTAATAATAATTTTCCCATCCGCTAATCAGATTATCCAATTTACATTTCAAGGTGAGCATTCTACTCATTAGCACTATTTAAATATAAACATCTTATTTACTTTTGATAATTATTTAAGAGAACTCTATCTAATTATTAATCAAATTATAATGCTGACTATGAAAAAGTTAATTTTACTTTCTTTTATCGTGCTTTATGCTTTGAGCCTTAATGCACAGTCGTACAATGTAGGTCATACAAGCATGACACTTGATGACCCTGCAAGAAACAATCGTGGTGTTGCTACTGAAGTTTACTTTCCCTCTCTCACCAATGGTGATGATGTTGCTGTAGCTAACGGGGTATTCCCTTATATCGTTTTCGGACACGGATTTATAATGGGTGATGTTGATTATACTGATCTTTCAGATGTTCTGGTTGCCAAAGGTTACATTGTTATATTTGTTACAACATGTGAAACAGTATTTTCTTCTGATCACGAGACTTTTGGTATTGATTTGTCCTTTATTTGTGGAACGTTTTATTCATTAAACTTTAATCAGTCATCTCCTTTCTTTGGGAAAATTGATAATAAAAAAGCTATTATGGGCCATTCTATGGGTGGTGGCAGCACAGTGCTTGCTGCACAAAATAATTCAAACATAAATACCATTATTTGTCTTTCTCCAATGGACACCGACCCTTCATCAGTTTCGGCGGCCCATTTAGTTAATGTCCCTGCTCTCATTATTTGTGCAACTGGCGATTCGGTATGCCCTGCTCATTCTATGGGTAAACCTATCTATGATTCCTTAGCTTCAAATTGTAAAGTTTTTCTAAATATAAAAGGTGGTGGCCATTGCCTCTTTGGTAATAATTCAAACGCAGCTTGCAGCCTGGGCGAAAGTAGTTCAGGCTCCACGATTACAATTACCAGTGCACAGCAGAATGATGTAACTCTTGATTTTATTACACCATGGCTCAACTATTACCTGAAAAACGACTATAGCTCTAATGTCCTGTTCTTCGATTCTTTACAAGTCTCATCAAGAATTACTTATGTGAATGAATGTATAATTACTGATATATCTTCGCAAATTATTAATGAGAACAATATAAACTGTTTTGTTGAAAATGACAATTTAAATCTGGATATCAAAAATCCTTTGCAAAATAATATTTCAATTCAAATATTTAGTTTGTTGGGAGAAACTCAGGCTTATACTGTGCAATCCTCTGATGTTACCAATGAAGGTAGTATTAGAAAAACTATCAACATCTCAAACTTAGCGCATGGAATGTATATCATTAAAGTGAGTGATAGAAATAAAATCTATGGTTTAAAATTTATAAAATAGGAGGACAAAATGAAATTTATTAAAGAAAAATTGTGTATAATACTCATGATGGGCATTAGTCTGACAGAGCTTCAAGCTCAAGAGACAACAAATGCTTCGGGCGGTAATGCTTCGGGCAACGGAGGCACGGTAAGTTATTCTGTAGGACAAGTTGTTTATACTACTAATTCAGGTGGCTCAAATGGTTCTGTAGCACAAGGCGTGCAACAGCCTTTTGAGATTTCTGTGATAACAGAATTAGAGGAAGCTAAGGGCATTACTTTGCATTGTTTAGTTTACCCTAATCCTACAACTGACATTTTAACATTGACAATTGAAGGAGATGTTATTCAGTCGCAATACATTGCATATCTTTACGATATCAATGGGAAACTTCTGTTAAATAAAATACTTTCAGAAAATTTAACGGCCATTTCAATGGGAAACCTTGCCCCGGCCACTTATTTTCTAAAAATTGTAGAGACGAAGCATGCTTTGTCTCAAAATATTAATAAATCTCAGGAAATTAAATCATTTAAAATCATTAAAAAATAAAAAACATGAAAAAATCAATTGCTATTATTGTTGTCTTATTATTTACTGCGACAACATGGGCACAAAGCCCTCAGAAAATGAGTTACCAGGCAGTAATACGCAACAACAGTAATGTCCTGATTACATCAACGGCTGTTGGTATGCGGGTTAGTATATTGCAAGGCTCAGCAACGGGAACAGAAGTTTTTAAAGAAATATTTAATCCTAATCCACAGACTAATGCAAATGGATTAGTTACAATAGAAATAGGTACCGGTATTCCTTTAACAGGTACTTTTGCTGCAATTAACTGGGCGAATGGGCCCTACTTCATAAAAACAGAAACCGACCCAACAGGTGGAACTAATTATACTGCAATTGTTGGCACAAACCAGTTGCTAAGTGTGCCTTATGCTTTATTTTCAGCAAATGGGGCTTCTGGGCCAACTGGCGCAACAGGACAAACTGGTACAACAGGCGCTACTGGTGCTACTGGAGTAACAGGAGCTACTGGTGCTACTGGGGCAGGATTGACAGGCGCAACAGGGGCTACTGGTATTACCGGAGCAACAGGAACCACGGGTTCTACTGGTGCTACAGGCGCAACAGGTGCTACTGGTCAAACGGGCGCTACTGGAGCAACTGGAGCAACAGGGGCCACGGGAGCAACAGGAATTGGAATTGCTGGTGCAACGGGTGCAACAGGAGCCACAGGGTCAGTTGGATATTTAACCCATTACCCAGGCGAACTCTTCCAGGGTGGCGTCGTTTTTTGGGTGGATCAGACCGGAAACCACGGCCTTATCTGCAGCATGGTTGATCTGAATCCAACCACAGCCTGGAGCGATGTTACATCTACGCTTATTGGCGCAACGGCACAGAGCGACTGGAACGGACAGTCTAATACAACGGCTATAGTAGCTCAAAGCACTTCAACAAGTGCTGCCGATTTTTGCGATCTTTATACTAATGCTAATTATGGAACAGGTGTTTATTCTGATTGGTATTTGCCCAGTCGTAGTGAGTTAAACGATTTGTGGAATAACTTAAAGGCTGTTCAAAAAGCCCTCGACAGTGATGGGAATGCACTAACTACTGCATTGGTCAAATATCCCTATTGGTCATCTACAGAAGATGATATGTATAATGCCTATTGTTTTCGCTTTAATTCTGGCTATGCTGATAATGTAGGTAAAAATAATCTCTTCTATGTGAGGGCTGTGAGAGCTTTTTAGTAATAAAAATTATTTCAACAACTTAAAATATATGACTAAAGAAGAAAAAATCAAACAATTAAAATCTTTCACAGGAAAAACTATTGACTGCGAAGTGCTTTTTACAACATTATGTGAAGCTGGAAAATGGAAATATGATACTGAAGAAAGTGATATACTCCTTTGCTTTATGAGAACCTGGAAAAATGAAGGTTATATAGCAAAAATAGTCCTTGAGGATGGCGTTTGTGCGCCACCTTATGGAGAAGAAGGTGAATTAGCAGAAATTATTATAGGGAAATTTGATACTGAAAAGTACATTAATATTCCTAAAGTTTCTGACGATCTGGAAGATGATAATCCTGAATATTTTCTTGCCAAATATGGTGACCCAAATTATAAATTAAAATTAAAAAACATAAAGTTGGCAGATGTTCCCGATTCTATATTTGATGCTTTGTTCGATGAAATAGTATTTCCGTTAACTGAGAGTATTTTAGAATAATTTATATTTAAAGTTAAAAAATGAAAAAACAACTATTTATTATTACACTTCTTTGTTTATGGGTTAGTTTAACTCATGCTCAATCTTGGCTTTGGGCTAAAAGTGCACATGGTGCGTTTGATGACTGGGGCCAATCCATTGTTGTGGACGCACAGGGTAATACTTATGTGGCAGGACGGTTTACAAGTACCAGCATTTCTTTCGGTAGCACTACCTTAAAAAATTCTGATTCAACTAACACGAGTAACCCAGTAACAGGAATGTCTATGGATGTTTTTCTTGCTAAATACGATGCCAATGGAAATGTGCTCTGGACAAAGAGTGCACGCGGCACAGATAATATGGATGAGGGGGTATTTTCCGTTGCTGTTGATGCTTTGGGAAATGCTTATATGGCAGGCATGTTTAGTAGCTCAACACTCTCCTTTGACAGCATTACTTTAACGAATGCCGGTGTTGAAAATATTTTTCTGGCAAAATACGACACCGATGGAAATGTGCTCTGGGCAAAAAGTGCAGGGGGTAGTTTCCATGACTGGGGATATGCTGTTGCTGTAAGTACTTTAGGTAATGTTTATCTTACTGGCGTTTTTCAAAGCCCAACTATTACATTTGGCTCTACTACTTTAACAAATACGGACAATACTGGTCAAACAACGGATTTGTTTCTTGCGAAATATGATGCAAGTGGAAATGTGGTATGGGCTAAAAGTGCTGGAGGAATAACTTATGACTGGGCATTGGCTGTTGCTGTCGATAAAAATGAAAAAGTATCAGTGACCGGATACTTTTTTAGTCCTACACTTACGTTTGAATCAACAATGCTTACAAATACTAATGAACTTTCTGATATCTTTTTAGCGCAATATGATGCAGATGGAAATACGCTTTGGTCTAAAAGTGTTGTTGGTGCTGGAGCTGATGATGCAAATGCTATTGCAATAGATGCTTCAGGTAATATTTTTGTAATAGGCGATTTTGACGGTACATTGATTTTTGATAACATCACTTTAACAAGAACGGGATCAGCAAATAGTGATATTTTTCTGGCAAAATATAGTTCAGACGGAGATATCCTCTGGGCAAAAAACTCATCAGGACTAATATCTTATATCCCAACAAACGACTTTGGGTCTTCTGTTGCTGTTGATGCATCAGGAAATGTTTATATAGCTGGTCGGTTTGAAAGCCCTACTTTCACATTGGATACTATTTCCCTAACAAATGCAGGCGAAGCCGATATTTATCTGGCGAAATATAATTCAAATGGAAATGTATTATGGGCAAAAAGCCAGGGTGGAACAAATAATGATGGCGCCCTGTCAGTAGCTGTGGATAATTTCGGAAATGCCTTTATAACAGGATGGTTTAGAGAGGTCTGCTCTTTTGGTTCTACTTCTTTATCGAATGTCGATCCTGTCTTTGGTGGCTCTGATTTATTTATTGCCAAGATAGGTGTTACCACAGGAATTAATGAGATAAACAACACATTAAATACCATGATTTTTCCAAACCCATCCAATGGGAAATTTATAATTAGCTGCAACAGAAACATTTATACTATAGAAATATTTAATATAATTGGAGAAAAAGTGTTTCATTCTGAAATCAATAATCAAAAATCAGAAATAGATTTATCTTTACAACCAAAAGGAATCTATTTTGTGAAAATATCTGATGGAGAAAATATATATACAGAAAAAATAATAATACAGTAATGTTATTATTTAAAAATGTTTGAGGGTTTTTGAATTATTTCCCTGAAAGGGAAAAATAATAATAGCCACTGACGTAGTCAGTGGATTAAAGATAAAAATATCAAACCAACCCTAAAAGGGTTGAATAAATAATTAAAATTAAAAAACAAAAAATGAAAAAAATAACAGTATTTGGTGCCACAGGCATGATAGGGAAACCTGTAACAGATG
>Ga0114951_10006568_pt1 | contig 10225 bp, 6 predicted proteins | sample AM7aDNAmetaG_FD_88677 | JGI IMG/M metagenome (GOLD analysis project Ga0114951, IMG submission 88677) | Freshwater microbial communities from Finland to study Microbial Dark Matter (Phase II) - AM7a DNA metaG | ecosystem: Environmental > Aquatic > Freshwater > Lake | place: Finland: Lake Alinen...
AAGGTTGAGCAAAGCAGGGCTGAGGTAGAAAAAATACTTAATGGAAATAAGGCTGTTTATGGCATAAATACGGGTTTTGGGTCTTTAAGTGATATCAAAATAGACTATACAAAACTAAAACAACTTCAACTTAATCTTATACGTTCACATAGTGCTGGAGTGGGCAATCTATTGTCGTCAGAATATGTTAGAGCGATGATGTTTTTAAGGGCACATAACATTAGTCTTGGCTACAGCGGCGTTAGGATGGCTGTTATAGAGAGTCTTATGTTCTTTATTAACAACGACATTATTCCATTAATACCAGAGAAGGGTTCTGTTGGTGCTAGTGGCGATTTAGCACCGCTTGCTCATCTTGCATTATGTCTTATTGGAGAGGGTGAGGTTTTATACCAAGGTAAAAAAAGGAATTCGAAAGATGTTATAAAAGAACTTAAAGGTTCTGTTCTTGAATTAGAGGCTAAAGAAGGTCTTGCTTTAATAAACGGTACTCAATTTATGGCTTCTTTTGGTTGTATTGGTCTTGATAGGGCAGAAAATATTTCTAAACATGCAGATATTATTGGAGCGCTTTCTCTTGATGGTACAGCTGGAACCTTTTCTGCTTTTGATAAAAGAATAAGTGGTTTACGTCCTCATGATGGCCAAAAGATTGTTGCTAATAATTTTATTAATCTTTCTAAGGGTAGCAAAATTAATGACTCTCATAAAGATTGTGCAAGGGTTCAAGATCCATATTCTTTTAGATGTATACCGCAAGTTCATGGCGCAATAAGGGATACTCTGACGTATTTAAGAAAAGTTTTATCTATAGAAATAAATTCTGTTACAGATAACCCTTTAGTTTTTCATGATTCAATAATTTCTGGAGGCAATTTCCACGGTGAGCCAATAGCGCTAGCTCTTGATTTTGCGTCAATAGCCATGACGGAACTTTCTAGTATCAGTGAAAGAAGAACAGATAAACTTTTAACCCCAACTTTTAATGGTGGTCTTCCAGCGTATTTAGCAGGAGATGGTGGTCTTAATAGTGGTTTTATGATTGCTCAATATACTGCGGCATCACTTATAAACGAGAGCAGAGTCCTTTCGCACCCATCAAGTGTTGATAATGTCCCAACCAGCAACAATAAAGAGGATCACGTAAGCATGGGCGCAACAGGAGCTAGGAAATTTATAAAAATAATAGAAAATACAGAGACTGTGCTTGCAATAGAACTTATGATAGCGGCTGAAGCTTGTGAGAGAAGAAAACCACTTTTAAGTTCTAAAGTTTTAAACAGAGTAATAGAAATGGTGAGAGATGTAGTAAAACCACTTTCACAAGACAGAGTTCTTTCTGAAGACATAATCTCTGCTGCAAATCTTGTAAGAAGTGGGAAAATTTTAGAGGAGATAAAAATTGATTAAAAACATAAGGGCTCCAAGAGGAGATAAGCTTACTTGTAAAGGTTGGGTACAAGAAGCTGCTTACAGAATGATAATGAATAATTTAGACCCTGAGGTTGCAGAGGATGCTGATAATTTAATAGTTTATGGTGGTAGAGGAAAGGCTGCCAGAAATTGGGATTGTTACGATAAAATTTTATCAACACTTAAAGACTTAGAGGATGACGAGACCCTTTTAGTTCAATCTGGAAAACCAGTAGCTGTTATGCCTTCACATAAAGATGCTCCAAGGGTAATTATAGCAAATTCTAATTTAGTCCCAAAATGGGCAAATTGGGATTACTTCGACGAACTTGAAAAGAAGGGTTTGATAATGTATGGGCAGATGACAGCAGGGTCTTGGATCTATATAGGAACTCAAGGCATAATACAAGGTACGTATGAGTCTTTTATAGAGGCTGGTAAAAAAGTTAATGGGAAAGAAGATTTATCAGGGCTACTTGTACTTTCTGGTGGAATGGGTGGAATGAGCGGTGCACAGCCACTAGCTGCTACTATGGGTGGAGCAAGTTATCTTGGAGCAGAAGTGGACGTAAAAAGGATAGAAAAAAGGATTAAACAAAAATTTTTGGATGAAATTTGTTACGATATGGACGAGGCGATAGATAAAGCCTTTGAATATAAAAAATTAAAAAAAGCATTATCGATATGTTTTTGCGGCAACGCGGCAGATTTATATAGACGCCTTATTGAAAGGAATCTGATACCAGACATAGTAACAGATCAAACATCAGCCCACGATGAACTTAATGGTTATGTCCCAAACAAAATGAGTTTTAAAGATGCTGATGAGCTAAGAGTAAAAGATCCAATAAAGTATAAAATAGAATCCATAAGGACCATGGGAGAGCAAGTCCAAAGTATGTTGGATATGCAAAAAATGGGAGCAGAAGTTTTTGATTACGGTAATAACATAAGGGCACAAGCAGTTAAAGCTGGAGTTAAAAATGCATTTAATGTTGAAGGCTTTGTTCCAAAATATATAAGACCACTTTTTTGTGAAGGCAAAGGCCCGTTCAGGTGGGTTGCATTATCTGGTGATCCACAAGATATAAAAGTTACTGACGACGCCATAAAAGAATTATTTCCTGATAATTTAAAACTTCATAAATGGATTGATATGGCAGAAAAGAGAATTCAATTTCAAGGTCTTCCAGCAAGAATATGTTGGTTGGGTTATGGAGAAAGAGAAAAGGCAGGAGTTCTTTTTAATGAATTGGTGCGTACAAAAAAGGTTAAAGCACCAATAGTAATTGGTAGAGACCATCTTGATTGCGGAAGCGTTGCTTCACCAAATAGAGAAACAGAATCTATGAAGGATGGAAGTGATGCCATTGCTGATTGGGCTATTTTAAATTATGCAATAAATTCTGTTAATGGAGCATCGTGGACTAGTTTTCATCATGGTGGAGGGGTAGGAATAGGATATTCACTTCATGCAGGTATGGTTATAGTCGCCGATGGGACAAAAGAGGCAGAAATTAGAATCAGAAGAGTTTTGAATAGCGATCCAGCAATGGGTGTTGTTAGACACGCAGATGCTGGTTATGAAAATGCAAAGCAAGTTGCAAGTAATGCGAAGAGCTTTAGGATGCCAATGCTATAAAATGTTTTCCACAAGATATAAATATATTTTTAAGGAATTGATAACTCCATTTGTTATGGGTGTGGTTGTTTTTACTTTCATACTTATAATGTTTCAGCTTCTTAAATTTGCAGAGTTTATAATTGTTCATAATGTTGACTATGTAATAATATTTAAGCTTATTTATTATTTGGTGGTGGCTTTTTTACCCATAACGGTTCCTGTGTCTTTTTTGTTTTGTGTTTTAATAACATTTAGCAGGCTGTCTAACGATAGTGAAATAACTGCATTTAAATCTTCTGGTATTTCAATATATCAGTTGATGCTACCAGTAATGACTATCTCTTTATTTGCAGGAATAGTTACTTTTTATGTTTCTTTCTATGATGGACCATGGGGAAACAGAAATTTTGAGAACGTTGTGCACAAGATAGGGTCAAGTAAAACAACTATTCAGTTAAAAGAAGGTTTTTTTAACGAAGATCTTGTAAAAGATTTTATGATCTATGTGGGTAAAATAGATTCAGAAAAAAACTCCATGGATAATGTTTTTATATATGACGATAGGGATAAAAAGAATCCTGTGGCCATAACGGCAAAAAGCGCCAATATAAAAATTGATAACGTAACAAAAAAAACAGAGTTGTTTTTGTCTGGTGGGTTTATAACATTTTTAAACAACGTCGGTTTAAAGTATAGAAGAGCTGGTTTTGATAATTATAGCGTTTTGCTTTATGAAGGGACTTATGTTAAGGACAAAACTCCAAACCTACCATCTATGACTTACAGCGAGCTCAAAGAGGGGATTGGAGACAATAACAATAAGTGGAAAAATAAAATGGTGGTGGAGTTTAATAGAAGGTTCTCCATTCCTTTTGCTTGTCTTATTTTTGGTTTTCTGGGTGTAGCTTTGGGTAATACGAATAATAGAAACATTCAAGTTGGTGCTGGTTTTCTAAGCTTTTTAATAATGCTTGCGTACTGGGTTCTTTATATAGTATCAACAAGTATGGGTGCTAAAGGTAGTATAAATCCTACTCTTTCAGCATGGACGGCAAACGTTGTCTTCTCTGTTTTTGCGGTATATCTTTTTAAGAAGAAAATTTAATAATTGTGGCGGTGTTAAATGAATAAAGAAAAATATTACATGTTCACTCCTGGTCCAGTAAAAATGCCCTCCTGTGTATTAGAAGAAGGTTCAAAACAAATTCCATATTTTAGGACTAAAGAATTTTCTGAAATGACGTTGAATTGCGAAAAAATGCTATTAAGTTTGTTGAACGCAGAAGAAGGTAGCAGAGCTCTATTCCTTGCGGCTTCTGGTACAGGTGCAATGGAAGCGTCAGTTGTTAATATCCTAAACGATGATGATGAAGCTTTTATTGTTAACGGTGGGTCTTTTGGTCAAAGATTTGTTGATATTTGTGACCTGCATGGGATTAAAAATATAAATTATAAACTTGGATATGGGACACCGTTGGATGTAAGAGGACTTGGTTTTATTAAAGAAAACACCTCTGCTTTTATAGTTAATGGACATGAAACGTCCACTGGGGTGCTTTATGATTTAGAAAGTATAGGAGCTGTTTGTAGACAAAGAAACATGTTGTTTATTGTAGACGCTATTAGTATGTTTTTGACCGATAAAATAGACATGAAAAACACAGGAATAGATGTCCTTATATTAAGTTCACAAAAAGGATTGGCATTACCTCCTGGTCTTTCTATTTTGATTTTATCCAAGAGAGCTCAGGATAGAATATATAAGAATGCTAAAAATGTTAAGGTGATGTATTTAAAGCTAGACAACTATCTAGACGACATGAAACGAGGACAAACGCCGTATACACCACCAGTTAGTATAATGTTTCAGTTGCATAGCAGGCTTAATGATATAGCTAACAATGGTGGTCTTGAAGCCGAAATAAACAGGGCAAAAAGTGTTGCGGACTATTTTAGATCTGGCATACAAAATTTACCGATAAAAATATTTTCAAGATCGCTACCTAATGCGATGACGTCTTTAACACCAACAGACGGAAAATCTGCTCAGCAAATAGTTTCTGACCTTTTCAATAAATACAATATATACGTTTGCCCGAACGGTGGAGAACTTAAAGATACTGTGTTTAGAGTTTCTCACATGGGCGACATAGATCAAAAGTATACCGAAGTTTTATTATCGGCACTAAAAGATTATTATTCAAAATAGGAGACCTTGTATGAAAATTATAATTATGGCCGCAGGTAGGGGAACTAGAATAAGCAGACATTTACAGGGAAAACCAAAATGCACTATTGATATAAATGGTGAACCACTAATACACAGAACGCTTAAACTCTTATCTCAAATGCCAAACACGGAGGTTTCTGTAGTCACGGGATATAATGAGCAAACGGTTCTAGATAGCATAAAAGATTATAAGTTTAGAAATTTTTATAATCCGTTTTTTGATATTACTAATTCAATAGTGTCTTTGTGGTTTGCAAAAGATTTTATCCCAGTTGACGAGGACCTTGTTGTTATGAACGGAGACGTGTTCTTTGAAAAAACCGTTTTAGATATTATATATTCAGAACAGAAAAACCCTATGATGCTGGCGGATAGTTCTAGAATAATAGAAGCTGATTATAAATTTAACTGGTCTAAAGATGGTGTGCTTAAAAAGTATGGGAAAGACCTTTCTGAAAAGGATACAACTGGTGAGTATGTTGGTTTTGCAAAAATAAGCAAAGAATTTTTACCAGAATTTAAGTCAAGGTTATCGAAAATGATAAACTCCCAGGACCATCACAAATGGTGGGAAGATGTTTTGTATTCATTTACCTCTGAGGGCAGGGATATTCATGTGAAAGATATAAAGGGAACTTTTTGGGCAGAAGTTGATTATATAGAAGATTATGAAAGAATTATAGAGGCTACTAAGCGCCAGAACCTTTAAGCTCCATTTTTTCTATAACTCTATGGAAGAAGAAGTATAAAACTGAACTTAATGCGGCTTTTATTAAGTAATTGTAAAAAACAGCATCTGAAATATAGAAATCAATAAATTTCATGATTATAAGAATTATTATGGGTGTTGAAAGAAGAGTGATTAACAACTTTCTTTTCTTGTAAATGCCACCAGATATTTTTCTAGAAAGGTATAAATTTGAAAGCATTAACACAATGCTCAGGATAATGACGATGTAGGGTATGTATTCTATTCCCAGTTTTTTTGATGCCACAATGTAAGCAGCTGAACCAACAATAATTATTATGGAATACATTATGTTCAAAACTTTTTGTTTTTTTATTGCCATTAGCTCGTAGTTCAAGAGCATAAATAAAGAATAAAAATATCCAGCAAACACAAAACACCTTAGAAAAAAGATGCTTGAAATATATTCAGGGAACATGAGAACAAAAAAAGAGGGTATTACATAGTAGGCTACTATTATGATATATGGAAAATACATGGCGGTTTTTTTACATGCTTTTATGATGTATTCAAATGTCTTTTTTATGTCGCTGTGTTCTCCGTAAGATAAATTCATTCTTTGGTAGATGACCACAGTGAAAGAAAATATAAAAAAGTTAAGGCTCATGGCTATATTGCTTGCGAAGAAATATAGCCCGTTTTCATAATTAGAGTAATTATGAGATACAAAAAATTTATCTAAATTAGCTAAAATAGCATTTAGCGTAGACACTATTAGAAGAGATAAAGAGCTTTTGAAGAACAGACTAGTGTAATTTTTTATTTTGATATCAGCTTTATAGATGTCTTTGTATCTTCTGCTTATTATTTTCAAGTAGATAATAGCGACTATGATTGGAGATACTAATGTTGCCAAAAAGTAAGACCAATACATAGCCAATATTTTAAATTCATGTATCATTACAACAACTGTAGTAAGGCTGATTACAGCGTACAGGGCCCTCATTACTGATGTGTAATTGAATTTTCCATAAGCAGAAAGTATTGTGTATGCAAGTCTGTCTACCTGCCAAGCAACTATTGCCCCGGTAACCAGCATTATGCCGTAGTATTGGATAGGGTTATTTTTATTACCCCAAAAAAATAGGACCAAAGCGCCAACGATAATTGCTATAACAGAAATCAATAATGAGTAGATTGAGTAGATCTTTATTATGTATAAATTTTCGCTAGTTTTGTTTTTAAGAATGTTTTGAGTTATTCCTCGTGATGCTGCTTCATCCATCCCAAGTGCTGAAAATTTTCCAAATTCTAGGTAAAACTGTATGATACTCCAGAGCCCGTATCCAGCAGGACCAAGAATATTTGCAGAATAAAAGCTTCTTATTATATTGCAAGCCTGTGCAAAATAATTTGAAATTAGGACGTATATTCCGTCTTTTAAGAGCGAGTTTTTCTTTTTGTTAACAATCATACTGGTCATAATTAATATCATACTATAAAGAGCTATGCTATGCTTAAACAGAGAGGTGAAATTTGAAGTTCTTAATACAAGTAGGCAACAAGCAGGATCCATTTATAAAACTTTGTGGAATAACTTTATTAGACAGAGTTTATAGAACATTAAAATACTCCAGAATGGGTAAAATTTATTTGCTCTCGTCGTCTGGAGAGAGAATTATAAAGCATATGCAAGAATCAAACTATGATTTTGAAGTTTTGCCAAAAGCAGACGACAGCTTTAAAGTGTTTACCACGGACAGTGTTTTTAACGTTGAATATGTTAGGCAGGTTAGTGGAGAAAAAACGTTTAGACCTCCTTTTATTGTTAATTTGTCTTCTAAACAAGACTTGAGACTGGCTGAAAATAAATTAATAGAGGATTGTAAAAAATCGGGTGAAGGTTACATAACTTATTTGACTAGGATCGTTTCTCTTAAGATTTCTAAATATCTTTGCCGAACCAACGTCACTCCTAACCAGATAACGGCCTCTAGAATCCCAGTTTTCATAGCAAGTTCGATACTTATTGCTTTAAATATAAACTACGTCACCTACAGTATTGGCGTAGTTGGACATATATTATGTGCAACTTTATTTGATGCTATAGACGGCGACGTAGCTAGATTAAAATTTCAATTTTCTAAACAAGGCGAGTGGATGGATATGGCCAACGATATAATAGCTTCTGTTATGTTCACAATTTCAATAGCGGTTTTAAATTCAAATTTAAACCACTCTAATTTTGATTTGATGCTAAATATAGCAACTCCTGTGTTATTCGTTGCTGCTAATCTAATGTTTATTCATATCCTTTTTAGAAATTATGGTGGAGGTGGCTTTTTGAGTATAATGTACGACTTCTCAAAAAACAGTCATCTTAAAACAATAATATCTGAGCCTGTAAGGCGCGATACGGCAATGTGCATCGTTTGTGTCTTTGCTCTATTTTATATGACGAGAGTTGTTCTTGTTTTGAATGGTTTAGTATCGATAGGTATATTTGTTTATTACATCACAGAAATGTTAAAGCCAAAACCCGTTGTCACAAAATAACTTGTAGTTGGAGGCTATTTTTTTGAAAAACGCCGGTAAGAAAGTACATACAAAAATGGATCGTTTGGTTAGGTCAGCTAGTGAATCCTATATAAAGTATTTGTACAAGAATCCGCTAAAGGTATTGCTGATATTTGCCTTAATAACTGTTGCCTCCCTTTTCTTTAGCTCCAAACTAAAACTCATTACGGATTTTTATGAACTTCTTCCAGAGAATACTCCTAGCGTTAAGGTGATTAAAAAATACATGGATAGGGTTGGAGGGGTTAATAAACTTTTAGTCGGTGTTGAAACCAATAATTTTGATAGTGGTAAAAAGTTTGTTTTAGATTTTGTTGCGGAGGTAAATAAGTTACCAAAGGGTGTAATAAGATATGTAGACTATAACGTTAACGAAGTTAAAGATTTTTATAACGATAATGCTCTTCTTTATGTTGATCAAAAAGACCTAATAGACATATATGGTCGACTTAAAAGAAAATTGGAGTACGAGAAAAAAGAACATAGTCCCTTTAATCTAAAACTATTAGATGAGCTTGAAGGTAAAAAGAAGAAAAAAGAAAAAGTTGAGTTTAATATAGATGATATCAAGGATAAATACAAAAGTGATGTAGAGAGCGTTTCTGAACACTATAAAGAAGGTTATTACACCAACAAAGAGGGAAACCTTCTTGCGATATCTATTGTCCCCTATGGTTCCAGTTTGTCCTTTAAGAAAGCAAAGGAAATAAATGAAGTAATTGAAGGCGTTATTAAAAAATTAAATCCATCGTCTTATTCTAAAGATATGAATGTTGGCTTGGCCGGTAGTATGAGAAGTAGAATGGAAGAAAATGAATCTATAAGGGAAGATATAGTTTCAACAGCTCTTCTTGTTTTTATTCTTGTTTCTGCTGTTATCTTTGTTTTTATTCCTAGTTTTACGGCGATAATAATTCTTATAATAAACTTGTGTGTATCCGTAGCCTGCACAATGGGCATTACGTATATCCACATAGGTAGTTTGAACGCACAAACAGCATTTATGACATCACTAATAGTTGGAACGGGTGTTAATTACGGTATAATATATCTTTCCAGGTTTTTAGAAGAAATTAGCGACGGAAAGAGTTCGTTAAAGGCTAATATCATCGCACTTCAAAATACATATTTACCAACACTACTTGCTTCTGGTACAACGCTTGTTGCTTTTTTAACTTTGTTTATAGCCAAAAATAGAGGTTTTAATCAATTTGGGTTTATAGGAGCTGTAGGAATATTGATTACATGGATCTTTTCTATGATGCTAATACCGCTTCTTGTTTGTCTTTTTGATAGAGTTAAGTTTATGAAGCTTAAAAAGAAATATTTTGATATTAACGTATATGTTTATAAAGCTGTTATGTGGGGGCTTAACAGGAAAAAAATTCTTCTTGTTTTTTCTTCTACGGCACTTGTTGTAAGTCTTGTATGGTTTGTCTTTTATGTGCCTAATTCCTTGGAATATAACTTCAATAATCTTAAAAGCACAGAGACCGACACAAATAAGTGGAAACAAAAGTTAGACCAAGTATTTGAATCACAAAGTTTATCACCTACTATTGTGTTAACTGACTCGATAGATGAATCAAGAATGTTTTGTAAGGTTTTGAAAGATAAAAAAGAAAAAGATCCCAACGGGCCAATAAGAACAATAAAAAAATGCTACGACATAAGTAGTTTTATTCCAGAAGAA
>Ga0114951_10006570_pt1 | contig 10222 bp, 7 predicted proteins | sample AM7aDNAmetaG_FD_88677 | JGI IMG/M metagenome (GOLD analysis project Ga0114951, IMG submission 88677) | Freshwater microbial communities from Finland to study Microbial Dark Matter (Phase II) - AM7a DNA metaG | ecosystem: Environmental > Aquatic > Freshwater > Lake | place: Finland: Lake Alinen...
CAGAACCATTAAAAATGAAATTCAATTTATCCGTTATTGGAGGATTGGTAATTTTCCAGACAGTACTATCAGCCTGCGGACCATCCCAGAGTGAGCTTGCATCGAAAAAGATCCGAATTTCGGAGTCGCTTCTGGCAAAAGGTGACACCGTGAATTGCTTACTGCATCTTGATTCAGTTCCAAAGCTCTATCCTGAAGCCGGTTCAGAGCTCAATAAGGCGATCCGGATCACTAACCGGATCTATACCTTTCAATTATCATATCAACGCGAAAAACTTACCTCAGCCAAAACCGCCATTTTGACACTTATCCGGGATTTCAAGCCGGAAAAAGGGGAATTTGAAAAATATACGGTCTATATCCCAAATCGTCAGGTATTTGACAAAAGCTGGTCCCGCTCTTTTGTCCAGGTTTATCTGAATGAAAAAGGGGATCTGACCCTTGCAAGCAATTACTACGGAGAACAATGGCTGAATCATACATCATTACGAATTGAAAAAGAAGGCCTTACAGTTAAAACAGACTCAGTTCCGTTGGACAATATCAATAATCATCACAATGATTTTGGAGGCACTAACTGGGAGAAGGTCACTTACAAAGGGACTCAGGCAGATCTTGTAATTGCCATGATTGCTGCTAATTGGGACAAAAAGCTCAAAGCCGTTTTCAAGGGGAAAATATCCTACATCATGTGGCTCGAGGACTACGACAAGAAAGCGATTAAGGAATCCTTTGAACTCTCAAAAGCCTTCAGAACTAAAAGTGAAGCAGAAAAGATGATTTCTGTTCTGGAGAAAAAGATCAAAGTTTAAGACCAAATTAAAGTGACCAGCCAACTATTCATGATTTGAAAGTCAGCCGGTCACTATTTTTATGAATTGAGTTATTTATCAGTCTTCCTGTGCGGCAATCAGAATCTCCATGATCTTCCTGCCGGCAGCAGCAACAGAGGTCCCGGGACCAAATATCGCCACAACGCCTGAGTCATAAAGGAACTGATAATCCTGGGCAGGGATTACACCTCCGGCAATTACCATAATATCTTCACGTCCCAGCTTTTTCAATTCATCCATAACGGATGGAATCAGGGTCTTATGACCGGCAGCTAGTGAAGAGACGCCCAATACATGCACATCGTTTTCGACAGCCTGTTTGGCGGCTTCAGCGGGCGTCTGGAACAATGGACCCATATCCACATCAAAACCAAGGTCTGCATAACCAGTAGCCACAACTTTTGCGCCGCGGTCATGACCATCCTGTCCCATCTTTGCAATCATAATCCGGGGTTGACGTCCCTCCTTTTCAGCAAACTTATTGACAAGCTCGATGGCCTGTTCAAAATCTTTGTCGTTTTTAGCTTCTGATGAATACACGCCTGATATGGTTCTAATGGTTGCTTTATAACGTCCCGCAATCTTCTCACAGGCAGAGGAAATCTCACCCAGAGAAGCTCTTTTTTGAGCAGCTATGATAGCCAGTTCGAGCAAGTTCCCTTCGCCAGTCTCAGCACATTTAGTGATAGCTTCAAGAGCCTCTATCACTTCGGCTTCATTGCGTTCGGCCCGAAGTTTATTCAACCGTTCAATCTGCGAAAGACGAACAGCCGTATTATCGATATCCAGAATATCAATCGGATCCTCTTTTTCAAGCCGGTATTTATTTACGCCAATAATTGCCTGTGTTCCAGAATCAATACGTCCCTGTGTGCGGGCAGCTGCCTCTTCAATACGCATTTTAGGTACTCCTGTTTCAATAGCCTTTGACATTCCGCCCAAAGCTTCAACCTCTTCGATCAAGGCCCATGCTTTTTTGACCAGGTCGTTGGTTAAAGACTCAACGTAGTAAGAACCGGCCCAAGGATCAAGAGAACGGCAAACTTCCGTCTCCTGTTGAATATAGAGCTGCGTATTTCTGGCAATACGTGCCGAAAACTCGGTCGGAAGGGCTATCGCTTCATCAAGCGCATTGGTATGGAGCGATTGGGTATGCCCAAGAACAGCCGCCATTGCTTCGATACAGGTACGACCTACATTGTTATATGGATCCTGTTCGGTCAGTGACCAGCCTGAGGTTTGGGAGTGTGTCCTTAATGCCATTGACTTGGCACTTTTGGGATTAAATTGTTTGACCAATTTTGCCCAGATCATACGCGCTGCGCGCATCTTGGCAATCTCCATAAAATGGTTCATCCCGACAGCCCAGAAGAAAGATAACCGGGGCGCAAAAGCATCGACAGTCAGCCCTGCTTTAATTCCTGTCCGGATATAATCCAAACCATCAGCCAGGGTGTATGCCATTTCAATATCAGCAGTTGCTCCGGCTTCCTGCATGTGATAACCCGAAATTGAGATCGAGTTAAATTTGGGCATATATTTCGAAGTGTACTCAAAAATATCTGCGATGATCTTCATGGAGAATTCGGGTGGATAGATATAGGTATTACGCACCATGAACTCTTTCAGAATATCGTTCTGGATCGTACCTGCAAGCTCTTCAAGTTTTGCGCCCTGTTCCAGGGCAGTTACGATATAAAAGGCAAGGACCGGTAGAACAGCCCCGTTCATGGTCATCGAAACCGACATTTTATTCAGTGGAATATTGTCAAAAAGGATTTTCATATCCAATATCGAATCAATAGCCACACCCGCTTTCCCAACATCACCTACCACACGGGGATGATCCGAGTCATATCCACGATGGGTGGCCAGGTCAAATGCAACGGATAGCCCTTTCTGTCCGGCAGCCAGATTGCGGCGGTAGAATGCATTCGACTCTTCTGCCGTGGAAAAACCGGCATACTGACGAATAGTCCAGGGTCTTGTTACGAACATGGTTGAGTAAGGTCCACGTAAAAATGGTGCAATCCCAGCAGCATAATTGAGATGTCCAAGACCTTTGATATCCTCTTTGGTATAAACACTCTTGACCAGAATTAATTCAGGGGTCATCCACAATTCTTCACTTCCGCATTCCTTTCCCGAATCTGCTGCTGAACAGCACTGTTTCGGGGTATTTGTGATATTTATTTCTCTAAAATCAGGTTTCATAACAGATCCTATTTTATCCCAAGTTTATTATTATAACCAGTCAGTGATTCCAGTAAATTGGTCTTCACATTAATGAAATTCTCAATTCCGATCGCTTTGAGTTCCTCTGTACAAGCCGGAGCCCCGGCAACTACAAAGATTGCTTTGCCTTTCAATTGACTGTAAACCTGAGGAGCAAATCCGGTATATTCATCATCTGAACTACAGATTACCACAATATCTGCAGAAGCTTCCAGGGCTGCCTTGACACCAGCTTCAACCGATTCAAAAGCATTATTGTCAACCACTTCATAGCCGGCAACGGCAAAGAAATTTGAGGAAAACTGTGCCCGGGCTTTGCTGAATACAAGGTCCCCGATGGTAAGCATGAATGCCTTTGGTCGCTTATTGCCAGCGGAAAAACGATCGGTAGAATACCTGAGAGCCTCCAGTTGACGGGCACTACGGTATAACTTAATAGTCTCAACTTCAGCTTCTTTAGAGGTCTGATCGACCGCTTCAAACAGCTGGCTGTTTAAAGCGCCACTGATCTGTTCTGAATAATTAGGGAACTGATTAACACCAAGGACATTATCGCGTCGGGTGGCTACGGCTTTGGTGCGCCTTGCTGCCATTTCGTTCACTTGTGACTGCACCAATCCGTCACGGAAAGCCGAAATATATCCCCCCTTTTCCTGAATTTCGAGGAAAATTCTCCAGGCCTGTTCGGCAACGGCAGCTGTCAATGATTCAATATAATAGGAGCCGGCAGAAGGATCTGCAATCTTATCAAAATGAGCCTCCTCCTTAAGGATTGCCTGCTGGTTCCGTGCAATCCGTTCAGCAATTTCGGTGGGCTGTTCGTAAACCACATCAAACGGATTTATAGTCAATGAATCCGTACCGCCTAAGGTAGCCGACATTGCTTCAGTCTGTGTGCGAAGCAGATTTACATAGGAATCGTATATTGTTTTATTCCAGACAGATGTCTCAGAATGTATATGCATTTTACTTGCACAGAGGCAATACCCTTCACTGCTTTTGTTGTCACATTCGCATTTAGGTTGATAAGCCTGAACTATCTTTGCCCATAACATCCTGGCAGAACGAAGCTTAGCTATTTCCATGAAATAGTTTCCCCCAACTCCAAAGTTAAAACGGATCCTGGGCGCAACCTTACCTGCATCTAATCCAAGGTCAGTCAAACGTGTCAGATACTCTGCTCCCATTGCCAGGGAGAAGCCCAATTCCTGCACGATAGAGGCCCCTGCATTATTAAAATTCCGGCCATTCACACCAATAATTTGAATTCCGGGATAATCTGCAGCCGACTCAATAACATCTTTCGCGCGGATAAATGCCTCCGATTCACTTGAGCAGAATTTTCCTTTTAACGTAAAGACTCCAACAGGATCGAGGTTGACAGAGCCCTTCACTTTGGAAGGATCAGCCTTTTGCGCTTTCAGAAATGCAATCAGACTCTTGACTAAAGGAGGCTTTTTGCAGGTCATCACAAAATTAACCTCTGTTTTTTCAAGGTCAATTCCTTTGCAAAGAACCTTTAGATCGTCCACACTAATCTCCTGGCAGGTCTTAAAAACAAATCCAAGAGAGGTGACGCCTTTTGAAAGCACCTCCAAAGCTTTCCGGTTCGCTTCGGCTAAATCGGCCACGTCAATTTCCTGCCGGACCAACCAGTTATTCCCGGTTTTGTGATTTCCCCGCACATAGGGGAATTGCCCCGGCAAGGTATCAACGAATTCGAGCCCGCTTAAATTTTCGTCCCGATAATACGGACGCACTTTAATCCCTTCATTAGTAGTCCAGATTAATGTCTTGTCGTAATCTTTACCCTTAAGATCAGTGCGGATTTGAGATTCCCAGGTTTCCGTGGATACGGCGGGAAATTCTTGAAATAAATTCACATCATTCTCATTCATAACAAAATAGCTATTGTATAAAATCGAAGTGCAAAGGTAAAAGTTTAAATTTTAATACCCATTAAAAGAGATGTTAATTTAAAATTAAATAACAATAAATTGCTTTTGTTATTTTTGTCCGGCTATCATCAAAACAACTTTTCATGAACCAAATGACCAGCGGGCAACGGTCGGCTTTAACAATTGCCGTATTAACATCATTTTTAGGAACATTTCTGATATCAAGTGTGAACATTGCCCTTCCTGCGATTGAGAAGGAGTTTCATCTGGACGCTGTTGCGCTGAGCTGGATTGTTATTTCCTACCTGCTCGCTTCTGCAGTTTTCCTCCTTCCGATTGGTAAATTTGCAGATATCATTGGACAGAAAGAAGTATTTAAAGGAGGCATCCTGCTTTTTACCCTTTCGACGATCCTGTGCGGAATTGCTCCAAATGGGACTACACTGATTCTCATAAGGGTAATTCAGGGATTAGGTGTCTCCATGACGGCGACCACCGGTTCGCCAATTCTGGTGTCCGTCTTTCCGCCTGCTGAACGGGGCAAAGTTCTTGGACTTAACGTAGCAGCAGTTTACCTTGGATTATCAACAGGTCCGTTTATCGGAGGAATCTTAACGCAACACTTCGGATGGCGCAGTATTTTCTATTTCTGTATCCCCCTGGCAATTTCGGCGTTAATACTGGTGTTTTTTAAATTAAAGTCAGACATAAATGCACGAACCCCGGCAAAGATTGATTATAAGGGGATTATCTATTATTCTGTAGGCCTTCTTGCAATTGTATACAGTTCTTCAAACCTGAATAAATCTTTTGGGTGGCCACTTCTCATCACTGGAATATTCTTTTTTATTCTGTTTGTTCACCAGTGTAAAAAGTCGGACCACCCGATTTTTGATATCACCCTTTTCTCGCAGAACCGTTTATTTGCTTTTTCAAATTTTGCAGCCCTGATTAATTACAGCGCTACCTTTTCACTGGTATTCCTGATGAGTCTATATCTACAGAAGGTACAGGGGTTTTCACCGCAGAAAGCTGGTATAATACTTATTGCTCAACCTTTGATGATGGCGCTTTTATCCCCCTTTGCAGGAAAATTCTCAGACAGGATTGAGCCCCGCATATTAGCTACTTCGGGAATGCTTATTAGCGCAACCGGGCTATTCATGCTGACTTTTATTGGTATACAAACACCTGTATATGTAATTGTTATTATCCTAATTATCATGGGTTCCGGATTCGGATTATTCTCCTCCCCAAATATGAATACCATAATGAGTTCGGTTGACAAGCGCCAGTTGGGTATTGCTTCCGGAACCTCAGCTACAATGCGGATTGTAGGCCAAATGATGAGTATGACGATCGTAACACTCATTTTTTCACTATTCTTCAGCGGAACGCAACTCAAAGAGGCAAACAACATCTTATTTGTAACCAGTATTCGGCTTGCCTTTGCAATTTCGGGGCTGATATGTCTGGCAGGGATTTACTTTTCCTATAGTCGGGGTGATCTGAGACAATCAATTACAAATCTTTAAATTCCAAATGGATGAAAATAAAGCGAAACTATTTATCTATTCTATTAATTTTTAATGCATTAACATCATTTACCACTCCTCATAGCCCGGATAAATCACCCAATGTGGAAGATAAACCTACCTATTTAACAGGCCTGGAACTTGAGGTCATTGATGAGCTTAACCTGGCCAGGACACAGCCAAAAGTGTATGCCGATTTTCTTGCCTCTTACTCTGTCTATTTTATCGGTAATGAATTGCACGAACCAGGGAAGACTATTCTTGTGACCAGGGAAGGGAAGTCCGCGGTGAATGAAGCGATTAAATTTCTGAAGAATCAAAAACCACTGACTAAATTAACTGTATCCAAAGGGATGTGTAAAGGGGCTAATGATATGGTCAAAATGCAGGGGGCAACCACCGAAACCGGTCACCTGGGAAGAGACGGCAGCACCTTTTCAGACCGGATTAACCGATATGGGACATGGAGCGGATCTTCTTCTGAGAATATTGACTATGGGAATAATAGTGCCCGGAGAATCGTAATGGCACTGATTATTGACGATGGCGTTGCCAGTCGCGGACATCGAAAAAGTATCTTCGAACCAGGTTTTAGAAGAGTAGGGGTAGCATTCGGAAGTCATAAAACATATAATTATATGTGTGTTATCGAATATGCTGTGAGCTATACCGAGAAAGTGGCGGTAAAACAATAGTAAGTCAGAAATGTCTTTAAATAAAAAGTTTATTGAAAATTTCAATAAACTTTTTATTTAAATTACTAAGATTCAATCCTTCCTGAATAAGAGTTATTCTGTTTCATTAAAGATGGTCACTACGGTGTTTGAGTTTCCTAAATCGATGCCAACATAGGTAATATTTTCTTTTAATTCCAGGCTATTGGTTGCCGGAACCATCGCTACTGAATTTAAACAATAACCTTCACTTGCACAAAGATAAGGCTCCGGATAAACAATAACTTCAAGAATGTCCTGAAACTCTTCCTTGAAAAGAGTAATTAATTCGGAATACATTGCACCTCCCCCAACAAGGTAAATTTTATTCGTTCTTGAAAAGTCCTCATCAGAAAATTTCTTGCGCATTGCAGGTGAAATGACTTCATTATAATAGCTGGTCAGGGCACGCTTGCGAATCTCTAAAACATCCACTTTACGGCGATTGATTAAAAAGAAGCCCCGCTGAAAAGCTCGCTCGATCTGTTGACCGGTAAGCATGTTGAGATAATATTGTTTTTCAATCTCATTTTCCAAAATATTCACGGCATAATTAATCCCCTTTTCGCTATGAGCTGTTCGTTGAATGATACCGGAAGGAGTTGAAAGTGCCAGTTCAAAAGTACCAAATCCAAGACTGCCAATAAAGAAGTTCTGAGTTTCTTCCATATGACCCTGACGAATAGCTTTTATACAACCGTCAATCTCAGTCATTACATCAAATGCAGAAACATTAACGCTAATATTTTCAACACCTGTTCCGCCAAAGGTTCTTGTATCGAAACTAACCTGGTGTTTTCCCAAATAGAAATCCCGTGCTCCTTTTTTATAGATCGCATGCGTGATAAAAGGAAAGCCTGTGGTAATTACCATTTTATTGTCCGTACCCTGTGCCGCAATGATTAAGGCTGTAAGCGCCATTAACTGATAATCAAGATCCTGAGCTGAACTATTTAGAAATTTATGAGGGGCACTACCTTCTGTTAATGCCATATTGCCAATTAAATAATTGCGTTGATTAAAGTTATTGATTTTCATTCCTTCAATAAAATTCGCTGCCACTTTAGCAAAATCAACAGTTGTTTCTTCATAAACACTCGGAAATACATACGATCGTTTCATAGTTCTTTTATTATAGTTTCTAGGTACGGAACTTATTTTTATATTGTTCTGTATTACACTTAATTAAATAATGAAGAATAGTCATCATCAGGCAAATGTCGAATCGCATTATTTAGAAATAATTCATTCTTTTCCGACTCTTTAGACCTGGTCCCTTCATTCTCGTTATCCTTAATTTTCTTAGCATTAATCTTCTCCTGATCATTCTTCTTTTCTGCCAGCTTCATCTGCTGATATTTTACAGGGATCAGGAGATTCCTTAATTCTTCAAATCCTGAAATACCACGTCCTCCTTTATTTTTTCTTGAGGTCTGAGTAATTATTGTATTCTCCGACCTTATCGGTTTTTTCTTCCCCTTTCTGAACATAGAGGAATCATCCATTACCGGCTCCCCCAGGCATCCGGCAATTGAAATCGGATTAGGTAATGGGAAAAGAACCAATTCTCCATTATCAACATAACTATCTTCAAAATCGAATTCAAGTGTTTGGCCCTGATCTACTTCGGAAATAGTAACAATCTCTGGAACAGAAGACTCCGTGGATTTTCCGGATTGGGGTTCTTCCCCTGGCTCATCCATTGAGGTCAAAAGGATGAACGTTTCATCTTCGTCAAAGGGTACCGGACAGAGAGAATCTGTTTCCTCGATTTCCGTTACTGTATCTGAGAAGATAGGTTTTGCTGCGGCTTCAATAGAAGTCAATTGTAAAGGATCATCTTGGTTAACAGCCTCATAAGCTTCATCTTCAAACAATTTTTCCTTTGAAAAATCATCCTCAGACTGGAGAATTTCCACAGGTGATTCCGATGGAGAAGTAGCATTGACCTTCTCCGCAATATCAAAAAGGTCAGCTTTTTGTTTGTAAATTATCATATCCTCAGCCCTACCATTATTTTCCCTGATCTTTGACAGAACATCACCTGAATCATTAGACACTGGTTCGGGTGTTGGATAATCCTTCAGGTCTGAAACGATTTTTAACCCATCTGCTTTGGTTGAATCAAGAGCATCATCAAATGAAATCTTGACATGGGAAGCGGTGAGAACCTGCCTGCGGGCAGGTTCAGCTTTAATCATCTCTTCGGCAAGATAAATCTGTGCTTCATCAATCGCTTCCAATTTATCATACATAACAACACGTGCAGTAATAGTAGCGCCATCCTTAACTTCTAATGCTTTGGTATATAAGGTTCCAAAAACAGAAGCACTCTCATGAAGAATTGTAAGTCCCGAAACAATAATATTCCCCTCAAACCTACCGAATACAACGAGATCATTAGCGCGAAGGAAACCTTTAACATATCCTTCAGCCCCAATAATCACACTTTTATCCGATTCTACTTTCCCAAAAACTTCCCCATCGATGCGAACATCGGTTGTGAAAATAAGCTCACCGTTTATCTTGGATGAAGAATTTATTAAAGTTGGTATTTTCATGTCAGGCTCACTATCTTGGATTATAGAGTTAAAGATACCCCTATTCAAAATAAATCAAATTAATGATTATAAAAACGATCAAATATAGCACGTTATTTTTACACTTACAAAAGTTTTTACAAAATATATTTAATTTACGTAAATATATTTCCTTTAACTTAAATTGCATTATACCTTTATTATAACTGGTTGAAGGGACAAAAAAATGGAATCTGGTTAAAGTGCTGTAAATAACCCCTGAAATTCAAATATATTCAGATTCATATCGAATGAACAAATGAAGCCAAAACTTACTCTTCAAGTGTGCTTAAGTCTCCTTCAGGTAAACCCAAAGCTCTGGCTTTTAATACCCTGCGCATTATTTTCCCACTTCTGGTTTTTGGCAGTTGATCAGCAAAAGTAATCTCTTCTGGTCTTGCAATTGGCCCGAGATGCTCAACCATATGC
>Ga0114951_10006574_pt1 | contig 10217 bp, 9 predicted proteins | sample AM7aDNAmetaG_FD_88677 | JGI IMG/M metagenome (GOLD analysis project Ga0114951, IMG submission 88677) | Freshwater microbial communities from Finland to study Microbial Dark Matter (Phase II) - AM7a DNA metaG | ecosystem: Environmental > Aquatic > Freshwater > Lake | place: Finland: Lake Alinen...
CATGTGTTTACCTATTCCGAACGGGCAGGTACTAAAATGCTTGAGATGGATTATATTGTCGATTTGAAAGTGCGCAAACACCGAAGCGATGTGCTGCATGCTTTATCAGACAAGAAAACGAAAGCATTTTACGAAAGTCAGCGGGGTAAATCCTGGCCGGTATTGTGGGAAAGTCGCCAAAGCGGTGAAAATATGGTGGGTTTCACGGCCAATTACGTAAAAGCCGAAAGACCTTTTGACAAATCGCTGGTCAATAAAATAGCGAGTGTGACTTTGGGAGAATGGAATGAAGAAAAAACGGCAATGAAAACTCCCCCCTAACCCCCTAAAAGGGGAATTTAGAAGGGTGAAAATTTCTGTATCAACGTACAAAACTATTTAATAAAAAATCAAAAATTCCCCCTTTAGGGGGTTAGGGGGCTTACTATATGCTTGCAAAACGAATTATTCCCTGTTTGGATATCAAAAACGGACAAACCGTAAAAGGTATCAACTTTGAGAACATTACCGATGTGGGTGATCCGGTAGAACTGGGTGCATTGTATGCCCGAATGGGTGCAGATGAACTGGTATTTCTGGACATTACCGCCACCAACGAAAAACGCAAAACCCTTTCGGAACTTGTAACGCGCATTGCCAAACACATTAATATACCATTTACTGTAGGTGGTGGAATTTCGAGTGTCGAAGATGTGTCTGTATTGCTGGCTTGTGGTGCCGATAAAATATCGGTGAACACTTCGGCTGTTCGCAATCCACAACTTATAAGCGATTTGGCTGCGCAGTTTGGCAGTCAGTGTGTGGTGCTGGCTATCGACACCAAATTTATTGATGGTGAATGGTATGTTTTTCTGAATGGTGGTCGCATTCCTACCGATATAAAAACTGTTGAATGGGCAAAAAAGGCTGTGGCACTTGGTGCAGGCGAAATACTTCTCACTTCGATGAACAACGATGGCACAAAAGACGGATTTGCGTTGGACATTACCCGTGCAGTATCCGAAGCGGTAAATGTACCGGTTATTGCCAGTGGTGGGGCAGGAGCGATGCACCATTTTGTAACTGTTTTTGATGAAGGAAAAGCAGATGCAGCACTGGCAGCAAGTATTTTCCATTACAAAGAAATTGGAATTCCGGAATTGAAAACTTATTTAAAAGAAAAAGGAGTGGAAGTGAGAATTTAAAAGGATTTAGAGCATTAATACAGCTAATCTACAACTCTTTTTTTGTTTCCCAACATTTAAACAGGTTTAGGAATTAATGGTTTTGTAATTAAATTTTCATATAAATCAATAAATGATTTATAAGTGGGAAATATAAACTTTAACATCTATTTTAACCACAGAAATTATATTTATTACAAATTATTAGTACTTTTGTTGCGTTAAATGTTTTGAAGCACTAAACATTTACAACAAAACATGTGTTTTTAGGTAATAACAAATAAAAATGACACTATGCAACAACGAAAATTTTCTCAAGTATTAAAGACGGTACTTTTGGCATCGTTTATAGGATTAATTGGTCAGAGTACTAAAGCTCAGACACCCATTACAGCGATTGGTGCTACACTAAGTCAGAATTTCAATTCACTAACCCAATCAACAGCAAATGGTCAGGCATGGGCTGACAATTCTACACTTCTAGGCTGGTATGCAGCCACCGATGCAAACTTTTCTATAGCTACTTATAAGGCAAATCCGGGTAGTAATACAACAGCAGGTTTATATTCATTTGGTGCTGCAGCTGCAGCAGACAGAGCATTGGGGTTTTTTCCAAGTGATGTTTTTACCGGAGTAGGTGCTAATGCGAAAGGTTATATGGGTTGGAGATTGCTTAATAATACCGGTAAAAATATCGGTACTATAAGGATTACCTGGACAGGTGAACAGTGGAGAAAAGCGGTCGATGCAAATATTCAATACATTAGATTAAGTTATCTGGTTGGCAGTAACTTAACAAATGTAGTTACTGGTAGTTATATTACTACTGATTCATATTTTGCCAGTCCAATTCACACAGCGGCAGCAGCAGCAACCTTAGATGGAAATTTAGCTGCTAACCGAACAGCAGGCATTACCATTGATATTAATGTAAAAATACCTATTGGACAAGAAATTATGCTTAGATGGGAAGACACTAACGATCCTGCTAATCATACGCTTGCTATTGATGATGTTAGCTTTGTAGCTGTTAAAGAAGCTCAGTCTATAACTTTTGGTGCTTTGGCAACTAAAACTTTTGGGGATGCTTCATTTCCATTAACAGCATTAGCTAGTAGTGGGTTAACTGTAGCTTATACAAGTAGTAATACCAGTGTAGCTACAATTCTTGGTAGTACGCTAACTATAACCGGTGCAGGTACTTCAAATATCAAAGCTACTCAAAGTGGGAATTCAAGTTTTGCACCTGCTGATACAGTAGCACAATTATTAACAGTAAAACCACAAGCTCCGGTAGCTACTTCAGCTACTAATGTATCAACTCAGGGCTTTAAAGCTCATTGGAATGCCGCAAGTGGAGCTACTTCTTATTATTTATACGTATCGACAGATGCAAATTTTGTGAGTCCGGCTCCTACAATTAGCTCTGTTGGAAATGTTTTATTTTCTGATATACCTGCTGGTTTAGAACCCGGCACGACTTATTACTATAAATTGAAAAGTTATAATTCAGGAATTTACAGCGATTACAGCAATGTAATTTCAGTTACAACAACTGCAGGTATACAAACTTATAACATAACAGCATCACCAACCTTTACTACAGCTACACTCAATTGGTCGAGGGGTAATCTAGATAGCCTAGCGGTATTTGTGAAAGAAGGAACGGGTGCAATTACTCTACCACAAGATGCCAACAGATATGCTGATAGTCAGGACTGGAGCATTCCGGGAGATGAATTAGGTTCATCAGGTTATTTTTGTGTATATTACGGAAGTGGTTCATCAGTCGATTTGACTAACTTATATCCGGGAAAAACTTATACTGTTCAAGCATTTGAATTTAATGGAGCTGAATGGTCTGAAAATTACTTGACAAATGTAACTGGAGCTAATAATCCAATTACTTTTGTACCATGGCCTACTACTACATGGACAAATACAAATGGCGTATCTTCGCCGGAAGCCTGGAGCACAGCTGCCAGATGGGATCATAACATTGTTCCTACTGCTGCACTTCATCCTGCTGTATTAGTTTACATTGATGGAAATTGTGAAGTAACTAACGCTGCAGAATGTAATAATTTGACGATTAAGGCTGCACATGCAAGTATTACTCCAAAATTATCGATAAACACTGACAAATCATTAAATGTAGTAGATTTGCTTACAAATAGTGGTACATCATCTTCATTAATAGTAAGGTCGGGTGCTGGTGTTCCAACCGGTTCGCTAACATTTGGTTCAGGAAGTCCTTCAGGAAGCGTTGAAATGTACTCAAAAGCAAGTTGGAATTTAGCCAACCCATCAGGAAGTAAGTACTCATGGCAATTCTTCGGAATCCCGGTTAAAACTTTAACTGCCGGAAATACTTTCTCAGGTCTGTTAGGAAATAATGCAGGTAGTACCAGTATTATCAGACAATGGGATGAAAGCAGCGTAAATTTCCTAGATGCATGGGTTGTTGGTGGAAGCAGTCAATCACTGTATAAAACTACAGCATCCACACTTGATCAAAATCATGGTTACGAATTAGTGCAACAAAATCCTACAACTTATACGTTTGCCGGATCTCTACTAAATTCTGACTATACTCAGACATTATCAAAAACAAATGGAGCGTATTTTGGAGGACAACATATTTTTGGAAATCCATATACAGCTGCTGTTGATATAGAAGGTATTCAATTTGACGGAAATACAGAACAAGCAATTTATCAATATAATACAGGTACATACCATGAATGGGAAACTTCACATGGTGAAACTTCTCCTTCGTATTCTTTGGCAATAACACCTGGACAGTATTCCGTTTCAACTCCAAGTACAGCAGGAACTTTAGGCTTGTTACGCGAAATACCTTCAATGCAAGGATTTTTAGTAAAAGCAATTACAAATTCGGGTCAAATTACAATACCTCGTACAGCATTAATAAAAAATAATGCAGTTCAACGTGTTAAGAGTCTGACTTCAAATAAAATAGCAACAAGAATTGATTTAGTAGGTACGCATTTCACAGATTGTATGTGGATATTTACCAGCCCTCAATGTACAAGGAATTTTGATAATGGTTGGGATGGTAGAAAATTACCGGGTGTATCAGGAGTTTCACAACTGTATTCAATTGAAAATGATGGAAACTATCAGATAAATGCAGTTAATGATATGAATGAAAGCTACCTTGGACTTCAACCGGGTAACGACACTCAATTTAAGTTGGTATTCAATCATGAAAATGCTAACACTCAATATGGAACTATTTATTTAGTCGATTTAGTAGCAAATAAAACTATTGATGTAACTCAAAGTGGTACTGAGTATTCGTTTACTTCAACAGCCAACGATGTAACAAAGAGGTTCAAAATTGTAACTCAAACTACAGGTATTACTTCAGCAATTGATAATAACACTAAACTTAAAATGTTTAATTCAGGTGACCTAATATACATTCAGAACTTTACAAATAGTACTGCTGACTATGTTTTGTATAATGTTTCCGGAAAAAGCGTACAACATTTTACAGTTAATGCTAATAGTGTGAAATCAATCAATACTTCTGATTTGAAAGCCGGTGTTTATGTCGCAAAATCAGAAACAGAAACAGAAAAAGCAACTCAACGATTTATAATTAGATAAAACAAAAATCATGAAAAAGAGTATCAATATTGTTTTGATAGGTGTACTGACTGTAGCAAGTATAATTTTAGCTTTGCCTTTTACACCATTAAGAAATTCATTTAAAGGAGTAACAGATAACGTCGCGGATAAAGCTTTGACAACAATCGGAGTAGATTACAAAGCTAAAATTAAAAATGCGCGTCTAATTTCTGTAGCACATCAGTACGAAACTTCAAATATTAATAGCGAGTTTATAGTAGCTAATAATGAACAAGCTGTAAATGCTGGAGTTAGTAAAGAAAATGCATCTGCTAATTTTGCTATTACAAATGCGGGTTTGAATAAAAGAAGTATTTCAAATGCATCAAATGAGATAAATCCTATTATGGGAATTAATTCTACATATAGTGCTACAACGAAAAATCCTTCTAATTATGTGAATAATAAAATTGGTGGATTTGTGGCTGTATCAACAAAACTTGGAAATCCAACTATCTCTGGTAGTTCTGAGCCAACAGCAAAAGCAACTGCTAAAACAACTACAACTAAACAAAGTGCAAACGGTGATAATAATGGATCAGGAGGTGCAACACACCCGGGAGCAGATCCAACCTTTGGCAATACACCATCTTTACCAATTGGTAATGGTACTTATTTCTTATTAGCATTAGTAGGATTCTTCGGAATCTGGAAGGCAAAAAAGGTTTTAGTATAAACTTATTTTAGAATCAATATAAGAGGCAACTATTAGTTGCCTCTTTTTTGTATACAAATTTGATGAGATGCATTTTTATCTAATGAATTTAATTTAAGAGTTTTCAATAATAGCGGTTTTTTTTGTACTTTTGCATTTTGTAATTAATACATGTTACATGCAAAATAGAATCGTAAAATCAGCATTGCAGAATTTTCATTTCTTTGGTTTATTACTATCCGCAAAATTTCTTTTATCTACCCAGAAATATGGAATCTTAGTATTCATGTCTCTCCTTATTTCTGTTTTTATAATTTTTGGTTTATACAGAACTGCTGTTCGTTTCAGGGATACCGAATGTGATGGTACAATAAAGTTTTCTCAAGCTTTTTTATATATTTTCATTCTTTATTTATTTGGAACCGTCATCTCATCAATTGTTATATTCATTTACACTCAATTTATAAATAAAGAATTCCTCGACTTGTCATTAAGTGTGATTATGAAAACGTATGAAAGTTTGAAAATTCATATTGATAATCAAACTTATTCGGTAATTGAGAGACTTTTTCGACCTCTTCCATATAGTCTGTTGAATATAGTTGCAAGTCTTTTTACTGCAACATTCTGGAGTTTAATTCTTGCTGGTTTTGTAAAGATGGAAAAAAGTATTTTTGAATAACATTAATTTTCAATAGTCAAACGAACTATGGATATTTCAATTATTGTACCTTTGTTTAACGAAGATGAATCCATCCCAAAACTTTTTGAGTGGATTGAGCGGGTAATGTTCGAAAATAAATTTACTTATGAGGTAATTTTTGTCAATGATGGTAGTACAGATAATTCATGGACTGAAATTGAATTACTTCAAGAAAAATCTGCAAATGTCAGAGGTATAAAATTTCGCCATAATTATGGGAAATCTCCTGCACTTTATTGTGGCTTTCGTGCAGCTATAGGCGATGTTGTCATAACCATGGATGCCGATCTTCAGGATAGTCCGGATGAAATACCCGAACTATTTTCAATGATAAAAAATGAACAGTTTGATTTGGTTTCAGGTTGGAAGAAGAAAAGATATGACTCAAAATTCACTAAAAATATACCTTCAAAAATATATAATGCAACTGCACGTAAAGTAACCGGATTACAACTCCATGATATGAATTGTGGATTAAAGGCTTACCGGAACGAAGTAGTTAAAAATATTGAAGTGTATGGAGAGATGCACCGTTATATACCTTTTCTTGCCAAAAATGCAGGATTTACTAAAATTGGTGAAAAGGTTGTTGAACACCGTAAACGTCAGTTTGGAGAAACAAAATTTGGATTAAATCGGTTCGTGAATGGTTACCTGGATCTTTTGACATTATGGTTTTTGTCTAAATTTGGAAAAAAACCAATGCATTTTTTTGGTTTGTATGGAAGTTTAATGTTTATTCTAGGTTTTTTTGCAGTTGTTACAGTTGGGGTTAATAAACTTATAGCTATAATTGAACATGTAAGGGCTCCATTAATCACAGAAAGCCCGTATTTTTACTTGTCAATACTTGCAATGATTCTAGGCACTCAATTATTTCTGGCAGGCTTTATTGCAGAAATTGTAGCCAGAAACTCAACTGAACGCAATAATTATCAGATTGAAAAAGAAATCTAATTTGATAGGAAGATATTAATTGTTTTGAAAATGAAACAACTACTTATAGTCGGAGTTGGAGGATTTATTGGAAGTATTGCCCGATTTGGTATTTCAAAACTAAATCTGTACGGAAATCTTCTTTCCATCCCAATGGGTACTCTTACTGTAAATATACTTGGTAGTTTTCTTATTGGAATTATTACCGGCATTTCTGCAAAAAGTGAAATAATATCTCCCGGTTTAAGGTTATTCTTGATGGTTGGAATATGTGGTGGTTTTACTACCTTTTCATCGTTTACAAACGAAAATTTGACTCTTTTTCAAAATGGTCAATTACTTTCAGCTTTGGTTTACACCGGATTAAGCATATTTCTTGGTTTTACTGCTGTTTATATTGGTTTTCTACTAACTAACTGGTTCTGAAATGGAAATAACTGAACTTCTTAAAATCATACTCCCCGCTTTGCTGGTGCTTTTGACGGCTTATTTATTATTAGATAAGATGTTGAAAAACGAGGAAAAGCGTCGTCAATTTGAATTGTCGAAAGAAAATATATCAAAGGTGACTCCGATACGTCTTCGAGCCTACGAAAGAATTATATTGGTATTAGAACGAACGTTACCGGCCAATTTGGTATTGAATACTATCAAACCTGAAATGTCTAATTTAGAATTGCATGGTCAACTCCTGACAACTGTACGAAATGAATTCTCGCATAATATATCCCAGCAAATTTATGTGAGTGATGAACTTTGGATGCATATTCGTGGAGCACATGATTGCTTACTTAAATTAGTCAATACCTGTGCAGCACAATGTAATCCGGCAAATCCAGCAGCAGAACTTGCAGAACGAATAATTCAGATTTTTAGCTCTAGCGAAAAAACACCTTCTGAGTTGGCCATTGATAAATTAAAAAATGAAGTCAGAAGCTTTTTATAATCATCTGACTAACAATATGAAAATAAATCCTATAATAATCTCTTTTATTAGTATTTTGCTCCTTGCATCTTGTGCTATAGATGAACAGTGCAGACAAAATAAAACAGTACAATTGGGTGCAACATTCTACCATATTACCAAGAATCAAACTACAGGTGCAATTAATAGAACTTCGCTTGCTATTGATAGCATTACAATAGCTGGTTTAATGTACGATACTGTTACCAATAAATATATTAAATCAGACTCTGTTATTTATAACAAATCAAAAGCAAAGAGCAATATTTATCTGCCACTGCATAAATTCGAGAATGCTTCAAAATATGAAGTTGTTTTTAATAACGTAATAGATACCCTGACGGTACTACATACGAATATTAATCAGTACTTATCGCTTGAATGTGGTTGTATGATAGTGCATAGCATTGATACAGTATTAATGACTAACAACTTTAAAATTGATTCTATTCGGATTATTAACCATGATGTTAAAACTGAGAATGCAGAAAATATTCGTATTTATAAGTAGTTTGATAGTTTGTATGTTTTCGGTTGGTAGTTATGCTCAGAAAATAAAGAAACCAGAACCCGATTTAATTCCTGTATTTAATGGAATAACAATTCAGGGAGACATTGCTTTGGTTGTTAGTTCATTAGTTTCGGGTGGTGAGACTTTTACATACGAAGCCAGCACACAGGTAGATTTAAAACATAAGTTTTTTCCAATACTGGAAATCGGATATGGCGGTGCTAATAAGACATCCAATAATGCGATTAATTTCAAAAACAGTGGATTATTTGAACGTATTGGTATTGATATTAATTTGCTCTCTCCTAAAAAAGATGAGAAACCTACTTCAAATTTGTTTTTGGCAGGAATAAGATTAGGTATGTCTGGCTTTCCATACAGTATTTCAAATGTAATAGTTACTGATGATTATTGGGGGAAAACTCAGACGTTAAATTACTCAAATCAAACAGCTACAAAAATCTGGTATGAATTAGTTTTAGGAGTAAGAGTAGAAGTGACCAGAAACATTTTTATGGGTTGGAGCGTAAGGACTCGGACTCTGATAAATCAGGATGTGACAGGTGTTGTTGCTCCTTGGTACATTCCGGGTTATGGAAATAATGCAGAAAATAACTGGGGATTTAATTATGTTTTAGGTTATAAATTCCAGATTTTGCCTAAAAAGAATACTCTCACAATTATGCAATTTGATTCTATTAATTATCAAAATAAAACAACAAACAACAAACCAAATTAATGATTATGAATTCAATTCAAGAATTAAACCGTGCTGCCGACAATATTCGTATTCTGGCTGCATCGGCTGTAGAAAAAGCACATTCAGGACATCCTGGGGGAGCAATGGGTGGCGCCGATTTTATCAATGTTCTTTACTCGGAATTTTTGGAATATGATCCTCAAAACCCGAAATGGGAAGGTCGTGACCGTATGTTCCTCGATCCGGGACACATGTCGCCTATGTTATATTCTGTTTTGGCATGCACAGGCAAATACACAATGGAAGAATTGGCACAATTCCGTCAGTGGGGAAGTCCAACTCCCGGACACCCAGAAGTTGACATTATGCGTGGCGTTGAAAACACTTCTGGTCCGCTTGGTCAGGGACATACGTATGCTGTAGGTGCTGCAATAGCTGCAAAATTCTTGAAAGCACGTTTCGGTGAAGTGATGAGCCAAACCATTTACACATTCATTTCTGATGGTGGTGTGCAGGAAGAAATTTCTCAGGGAGCAGGTCGTTTAGCCGGTCACCTGGCATTGAATAACCTGATAATGTTCTATGATTCGAATGACATTCAGCTTTCAACAGAAACCAATGCAGTTACAAGCGAAAATGTAGCACAAAAATACTTAGCCTGGGGTTGGAAAGTAATTGAAATCAATGGAAATGATGCTGTTGAAATTCGTACAGCCCTTAAAGAAGCTAAGGCAGAAACAAAAAAACCAACACTCATTATTGGTAAAACCATTATGGGTAAAGGAGCTTTAAAAGCCGATGGTTCTAACTTTGAGCGTCAGTGTGCCACACACGGTATGCCACTGGGTGAATGTGGTGCATCGTACGAAGAAAGTATCAAAAACTTAGGTGGAAATCCTGAGAATCCATTTGTTCTTTTTGCGGAAAC
>Ga0114951_10006580_pt1 | contig 10208 bp, 6 predicted proteins | sample AM7aDNAmetaG_FD_88677 | JGI IMG/M metagenome (GOLD analysis project Ga0114951, IMG submission 88677) | Freshwater microbial communities from Finland to study Microbial Dark Matter (Phase II) - AM7a DNA metaG | ecosystem: Environmental > Aquatic > Freshwater > Lake | place: Finland: Lake Alinen...
GACGAGCGCAAGAAGATGCGCGACGAGAGCCAGGCGCCGCGCAACAGTCGTGAGCTCGCAGTGCGCAACCAGTTCTTCACGCCGCGCTACGTGGTGGAGTTCCTCGTTGACAACACGCTCGGGCGCACATGGCTGGAGATGTTTGGTGAGTCGAGCAGGCTGCGGGACTTCTGCAAGTACTTCGTGCGCAGCAAGGACGGTGGCCTGCGAATGCGGCCACTCAAGGATCCCCGCGACCTGCGCATTCTCGACCCTGCCTGCGGCTCAGGGCATTTCCTGCTCTACTGCTTCGATCTGCTGCTCATGATCTACGAAGAGGCCTGGGCCGACGAGGCGCGCGCCGTCCGCAGCGCGGCGACGGGCGGCACGCTGCGCGACGACTATCCGGACCTGCCGAGCCTCCGGCGCGCCGTCCCGACGCTGATCCTCGAGCACAACCTCTTCGGCGTCGACATCGACCCCCGCGCTGCGCAGATTGCCGCGCTCGCCTTGTGGATGCGTGCCCAGCGAGCGTGGAAGGACGATGCCGTCCCGTCGGCCGAGCGGCCGTCCGTGGAGCGCATCAACATCGTCGTCGCCGAGCCGATGCCGGGGGACGCAGAGCTCGTGGAAGAGTTCGCCCGGCGGCTGCAGCCGCCGCTGCTCGGCGACCTCTTCCGGAAAATGGTGAGCGAGATGCGCCTGGCCGGCGAGCTCGGCACGCTGATTCCCATCGAGCGGGCCATCTCTGCCGAACTGCGCAGGGCGCGCGAGCAGTTCGTGAGAGAGCGTCGGGCTGGAGCGCAGACCTCGCTGGCATTCGAGGGCTTGGAGCCGAGTCACTCACAGAGCGAGTTCGACCTCTCGGGAATCGATGACGACCGCTTCTTCCGCGAGGCGGAGGCTCTCATCGTTCAGGCGTTGCGGCGCTTCTCAGACGCCGCCGCGGGCAGCGCGGGTGTGCGAAGGCGCCTGTTTGCCAGCGATGCGGCGCAAGGCGTAGCTCTGATCGACCTGCTGCGCGGCCACTACGACGTAGTGCTCATGAATCCGCCGTTCGGTGCCGCGAGCCTGGCCGCGAAGAAGGAGTTCGAGAAGGCGTACCCGCGCACGAAGAACGACATCTACGCCGCCTTCGTCGAGCGCGGCATCCAGCTTCTGCTCCCCGGTGGCCTGCTTGGCGCCATCACTTCGCGTACAGGCTTCTTCCTGTCCGGCTTCCAGAAGTGGCGCGAGGAGATCCTGCTCAAGGAAGCGCCGCCCATCGTCTTCGCTGATCTTGGGTATGGTGTGATGGATGCAGCAATGGTGGAAGCCGCGGCGTACTGCGTGCAGAAGGCCGGGGTGACTCAGTGACCACGGTCTTCCTCCGTGTCCTCGAAGCAGACGACAAGGCCATCGCTCTGCTCGATGCGGTCAGGGGCCAAGAGCACACCGTCGGAAGGGTGAGGTTCGACGTCGACCCCGCGAGCTTCGCGAGCGTGCCCCATTCCCCCTTCGCCTACTGGGCAAGTGATCGACTTCGCTCTCTCTTCACGAGGTTGCGGTCAATCGAATCGGAGGGTCGCACGGCGAAGCAGGGCCTTGCCACGGCAGATGACTTCCGGTTCGTGCGTGCGTGGTGGGAGTTGGCTTCGCAGAGCATGGGTACTCGATGGTTTCCTTTCGCCAAGGGGGGCACGTTTTCGCCCTTCTACGCTGACGTGTACTTGGTCGTCATCTGGGAGACGTTGGGGCACGAGATGAAGGCATGGGCGTCATCTCTCTACAACAACAGCCACTGGTCGCGCATCCTTAAGAATGTCGACTTCTTCGTCCGCCCTGGACTCACTTGGCCGCGGCGGACGAATGGCCTTTCAATGCGGGTGATGCCGGCTGGCTGCATTTTCGCGGACAAGGGGCCGGCGATCTTCATCGAGAATGATGACGCTGATGACCTGCTCGCTCTCGCGTGCGTAGCCAACAGTCGAGCATTTGCTCTCCTTGTGTCACTACAGCTTGCTCGCACTGAGCTGGCGCAATCCTACGAGGTCGGCCTCATCCAAGACACACCCGTGCCCGACCTCGACGTGTCGACCCGGAACACCCTCGCGTCTCTTGCTCGCCGTGCTTGGGCACTGAAGCGGTCCCTGGATACGTGTAGCGAGAGCTCGCATTCATTCACTCTGCCCGCCCTCTTGCAGATGCAGGGCTCAAGCGTTGTCGCGCGAGCTGACGAATGGTCACACCACGTGGACGCAGTTGAGGCGGAACTCGCGCACATCCAGTGTGTAATCGACGAGCGTTGCTTCGAGCTATACGGCATTTGCCCGGACGACCGCAATTCCATCAGCGAGAGCCTTGACTCCGGGACTTTGGATACCACCGCGATTGCGGCCGGAGACAATGGAGAAGTCGCTTCCGTGCCTGAGCCCGAAGAGAGCGGGACGTCTGTCAACACTGCCCGCTTGGCGGCCGCGCTGGTCAGATGGGCCGTTGGTGCTGCCTTTGGCCGCTTCGACGCGCGCCTCGCAACCGGTGAGCGCGAATTCCCGCCGGAGCCTGAACCCTTCGATCCACTCCGAGCCTGCTCGCCTGGGATGCTCACTGGGGACGATGGTCTTCTCGCTCAAGAAGTCTCCGACACATGCCCGCTCCGCCTTCCTCATGCCGGAATCATGGTCGATGACGCCGGCCATTCTGACGACCTCGTGACTCGGGTGCGCGACGTGTTTCAAGTCGTCTTCGGCGCGGAGGCCGACGCGTGGTTGGAGGAGTGCGCGCAACTTCTGGGCGTCGACTTGCATCGCTGGCTCGCCCGCGGCTTCTTCGAGACCCACCTGAAGGGCTATTCGAAGAGCCGGCGAAAGGCACCTATCTACTGGCAGCTTGCCACGCCCACGGGTAGCTACTCGGTATGGCTGTACGCACACCGCGCGAACCCCGACACTCTCTTCTTGGTGCTGAACGACGTCGTCACGCCAAAGCTGCACCACGAGGAGCGTAGGCTCACCAGCCTTGTTCAGGAGGCGGGCCCGTCTCCGTCAGCGTCGCAGCGTCGGGACATCGAATCACGGCGCGACTTCGTCGAAGAGCTACGCTCGTTCCGTGATGAAGTCGCGCGCGTTGCGCCGCTGTGGCGTCCAGAGCTTGACGACGGCATCCTCGTCACATGTGCGCCTCTCTGGAGGCTGGTGCCGCAGCATCGCGCGTGGCAGCGAGAGACGAAGGCGTGCTGGATGAAGCTGTCCAAAGGCGAGTACGACTGGGCGCATTTGGCCATGCATCTCTGGCCTGAGCGTGTGGTGCCCAAGTGCGCCCGTGATCGCAGCCTGGCCATCGCCCACGGGCTCGAAGACGAGTTCTGGGCAGATGACGCCGACGGCAAATGGGCATCGCGCCAGATTGACGGCGCGACAGTCGAGCGGCTCATCCAGGAGCGCAGCTCAGCGGCCGTCAAGGCTGCCCTTGCCAACTTGATGGCGGCAGGATAGTCGGAGGGGGTCAGGAGTGACGCACGCACTGCACGACTATCTGGCTGGGCAGCTCGGCGAGTGGCTGACGAAGCACTCGATCGTCGTCTTCTACGATCCGCGCGAGGAGTTCCTGCCCTTCTTCGATGACCTGACTGGGACGGAGTCGATTGGCGAGAGCCCGATCCACGTCACGCTGGCCGAAGCTGAAGTGAGTCTGGCGCGCTACACGGGCTCGTACTTCGAGTTGAGGGCGGCGGTCGAGCCGATTGCCGGGCAGACCATGCCCGAGAAGCTCCTCGTGTACCTTCCTGGCGAGGCGCGCGATCGCGAGGCGTCAGTGCTGATGGAGCTCGAGCTCGGCGGCCACTGCTACGAACCGCAGCTCAAGCGCTTGGCGCGCCACCTCCTGCAGCGCTCGCCGTCGTGCAGCGACGCGCAGATCGATGAGCTGCTCAATCGAGACGGCGTGACCTACCAGGACATCGTCGCGTTCCTCGCGCAGGCCCCCGCGGACGGACCGGCCTCGGTGCTGCGCGCCATCTTCGACAACGCGAAGAGCGACGAAATCCTCGTCAAGTGGCTGGCGAGTGACGAGCGCGACGAGACCATTCTCGAAAAAGACGCAATGGACGAGCTCGTGCGACTCATCGATGTGCGTCTCGGCCTGGCGCTGCCCGATGGCTCGAGCCTCAGCGAAGCTCGCGCCAAGACCGCCAGGTACGTCGTCGTCACCGAGTTCCGCGCCGACCTCTCGTGCGAACCACCGACCTCGTGCGCCGGCGTGCCCGCTCCCCCATCCGCAGACCACGAGAGCCGCGTGCGCGGTCTGGCGGCGAAGCTGCGGTCCCACCACGGCGATGAGTACGCGGCCCTGGCCGACGGCGTCGAGCAGGACCTGGGATTGGCCGGCGCCGCCCTCGACCCCGCCTGTCTGGGCGCCGTGGACACCTTCCGCTTCGAAGAGCGTCGGCTGCTGGAGCACGCCGGGAAGCTGATCCAGGCGAAGCGATACGGGGACGCGGCAGCCGTCGTCGAGGGACGCCGGCACAGCTTCTGGGCCGACCGCGAGGTGGCCCGCCAAGCCCAGTGGGAGGCGTGCCGCTTGATGGCCGAGCTGGGCAGCGCCGTCGAGCAGACCTGCTCTGCGCTCTCGAAGTTCAAGGGCGAGCCCGCGGCGTGGGTGGCGGCCTACGGCAGCAAAGGCGGCTGGGCTGAGGCCGACGCCATGCATCGGCGCCTCGAGACGTGGGTGGCGCACATGAGTGACGAGCCTGAGGGCGAGGAGGCCCTGGCGGTCGTGAAGCGCGAGCACGAGGAACTGCTCAAGGCGATGGCCGAGCGCTACACCGAGGCCCTGCGCGCGGCTGACTGGGTCGTTGAGGGCCCCCTGCCTCAGACGCGCGTCTTCGCGCAGGCAGTCGACCTCAGCGCCGGCCGCACGGCCTACATCCTGGTCGATGCGCTGCGCTACGAGATGGGCGTCGACCTCGTGCGCCAGATCGACGCCGCCCTCGATGTGGACGCCAGCGCGGCCGTTGCGGCGCTGCCGAGCATCACCCAGGTGGGCATGGCGGCCCTGCTGCCAGGCGCTTCGGCGAGCTTCTCCGTGGTCGAGGAGAAGGGCAAGCTCGCGGCGTGCATCGGCGACGACGTCATGGTGAACGTCTCCGACCGCATGAAGCACCTCAAGGCAGAGGTGCCCGGCGCTGTCGAGTTCAGGCTCAGCGACGTGCTCGAGCTCTCGAAGGCGAAGCTGGCGAAGGCCATCGGCAATGCGCCGCTGGTGACGGTGCGCTCCCAGGAGCTCGATGCTCTGGGGGAGGCGGACAGCGACTGGCTGGCGCGCCAGCTCATGGACGCCGTGATCGGCAACGTGGTGCGCGCCGTCAAGCGGCTGGCCGTGGCCGGCATCGAGAGGTTCGTGATCACGGCAGACCACGGCCATCAGTTCTCGCTGCGCAAAGACGACGACATGAAGACCGACAGCCCCGGCGGCGAGACGGTGGCGCTGCATCGGCGCTGCTGGGTCGGTCGGGGCGGCGCGACGCCTCCCGGCACGGTGCGGGTCAGCGGCCCACAACTGGGCTACGACACCGACCTCGACTTCGTCTTCCCCGTCGGGCTCGGCGTGTTCAAGGCCGGCGGCGGGCTGAGCTACCACCACGGCGGGCTCAGCCTGCAGGAGACCGTGATCCCGGTGATCACCTTCCGCATGCCGGCGGCCGCGGCCAAGACGGCATCGACGGAGTCGGCGGTCTTGCTGGAGGCGCCCGACAAGGTGACCAACCGTCTCTTCCCGGTGCGGTTCCTCGTGCAGTCGCTGTTCGCGGAGGAGTCCGTACCCGTGCGCCTGCTGCTCATTCACGAGGGCCTGGAGGCCGGCGCGGCCCGCATGGCTACCGGCGCAGCGTTCGATGATGCGACGGGCGTGATACGCGTGACGGCGAACACCGAGGTGAGCGCCGTCGTGATGCTCGCCGACGACAAGTGCCCTTCGGTCAAGATCGTGCTGCAGGACGTGCGCACCGACGCCGTGCTCGCCCAGTCCGAGGAGATCCCGGTCAAGCTTGGAGTGTGAGATGGAGAACGAGCAGCTGGCCCCACGCGATGAGCTCGACCAGAAGGTCAACCGCATCTTCGCCGGCAAGGTCGTGCGCAAGGACCTGGTGCGCAAGGTCAAGGTCGGCGCCAATGTGCCGGTGTTCGTGCTCGAGTACCTCCTCGGGAAGTACTGCGCTTCGTCGGACGAGGCCACCATCCAGATGGGCCTGCAGGTCGTCAACGACACCCTGGCCAACAACTACATCCGCCCCGACGAAGCGCAGAAGGCGCAGAGCCGCGTCAAGGAGCAGGGCTCACACACCTTCATCGACAAGGTCAAGGTGCGGCTGACCGACTCCCAGTACTGGGCGGAGGTCAGCAACTTCGGCCACAAGAACGTCCACATTCCGGATCACTACGTGCGCGAGTTCGACAGGCTGCTCACGGGCGGCATCTGGGCGCAGGTGGACATGCGCTGGGAGTACGACGAGGAGCAGCGCGGCAAGAACCCCTTCTGGATCGAGAAGCTGACGCCCATCCAGCTCGCCACGTTCGACCTAGAGGAGTATCGCCAGCTGCGCGCGGAGTTCACTACCGACGAGTGGCTCGACCTCATGATGCGCAGCATCGGCTACGAGCCGACGATCATGGACCGGCGCCTGAAGCTGCTCTTCCTCACGCGCCTCATCCCGCTCTGCGAGCGCAACTTCAACCTCGTCGAGCTGGGTCCGCGCGGCACCGGCAAGAGCTACGCCGTGCAGGAGCTCTCACCGTACTCCGCCCTGCTCACCGGGCCGACCACGGTGGCCAACCTCTTCGGCCAGCAGCAGGGCCGCTACAAGGGCATGCTGCAGATCTGGGACGCCGTCGCCTTCGACGAGGTCGCCGACCTGCAGAAGATGCCCAAAGAGGTCATCACGATGCTCAAGACCTACTGCGAGTCGGGGCAGTTCCAACGCGGCCAGGAGGCGATGGCCGGCTACGCGAGCGTCGCAATGTTCGGCAACACGCAGCAGCCCGTGGACGTGATGGTCCAGACCGGGCACCTCTTCGCGCCGATGCCGGATGCGATCCGTGACGACATGGCCTTCCTCGACCGCCTGCACTTCTATCTCCCGGGCTGGGAGATCCCCAAGATGCGCAACGAGCACTTCACCGATCACTACGGCTTCGTGGTCGACTACCTCGCCGAGGCGCTCCGCGACCTGCGCAAGCACAACTTCACCGAGATCAGCGACCACTACTTCTCGCTGGGCTCGCACCTCAATGCGCGCGATCGCAAGGCCGTGCGCCGCACCGTCTCGGGCATGGTGAAGATCCTCCACCCGAACGGCGAGGTGGGCCAGGACGACCTCGCTGAGATCCTCGAGCTCGCCATCGAGGGCCGCCGGCGCGTGAAGGAACAGCTCAAGAAGATGGGCGCGTTCGAGTACTCGCAGGTCTCCTTCAGCTACCTCGTGAGCGAGACCGGCCAGGAGTGCTTCGTCGGGGTGCCCGAGCAAGGCGGCAGAGAGCTCATCTCCGCCGATCCGCTGGCGCCGGGCACGCTGTACGCGGCCTCGGTGAGCGGCGACGGCACCGCGGGGCTCTACCGCATCGAGGTGAGCCTCTCTTCGGGGAGCGGCAAGCTCAAGGCAGCCGGCGGCATCGCGGGCACCACCAAGGAATCGATCAACCGGGCCTTCAGCTACCTGCTCGCGAACAAGACCGCCTTCGGGGTCGGTCGCGAGGTCGACACCCAGGACTTCCACGTCGAGGTGATCGACCTGCTGGGCAACAAGGTCGCCGCCGAGATTGGCGTGGCGTTCTTCATCGCAGCCTATTCCATGCTGCGCAAGGCCCCGCCCCTGCCGGCGCTCCTCGTGCTCGGCGACATGAGCATCCAGGGCAACATCAAGCCGATCCGCTCGCTGGTCGAGCCGCTGCAGGTCGCGATGGACAACGGCGGCAGGCGCGCCTTGGTGCCCGTGGAGAACAAGCGGCAGTTTCTCGATGTGAGCCCGGACGTGCTCGAGCAGGTCGACCCGGTGTTCTATGGCGACCTGCGGCAGGCGGCGTTCAAGGCGCTCGGGCTGACGTGAGGGCGGTCCCGATATCGGAACTGAGAGTTGCCGCTCGGCGTGCCGCTGGTGCCATGGTGCTGAGCCGCAGACAGATCTGCGCCGGCAGCTAATGGCACATTGGGCGAAAGAGATCCTTGGCAACAGCCTCGCGGCAAGCTGGGCTCAGGCTGTCGCGGCCATCATCCTGGTCGTCATCACGGCATGGTACGTGCGGGTCACTCGGGGCATGGCCACAGCAGCGCGGGACCAAGCAGACAGAACAGCGGCGGGCTGGGACCGATCCTATGAGGACGGCCTCAAACAGCAGCAGCAGCTTGTCAAACGGCAGGCAGTGGACAAAGCCCGAGCGGAACTCAGCGCTCGAATGTCCACGAGTCTCCAGTGTTTCCGAGACGCCCACTCCACGCTGGACAGCGTCTACGACGCGTACGACGAGACCGCTGTGTTCGCCTGAAGTCGCCACGCTCAAAGAACGCGGGCTCCGCGGACAGTACGTAGAGCGCTTTGGAAGAGTCAGTGAGGAGGCGAGAGCGGACCTCGACCTCAAGTACCTGGCCGACTATCGCAGCGTCTTTCCTCTGTCCGAAGAGCTCGTGATCCGTTTCGCTCTGGCCGGTTACAACCTCGGCATGGGCTGGAATTGGGCACGACTGTACGCGACACAGGCGATGGATCGCGGTGCGGAACCCGGCGCCAGTGAGACCGAAGCCATCACGCAGTTCATGCGAGATGCGCTGGACTTGATAGTCAGGCTCGACGATCTCAGGGCGCAGGTGCAGCGGACCGGATACGCGCGGGTCTTCGGCGATCTCCCTCTGGACTCGAAGGCGTTGAGCGTGGAGTCCGCCTTTCTTGTCGAGGGGTCCAACGGGTGGGTTCTTCAAGTGCCCCTTCCCGACGTGTTCGACCACCGCTCGTGGGAGCCGCCACCCCGGATCTGACGACGTCGCCGCGCGCAGCACTCGGCCGCCAGCGCCGTGCGCGGCTCGACGGCCAACGGCACGCTGAAGTGCTGCCGCACCTCGATGATGTTGGGCAGGACAAAGCGGGTCTTGGGGTCGAGGACGTTAAGGCCAGCGAAGAGAGGTGGTGAAGCTCGAATCGAGAAGCTCGAATCGTCATCCCGGGCCACGTGCGATTGCGAACCGCGCGGGGTCGAGATCTGATGTCTGAGGTCTGACCGGTGTGCTACAGTCCTCGTGCGGACGGGCGCTGACGGGAGGTTTCTGGTGCGGGTCGATCTGGCGGTCCTGGCGGACTACGCGACGGTCACTCACGACGAGAAGCTCGTCATCGTCGGTGTCTTCGACAGCATCCTTACTCCGACTCTACCCGCGCAGCATCACTCGATGTACGTCGCACTTCGCGTTTGTTCAGGACCGGCTGACAACGGCTCGCACACCCTGACAGTGCGCCTTGTGGACCCCGATGGTCAAACGGTTGGAGCGGAGATTAAGGCCGATTTCACGGTGAAGGTCCCACTAGACGGGGACGCTGAGGGAGCTCTGCAACTCGTCGTGGGCATGGGCAACCTGACGTTCGCGAGTCACGGCCCGTATGCTGTCGATATCCTCATTGATGAAAGGTTCGAGGAGACCGTCTCGCTCAGGCTCCACGGGCAGTGACCGAGGGACGGCGTGCCCGATGACCGCCCAATATGCCGGGGGCGGCGCGCACTCCAGAAGCGCTGCCAAGTTGCTCGAGAAGATGCGACGCAGTCGCTTCGGCTGGGGAGAGGCCCTGCTTCGCAAGCTGTTCGAGGGTTTCGGCTTCGCGGGAAGAGATGTGGGAGATCACGTGTGCTACCATCACCCGTCTCATCCTGACCTTCGCGGCATGGTGCCTCGGCATCGCTCGCTGAGGGAATACGTTGTGAGTGACGCGATTGACGCCGTGGACCAGTTGCTTCGGCGGGAGGAGGAGCCCGGTGACGAAGGATCTTGACTACTACCGGCGACAGCCATACGAGCGCATCTTGCAGATTCGCTATGAGGGTGAGCAGCGCTACTTGCTGTATCGAGTAAGGGAGATCCCTGCTGTGGCCGGCGACGGTCTCACGAAGGATCAAGCGCTAACGCACTTTAGGGCTGCGTTCGATGACTACATCACTTGGGCGCTCGAGGAGGGCCTCGAGGTCCCTGCTCCAGCGCGCGGCTTCATGCGCTCGCTC
>Ga0114951_10006581_pt1 | contig 10207 bp, 5 predicted proteins | sample AM7aDNAmetaG_FD_88677 | JGI IMG/M metagenome (GOLD analysis project Ga0114951, IMG submission 88677) | Freshwater microbial communities from Finland to study Microbial Dark Matter (Phase II) - AM7a DNA metaG | ecosystem: Environmental > Aquatic > Freshwater > Lake | place: Finland: Lake Alinen...
ACTCATCTTCGAGACCTCTTCGATAGAACTAAATTTCAAAATGTCAAAGAACGTTTTAGGTTTAATGAGCCAAATTTATTTAATTTTTAAAAAAACGTCCCAATTTTAATGGGACACTAGTGACAAATTATATAAAATTATTATGCAACTAATAATAAAAATTAATTGTCTTGTATAATAGAGCTCAAAAAAATCATAAAATATTCAAATTATAAATCTTTAAAACTTTTTAATCATGAAAATGAAATTATTTCTATGCTCATTATTGCTTGTAATAATACAGACAATGAGCCAGCAATTAAAAGCTCAGACGAGTATAAACATTCAGATGTTTGGCGACTCAATGCAAACAGGCACCTATTGCACACCCCCCGTAGATGCTTATATCTATGTCTATGGACAAGCCACAGGCTATAACCAGAATGATTCTGTTAATTTACAGATTGAATATGGAGATGGTAATATATATTATAATAAAGTGCCTGTATCGCAAGGGTGGTTTTGGGATGCGCCCATTCATACTTATAATTTGCCGGGAATATTCTCTCTCAGAGGTATTGTCATTGGTCCTGATTTAAATGCAGACACTGCTTATTTTACTGTTTTAGTTGGGGATACATGTGGAAATATAAACGGTAAATTATATTTAGATGCCAACAGCGACTGCCAGTACAATACAGGAGAGACAATGCTTGCAGGCATTCCTGTTTTGCTCAAACTAAACAATGTCGTGGTTGCCACCTCTTACACAGATGGTAACGGTGACTTTAGTTTTAATGCTGCCACTGGTTACACTTACGACATTGTGCCTGCGCTTAATATTTCAAATTATGGATACAGCGTTTTGTGCCCTGTTTCCGGACACTATGCTAATGTTTTAGCTCCTATCAGTGGAAAGGACTTTGGCTTGACATGCCTGTCAGGTTTTGATTTGCAGACATCTCTTTGCGGATGGGGATTCCGTCCCGGTGCTGTAGGATATGTCGATCCTTTTGCTTTTAACTCTTATTGCCAGTCGGAAAACGGACAATTAGAGCTTATCCTAGACCCACTCACTCACTATATGTCAGCTAATCCGGCTCCTACATCTATAAGCGGAGATACCTTGCGTTGGAATTTTAACAACCTGAGCAACTATTCTTACTGGTGGTCATGGAACAGTTTCTATCCGCAGGTTATTATAAGCACAGATGTGTCGGCACAAATAGGAGATATGTTATGTTTCAAGACAACTGTTACCCCTGTCACAGGTGATTTAAATACTGCAAATAACACATACTATGCATGTTATGCTGTAAGCAATTCATGGGATCCAAATATGAAAGAAGTGAGTCCCCGTGGTGAAGGAAATAGTGGCGATATCACTCCCGGAATGCACACAATGAATTACACTGTTCACTTCCAGAACACCGGAAATGCTGTGGCTTACAACATCTTTATTCTGGATACACTTGATTCAGACCTCGATATAAGTACTTTCCAGATAATAGGCTCCAGCCATCAGATGGAAGCTGACATACTGCCCGGTAATGTGGCAAAGTTTTCTTTCAATAACATCATGTTGGTAGATAGCACAACGAACAATGCACAGAGTAAAGGACAGGTGTCTTATACCATCCGCACTAAACCTAATCTTACTGTAGGCACACAAATAATCAACAAAGCAAACATTTATTTCGATTACAACCCGGCAATTGTTACCAACACAACACTTAACACCATTGCCGAACCTTTAGCAGTTAATGAAATTAAATCAGAAAATTTTATTAGTATTTATCCGAACCCTGCACATGATATGATAAAAATAGATGTCCCCCAGACAATAAATACAAAAAATGCTCTCCTGACAATATATGACACTCAAGGTAAAAAATTCATGCAGCAATCATTTTCTCAGGAAAAATCAGCAATCAATATCAGTAAGCTTACAAAAGGAATTTATTTCATTAAACTACGCACAAATGAAAACACTTTTGTTGATATGTTTGTAAAAGAATAAAAGCAATTAATAACGTTTTTTATTTCCAAAATCCCATCAGCAGGTAATGTTGATGGGATTTTTGTTTTTTATTATTGGCAATGGATGGTAACGGGAGTGTAATCTGGCAAGTTTTGTAAATATTAATTTTTTATGTAAGTTTGTTTATTCAATGATCTTTCTGCTTGTTGCGAAATATGAATACTATTTATTAAAAATGGGTTTTTTAAAAAACTTCATGCGTATTTCAAATTGGTGGCACTATAAGGCTGCTCCTTTGATGGCTTTTATATATGCTAAAACCTTTATCAACGAAGTAACTCCTTATGAACTTTTACCATCTTCGGTTGTTTTTTTTATAGCCGTCATTGGCATTGCCAGTTTAGGCCACTTTATTAATGATCTTGCTGATATTAAAGAAGATAATATGAGCGGTAAGGAGAATTTTGCTGCAAAAATGACATTTACCCAAAAAATTTTATCTGCTGTTCTGCTTCTGTTTTTATCCATTGCGCCCTGGTTTTATCTCAAAACAAATGCTTTAATAATAATTTTATTATTACTCCAGATTTCATTGTATATTATCTACTCTTTTAAACCATTCAGACTAAAGAACAGACACTTCTGGGGTGTTCTAGCTGATGCCATGTATGGACATATTGTTCCCGCCCTTGTAGTTTTAGCAGTTTTCTCATACTATGGCACCCATCGCAATTTTTTTTCCTTAGTAAACTCTTTCAGCACTATACTGATAATCTGGCTTTTGACTAAGGGCATGCGTAATATTATTCTTCATCAGATAGATGACAGAAAGAAAGATAAACAGGTCATGGTTAATACATTTGTAGTAAAGTTTGGAGTGGTTTTCTCTTTAAATCTTATCAATCGCTTTATTTTGCCTTTGGAACTCATTGCTTTTGTTATATTAGTTAGTTTGGCAGGCAATACATTTCCTCTCTTTTACATTTTTTTAATGGCGTTTTTAATTTTTACGATAATTAAATTCAGTCTATGGAAGATATTTGTGCTGCCTCCGCGACAGATGCGATTTAAATTTTTGTTTTTTCTGAATGACTTTTATGAAGACTGGTTGCCAATTGTAATGCTTATTTATCTTATCAACTCAAATCATTATTTTGTCTTTTATTTAATGGCTCACCTTTTGTTTTTTCCGAAAACAGTGGTTAACTTTGCGAAAGACATTAAGCTTTTAATTACCAGAAAATAGAAATTATGTGTGGTATCGTTGGCAGGTTAAATTATGATGTGGAAATAAACAAAGATGAGTTTATTGCCATGCGTGATACATTGGTACATCGTGGACCTGACGGTTATGGATTATATTTTTCAGAAAATAATAGAACTGCTCTTGGGCACCGTCGCCTTTCTTTTCTCGATCTGACAGACGCCGGCACACAACCCATGTGCAATGAAGATAAAACGTTGTGGCTGACCATTAACGGCGAAATCTATAACTATAAAGAGCTGAGAAAGACCTTGCAGGATAAAGGACATATTTTTAAATCGGAAACTGATTCAGAAGTTGTAATACATGGCTATGAAGAATGGGGTGTTGATGTCCTTAACCGTCTTAATGGCATGTTTGCCTTTGGCTTGTGGGACAACTCTAAAAAACTACTTTTCCTTGCACGCGATCGTTTTGGTATTAAACCCATATATTATTATAAGAGTAAGAACACATTTATTTTCGCTTCTGAAATAAAAGCTATAGTAAAGGACAGGAGCATTCCCAGAAATATTGATTATAAATCGTTTTCTGATTTTTTCGTTTACCGCTACATACCCAGCCCCAATACGATATGGGAAAATATCTTTAAGTTACCTCCCGCTCATTATCTTATTGTTAAAGATAATGAAGTTAGAGAATCCTGTTGCTACTGGCAGCTGACATCTGAAAATAAGACTGAAGACACAGAAGAAATTATAGAAAAAACCAACTACCTGCTGTATGAATCAGTTAAAAAACATATTCAGAGCGATGTGCCTGTGGGTTCTTTTTTAAGTGGAGGCTACGATTCGAGTGCATTGGTATATTACCTGCATTGCTTAAAATATCCCGCACAAACTTTTTCTATTGGCTTTGAAGGGTGGGAGCAAAGTGAGCATCAATATGCCCAGATAGTAGCGGATACATTTAAAATGAAAAACAATGCCATTATCATCGGCAAAGAATCTTTACAGCACCTTCAGCATTTAAGCTACATTTATGACGAACCTATTGCAGATATTTCAACTATTCCGACTTATATGGTAAGTAAAGAAGCTTCTAAGTCGGTCAAGACTGTTTTGTCGGGAGAGGGAGCCGACGAGATTTTTTGTGGTTATACATGGCATAAGGACATTTATGATAATACATCGAATCAAACTTTTTTAAATAAACTAATTCTTAGATTGTCTGGTTCTGATATACCATTTACTGTAAAAGAATACAGCCATGCCATGGCGATGGGATTGTTTGACAAACCCCAACTTAAAGGATTATTAAACAGCGATTTACACAAATTTATAAACCCTAATCCTTTCTGGTTTTACCAGTCGCACTATAAAAAAGAACTTTCAAGAATAAAGCAGGTGCAGTATATGGATATTAAAACTTTTATGGGCGAATTGGTGCTGACAAAAGTGGACAGGGCAAGTATGGCAAACGCCCTGGAAGTAAGGGTACCATTCCTCGAACACAAATTGATTGACTATCTTTTTAATCTGGAAGAAAGTTCCTATTATAAGCCGGAATACAAGAAGTTTTTACTCTATGAAAACATCAAAAATCATCTGCCTTCAGTTATAATGAAGAGGTCGAAACAAGGCTTTGTAGGACCAGACAGTTATTATCAGGATATTGATTTTTATAAGTCATATCTGTTTGATGGACAGTTGATTAAATCACAAATAATAAATAAAGATACTGTTCTCCAGTGGTTAAATCAGAAAGATCATTGGAGGCTCTGGAAGTTACTCGTTATGGAGTTGTGGTACAACAAATGGATCATTGAAAAAGCTTAGCATGAAAAATTCTTTTGGGAGCTGCTTTATAAATTTGTTTAAAGGTTCTGGTCTGAATACAGGAGCTCTCAACTCAGACATCAAAGCATATAATCAAAACAGGTCAAAAGAAGATAGAGACTGTTTTTGCAATGCCCCTTTTAAAAGCCTTTATTTTAGTCATAACGGGCAAGTGACCCCATGTTGTTTTAATCGCAGGTATGTATTGGGTGATATTACACATCAGAGAATAGAAAATATCTGGAATGGTATTCAAAGTAAAACATTAAGAAACGCTCTGAAAAAGAATGATTTAAGTCTGGGATGTTATATCTGTGAGTTGAATCTCAGAAGCAAAAACTACAAGAGTGTGGAAGCATTAAGGTTTGATGGCTTATCTCCAAAAGAAAAGATGCCTTTTCTATTTGAGTTTGAAGCTGACAATACCTGTAATCTGGAATGTATCATGTGTACAGGAGAGTTCTCGTCTGCTATAAGAAAGAACAGAGAGCATAAAACACTCCTTGACAATATATATGATGATTCTTTTATTTTGCAGCTTCAGCCTTTCCTTAAGAACTTAAAAGAAGCTCGTTTTAATGGTGGAGAGCCTTTCTTAAGCCCTCTTTATCATAAGATATGGAATGAAATCATACGGGTTAATCCCACCTGTCGGATATCTGTGCAAACCAATGCCACTATATTAAATGATACAGTGAAGGATTTTCTTAACAGGGGAAACTTTCATATTTCTGTTTCATTAGATGCTTTAGATAAAGATCTTTATGAAAAAATAAGAGTTAACGCCCATTATGAAAAAGTAATTGAGAATTTAATCTTTTTCAGAGACTATTGCCTCAAAAAGGGCAATTACTTTGGTGTTACGGTATGTCCTATAAGACTCAACTGGAAAGAGATGCCCCTGCTGCTTAGTTTTGCCAATAAAAACAAAGCCAATATACATTTCCATACTGTTTTGTTTCCTCCTTCATTAGCACTCTGGAACCATAGTTATAACGAACTAAAAAATATTTATCAGTATTTAGACAGATTTAACTGGGCTGCTCAAAATGAGACAGAAGGAAACAACATCAAATTATACCGTCAATTGATTACACAAATAGAACAGTGGGGAAATGCTGCAAAGGAAAGAGAATCAGATGATTCTGTTCTTAAAAGGGATACAAATCTTTTAACAATTTTGCTCGGAAAGATATATTTATGGTGCGACAACAACATCAGTAATATTGATGAGAGGCAAAATAAAAAAGAAAAATTCAGAATCATTATTGAAGATATAACAGGAAAATTTGAAAACGATGTGTTAACTAACTGTATGAAAGAAATATTAAAAACACCCGTTGAGTTTATTGTATTGACATTGGAACTTGACGATAAGTCTGAAATAATGGAGCGATTTAAGGCATTTATATTATAATCTGTAAATCAGTGATAATTTATTAAAAAATCCTCGTATTGTGAATTTTAGAAAGTGGCAAGAAATATTTTCAAAACCAAGCACTCCCAACGCTTTGAAGAAAGATGTGCTCAGCGCTTATAATGCCACCAGAGAGAAATATCAACAGAAATACCTTTGTAATGCTCCTTTTAAATCTATGTTGCTGGCGAACAATGGCAGGGTGCTGGCTTGTTGTTTTAACAGGCAGGCTATATCGGGTACATATCCGCAACAGAATCTGAAGGAGATATGGTTCGGTGAAGAAGCTGTAAAACTACGTGAACATATCGTATGCAACGATCTGAGCCATGGTTGTTTTGTGTGTAAAGCCCAATTGCTCAACAAAGAATATAATACTGTTAAGGCCAGAATGTTCGACCATTTGCCTGAATCTACTTCAGGTTATCCTGTAATGATGGAGTTCGACCTCGACAACACCTGCAACTTAGAGTGCATCATGTGCAATGCAGACAACTCTTCTGCAATCCGCAATAAATCTGAGTTGTATGATGTGTATAATTCTCCTTATGGTGCTTCATTTCTGGAAGAACTCGAACCTCTCATTCCTCATCTTCATCAGGTAAGCTTTGCAGGCGGAGAGCCTTTTCTCATCAAGTTATATTACGACATCTGGGAGAAAATGATTTCTATTAACCCACAGATAAGAATCAACATTACAACTAATGGTACTGTACTTACTGAGAAAATAAAAGCTATTTTGGAAAGCGGTTTTTTTGAAGTATCCGTTTCGTTGGATAGTATTAAAAAGGAGACTTATTCTGAGATAAGAAAGAATGCACATTTTGAAAAAGTTATGGAAAATCTTTTTTATTTCCATGATTACTGCAAATCTAAAGGCACTTTTTTCGGTGTCTGGGCTTGTCCGTTAAGGCATAACAAATACGAAATCCCAGACTTGTTCAACTATTTCGGTACGCGTGATATAGAAGTCTATTTGCATACCGTATGGGTTCCCCCTAAGGTTACGTTATGGAATTTGTCTCCGCTGGAACTCAATGAGCTGCATGCTTTTTATGATGCACAGGAGTTAGAAGGAGACACAGAAGTTAAATTTAAGAACAAGCAGCGTTTTAAAGAGTTTATTTCGCTTATTAAAGCCTGGGAAGTTATGGCACAGATACGGGAAAGAAGAAGCCCACAACCCCATGAATATAAAAAAATGGATGATTATCTGTTCCTCTCTTTGAAAAGGCAATACCATAAAAAGGACCTTAGTAGTAAAGGCACAATTACTAAAGTAAAAGAATGTCAAACCAAGCTCTTATATTGTCAAAAGCACTTGCCTCAACATATTTATAATGAGGCTGTTGAAGTCTTATGCCAGTACCCTGATGCGTTTATCTTTCAGATTTTTGAAGCCGGTACAGAAACTATGATTTGTGATTTTTTCAAGTTTCTTACTAAGTCAATTTAGGGTTATTGATTATAGGTCGAATTCAATGTCCCATACCACCAGAAATCTCCAGCGGTTCTTGAAAGAGAAACCTCGGTAGTATGCCCCCCAGCATAAAAATTACCGAACAAACAGTGAATGAAGACTACATTTTCAGCATCGGTAAACACTGTACTGATGCCTATTGGTGGTGTAAGCGCTTTACCAATTACTGCACCGGTGTTTGTTACACCTGTACAATGGCATGAAAGATAAGGTACAGCACCATTGTTATTGATACGCCATCCTCCACTTGTACCATCGCGTTCGAGTCTCAAATAATCTGTTACAGCCGCCGCATTACCAGCTGTAGAAGAAGTAGATCTTGCCCTTCTAACTACAAGTCCTGTACCATCCGGATAGATCGGGGATTCGTAGGTTCCTGTTTCAGAGCCGAGTCTTATACCGCTGGTTACTTGCAACTTTGCTGCAGGGGCTGTTGTACCAATTCCAACATTGGCTCCATTGCCCAGAACCAGGGCATTGCTTGCACTGACCGTTGCATTAGCTCCTATAGCTGTTGCATTAGTTAAACCACTGCCCGATACATCAGAGCCCATTCCGACAGCTGTATTATAAGTTCCTGTTCCACCACTATTGTTAAGAAGCGCATTTCTTCCTAATCCGGTATTATTGCTGCCCGAAGTATTATATAGCAATGCATTCAATCCGCATGCAGTGTTGTCGCTTCCGCTGGTGTTAATATTAAGAGCATTATAACCTACAGCAGTGTTTTCCCATCCGGTATTATTTAAATAAAGAGCAGATGTCCCAATTGCAGTATTGGCAGTACCTGTTGTGTTAGTATAGAGGGACTGGAACCCGTTGGCTGTATTGCCATCTCCAGTAGTATTGGCTTTAAGTGTATAATTACCTATTGCTGTATTACTAATGCCATGCATTCCATCCGGCTGGTTTGAATAAAGCGACTGGTATCCAACAGCCACATTATCAGTTGCACTTCCGGTATTGAAAGATTGTGTGTACAGAGCCTGGTATCCGATAGCAGTGTTCTGACTTGCAGAAGTGTTAGAATAGAGAGCCTGGTAACCGTTGGCTGTATTATTACTCCCGGCTGTGTTGCCCCATAATGTTTGGTATCCTACAGCGGTATTGTAATTACCGGTATTATTTGCAGCATTAGTCGAACCCCTCAGAGCTTCGTAACCAAAAGCTACATTGTAATTGGTATATGGAGTTACAGTGTTGTTGGCATAATACATCGCATTATGACCTACTGCTGTTGCATTGCTACCGGCTACATTGTAAACCAAAGTATTAGAACCAATGCCAACGTTATTACTACCATTCTGGATAGCTCCTAGTGCTTCTTCTCCCAAGCCAATATTATAATTTCCGGTATAGTTTTGTCCTAAAGTTCCCCAGCCTATTGCGGTATTGTGACTTCCTGTAGTATCGTTATAAAGAGCTTCCTGACCAATAGCTGTATTATTTGTTCCGGAAGTATTTTCAACCATAGCTTCATAGCCAAAAGCAGTGTTATCACTTCCTGTTTTGTTTTTAAAAAGGGAAAAGGCACCTACAGCTGTATTAAATTGTCCTGATGCATTTTTATTCAGAGAAGAGTAACCAACGGCAGTATTGTTATTTCCCTGGTTGTTTGAAGGCGTTGAAGAACCTACCAGCGCTTGATAACCAATGCCCACATTACCACTTTCAAACATTGATGAATTGTCATAATATTTACCGGCCTGGTAGCCGAAGAAAGTATTAGCGGTGGTAGGGCTACTTTCAATTCTGCCAGACTTTTGATTGTTAACCATAAATGTAAAAGGAACATTATCAGTAGTACCGATATAATTTACACCATCTACAGTGCCTGAATTACCAGTTAAACTCCATGCATTCAATGCACCATCAGCTCCTGTGGCTCCTGTTGCACCTGTAGGTCCAGTTAGACCGGTAGTTCCAGTAGCACCTGTCAATCCTGTTAATCCTGTTGGACCCGTTGGTCCTGTGGCTCCTGTAAGACCAGTGTTACCAGTGTTACCAGTGTTACCTGTAGCGCCTGTTAGTCCAGTATTTCCAGTATTCCCAGTGGGACCAGTAGTGCCAGTCAATCCTGTTACTCCTGTCGGACCCGTTGGGCCAGTAGTACCTGTAAGACCAGTGTTACCGGTATTTCCTGTAGCTCCTGTTGGACCGGTGGGGCCTGCAGTTCCTGTCAAGCCTGTGTTGCCAGTGTTACCTGTAGCGCCTGTTAGTCCAGTATTTCCAGTATTCCCAGTAGGGCCTGTAGTGCCAGTTAATCCTGTTACTCCTGTCGGACCCGTTGGTCCTGTAGTACCTGTAA
>Ga0114951_10006583_pt1 | contig 10206 bp, 8 predicted proteins | sample AM7aDNAmetaG_FD_88677 | JGI IMG/M metagenome (GOLD analysis project Ga0114951, IMG submission 88677) | Freshwater microbial communities from Finland to study Microbial Dark Matter (Phase II) - AM7a DNA metaG | ecosystem: Environmental > Aquatic > Freshwater > Lake | place: Finland: Lake Alinen...
AACTTCTGGTTTTGAATTTTGAGTTTTGTGTTTTGAATTAAACAATCCAAAGTCCGCCGCGACGTTATCGGTTAAAAATCTTCTGCGATTGTCGCGTTGATCCAAAAACAGGCCGACGGAGTAGCCCTCATTGAAACTCATCTCGTAGCGGACGCCGTTCTCCAGAATTTCGAATCTTTCCGGTGCGGGTTCACCCAAAACCAGTTGCGGCGAGGCATCTGCCGTGGAGGAACGGCGAACCTGACGGGACAGGATTTTGTGATATGCACCGCACGACGAAAAGGCTTTGGCGAGCCGCGACAACTCCTCCTTCTGCCTGGCGTCCAGCGGCGTGTCCGATTGCGAGAGCAGAAAATCGCCCAACTTTTCCACGAACCAGCCGGGCCAGCCGTCACTCGCGCCGTGAATGAGACGAAAAGCATTCGTCGATTCCGGCGCGATGATGGCGGTCCGTAATGCCAGTCGCGGCTCGGCCTCAAAATTGACCGGCGCAAGAAATTTCACCGGCGCATTCGTGGCCGGGTGCGTGAAGGCGATTTCTCTTGCGTGCAAGAAAACACGCGAAGAGGCGGTGCCGCCGTAAAGCGTGTCGCCGAGAATGGGGAATCCGCTTTCTGCCGCATGGACCCGAATCTGGTGCGTGCGGCCAGTGAACGGCTCCGCGCTCACCATTTTCAATGTAGAGGTTCCATACTTTGAATCCACCACCGGCGTGAATTTTGTCTCGGCCAATTCCCCTCCGGCCCGGCTCGTGTATTTTTCAGAAACCCGAGCGAGCGCGGTTTTTACGGTAAATTCATTTCCAGACACAGGGCGATCGGTAAGCAGAAAATATTTTTTATGAACGCAACGGTCGGTGAATTGCTGTGTAAGCAACTTGTTGGCGAGCGGGGTTTTGCCAAAGACGAGCACGCCGCTGGTTTCCTTGTCGAGCCGGTGGATGATGGCTAGCGGGGCCCAGCGCGGTTTGCGATGTTTCAGCCAGTCGTAAATGCCTTCGCCCGCGTATGGGCTGGGCGCGTGCGTATTCCAGCCGGCGGGTTTGGAAACCACCAACAGATGCTCATCCTCAAAAATCACGCACGGAACCATGGCCAGATGAAACATTTTTCGCCGCCGAAATGAAAGCGCGGAATCTAGAACCTTGAAGCCACGTCTTGATTCAGACGCCGCGCCGATTAACAATCCTAGCACTCATGGAACAACAGACCATCACCGTCACCGGAATCACCAACCGCGAATTCATTGAGCGCTACGCACAACCCGGACGAGTGGGCTTGTGCGGCGGCACGACCAAAATCGACAGCGCCATCCGCCTGGCGCAGCGGCATCTGCGCGCCGAACGCCGCTGGAGCGACTGGTCGCACGCCTTTCTTTTCGAGGGCAAACGCTTGGACGGTCAGCATTGGGTTCTGGAATCCGACCTCCAGATTTTGCGGAAGAACATCCAGCTCGGCGTTCAGGAAAATCGCGCGGATAAATATTTCGATGAGAAAATGTTCCCGACGCTGGCTGTGCTGGATTTTGGTTTGAGTGAAACGCAGGTCGCCACGCTCTTGCGGGAAGGTTTGGAACTGGTTGCCAACCGTGAGTGCTATTCTCTTCGCGAACTCATCGGCACGCTCCTGGTGTTAAAAAAACCGGAGCTGCGGGCAAAGGAAAACCGCCTGGCACAGGAGCGCTCAATCTATTGCTCGGCGTTCGTGAAAAAACTTTTCCACCAGACCGGCATTGACCTCGTTCCCGGTGTCGCCGGCAAAAACACCGCGCCCGAAGACATCGCCAACTCGCCGTTACCGCATGTGAAGTATCTGCTGCTGCGCGAAATGCCCGGAGAAAAAGTCGCGGCGCTGGCCAGGAAAATCAAAACCGGCGTCCATGCGCAGGTGGAAAAAATCACGCGCCGTTGAAAAGGCTTCGTCACCGAACCCATTGCAGGTATTTTCCCCGCGTGCATCTGGCTCATCTGCGACTCCGGGACTTCCGCAATTACGCGCGGCTGGACGCGGATTTTTCGCCGGGCTTCCATCTGCTGCTCGGCGATAATGCACAGGGCAAGACGAACATCCTCGAAGCGATTTACCTCATGGCCACGCTGCGTTCGTTCCGCGGCGTCGGCGGCACGCAGATGATCCGCCATGGCGCGAAAGGATATTTCGCCGGCGGCAACGTTGTCGGCCAGGGCGAACACGAGATCAAGATGTATTGGTCGGCGCGCGAACGGAACCTGTCGCTGGACGGCCAGCCGGTGAAGAAGCTGGCGGACTACCTTGGCGCGCTGCGGACGGTGGTGTTTTGCACGGAAGATTTGCAGCTCGTCAAGGGCACGGCACGGGCGCGGCGCCGGTTTCTGGATTTGCTGCTCGCACAGACGCAGCCAGGCTACCTGCCCTTGCTCCAGCGTTACATGCACTGCGTCCGCGCCCGCAACGCGCTGCTCAAACAGCGTTCAACCGACGAAGCCGCGCTGGATAGCTTTTCCACCGAACTTGTCAAGCTGGGCAACGCGATCATCCACGCCCGCCGCGAGTTGGCGCCGAAATTTTCCCCGCTCGTGCGGCTGGCGTATCGGCGCATTTCCAACGACGCGGAGGAATTGCGCATCGAATACCAGCCCAGCGTGAAAAATGATTTCGCCGTGGAACTCGCCCAATCACGTGTCCGCGAAAAAACCTTCCGCGCCACGCTGGTCGGGCCGCACCGCGACGATGTGCAACTGCTGCTCAATGAAAAATCCGCCGCGCAATTCGGCAGCGAAGGCCAGAAACGCACGCTGGCCATCGCTTTAAAAATGGCGCAGGCGGAATTCCTCGCGGGCATCCACGGCAGCGCGCCGATCCTGCTGATCGATGACGTCATGGGCGAACTGGACGTGAAGCGGCGCAGCGGTCTGCTGCCCCTGCTCGAGCACGCCCGCCGGACCAGCGGCCAGGTCTTCATGACCTGCACCGAGGAAAACTGGCCCAGCGAGCTGGGCAAGGACTTGCAGCGCTGGGAAGTGAAAACCGGAAGCTTGTTAAGCCACTAACCTCACGCATCGGCCCGCCGGAAAAACCAGTTCGTGATAATTCGTGCAATTCGCGTCTATTTTTTTATCTTACATTCATGCGAATTTTGTCAGGCATCCAGCCCAGCGGCACGCTGCACCTCGGAAACTATTTCGGGATGATGCGCCCGGCCATCGAACTTCAAGAAAAAGGCGAGGCGTTTTATTTCATCGCGGATTATCATTCCATGACCTCGCTTTTCAACGCCGATGAACGGCGCAAGAACTCCCTGGACGTGGCGCTGGATTTTCTGGCGTGCGGCCTCGACCCGCAGAAATCCGTCTTCTTCAAGCAGTCCGATGTGCCCGAAGTCACCGAACTCGCCTGGCTGCTCTCCACGCTCACGCCGATGAGCCTGCTGGAAAAATGCCACTCGTTCAAGGACAAGTCCGCCAAGGGCCTGCCGGTGAACCACGGCCTGTTCGCCTATCCGGTGCTGATGGCGGCGGACATTTTGATTTATGATTCCAACGTTGTTCCCGTCGGCCAGGACCAGAAACAGCACGTCGAAGTCACGCGCGACATCGCCATCAAGTTCAACGAGGCCTACGGCCAGACGTTCGTGATTCCCGAACCGCAGATCCGCGGCGAGACGGCGAAGGTTCCCGGTCTCGACGGGGAAAAGATGAGCAAGAGCTACGGCAACACGCTGGAAATCTTCGGCGAGGAAAAGCCGCTCCGCAAAAAGGCCATGGGCATCAAGATGGATTCACGCACGCCGGAGGAGCCCAAGCCCGACGCAGACCAAAACCTCGCCATTCAACTGCTCAAGCTGGTCGCCGCCGCCAACGTCGCAAAGGATTTTGAAGATCGTCTCCGGGCCGGCGGCCTCGGCTACGGCGATTTGAAGAAGGCGCTGTTCGAGAACTACTGGAATTATTTCGCCGAGGCGCGCAAGAAACGGGCGGAACTGGCGGCGAATCTGGATTTCGTGAACCAGGTTCTCGCCAACGGCGCGACCAAGGCCCGCACACTTGCGCAAACCGTTTTGAAACGTGCGCGCAAGGCGAGCGGGCTGGAATGAACCTGCCCGCCGCCAATCAACCTGCGGCGACCCGCCTGCGCCTGCGCATCACGGCGGCGGCGGAATCCATCGTTCGCTCCGGCCATCCGTGGCTCTTTGCCGACAGCATCCATGAGCTGAATCGCGCCGGACAGCTGGGCGAACTGGCGGTTATTTTCGACCGCAAAGACAAATTTCTCGCCGTGGGTTTGTTCGATCCCGATTCGCCCATCCGTGTCCGGATATTGCACGCAGGGAAGCCTGCGACAATTGATTTGGCGTGGTGGCAGACGCGGCTGGATCAGGCGCTCGCCCGCCGGCACAATTTATTCGATGAGCAGACCACCGGCTACCGCCTGATTCACGGCGAGAGCGACGGCTGGCCCGGCCTGGTGCTGGACCGCTACGACTCGACGCTCGTGCTGAAAATCTACACCGCGGCATGGCTGCCGCGGCTGGATGAAATCCTCGCGTTGTTCAAAGACACAATTCCGTTGGAACGAATCGTTCTACGCTTGAGTCGGAACATTCAGGCAGTTGCAGAAAAGCAATTTCAACTTCGCGACGGACAAATTCTTTGCGGTGCCTCACCGGAAGGTGCGGTGATTTTTTCCGAACACGGCATCCGCTTCGAGGCGGATGTGGTGCGCGGCCAGAAAACCGGCTTCTTCCTCGACCAGCGGGACAATCGAGGTGAAGTAGAAACGCTGGCGCGCGGGCGGCGGGTCCTGAATGCGTTCAGCTTTTCCGGCGGCTTCTCGGTTTATGCGGCGCGCGGCGGTGCAATAGCCGTAACCGATCTCGATATCAGCGCGCATGCGCTGGAATCCGCGAAACGGAATTTTGCGCTGAACCAAAACTTTGCCGGCGTGGCGGCCTGCCGCCACGATACGGTGCAGGCGGACACGTTTGCCTGGCTGGAAAGAAACGCGAACCAATTTGATCTGATCGTGCTCGACCCGCCATCGCTCGCCAAGCGGGCGACGGAAAGGGAAGGCGCCATCCGGGCTTACGAGCGCCTGAATTCGCTGGGCATCGCCAGACTTTCGCGCGATGGCATACTCGTGGCCGGTTCATGTTCCGCGCACGTTTCAGCCGTTGAGTTTTTTGACGCGGTGCGGCGTGCGGCGCTGAAGTCCGGCCGAAAATTCACGGAGCTGAAAACCTTGCAGCATCCGCCCGATCATCCGGCCGGGTTCAAGGAGGCCGATTATTTGAAAGTGATCTACCTCCAATTCACAATGTGAAACGAACCGTTGGGGAAGCAACGCCCTGCCTTCAGCGTGAGTGTTGCAGGAACCACGTGAACAGTTCCGAATTTGCGTAGGTCTGGGTCCAGCTGTCGTGTTGGGCTTCGGGATAAATCGTGAGTTTCACGTCAGTGCAGCCAACTTTTTTGAGAGCGTTCACCATGTGTTCGGATTCGTCCGGGTTTACGGTCGTATCTTTGCCACCGTGAAACGCCCAGACCCCGAGGGTTTTCATCTGCGCCAGTTTTGCCGGGTCGTAAAGCTGCGCGAGCGTGACGAGAATGGTCTCGCCGCCCCCACAGATCGGCGCGATGGCTGCGAAACGTTCGGGATGGCTCAAGGCAAGGTTCCACGTCCCGAACCCGCCCATGCTGAGGCCGGTCAGATAAATCCGGTGCGTGTCCACGGCGTATTTAGTTTCGATCTCGTCGAGCAGCGCGAGGAGCAGGTCATCCGCCCACATTTGCCCGGCGGGACACTGCGGCGAGACGACGATGAAGGGAAAATTCCTCAGGGCGGCATCAAGCTTCGGCGGGCCATGCGCGGCCACGAGCGAGAGGTCCGTGCCGCGCTCGCCCGCGCCATGCAGGAATAAAATCAGCGGCCAGCGTGTCGCGGAATTGGCGGGGTAGTCTTTCGGGAGAAAAAGTAGGTAGCCGGCGGTGAGGACCTGCTTGCGTTCCAGGGAAAATTTTTGGGCGGTCTGGCCGGGGGTCATGGCGATGGAATTTTTAGTATGAGTGCAGGCGGTGAGGCCGAGCAGCAGCGGCCAAAGCAAAAATATTTTTCTCATCCCGTCACACAATTTTCAGTTTCGGCAAATCCTGCGAATCCACCAGGCCGACCGGCTCGTTCCGGGCGTTCACCACGATCAGGTCGTCAATGTTTCGCTCGTTGAAAATTTTCAGCGCCTCAACCGCCAGCGCCTCTTCGCGTATACAGATGGGCTTTGGGGTCATCACCCTTTTCAAAGGCTGCGTGAGCGAGTTGTCGCCGCCCGCCATGTGCCGGCGAAAATCGCCATCGGTGAAGACTCCCGCCAGCTTGCCGCGCGCGGTCACCACCGCGAGACTGCCGGACTTGGCATGGGTCATCACCAGCAGCGCATCCTTGACCGTCATATTTTCACCCGCCACGGCGTTGCGGTCTCCCGTGCGCATGATGTCGCCGACCCGCAGGAGCATCGCGCGACCGATCGCGCCGCTGGGATGATACTTGGCAAAATCCTTTTGCGTGAAGCCGCGCGCCGCCAGCACGGCCATCGCCAGCGCATCGCCCATGACGAGCGTGGCCGTCGTGCTGCTCGTCGGCGCGAGGTTGAACGGACACGCCTCTTTGGGAACCTTGACATTGAGCGCCACATCGCTGTGCCGGGCGAGGGCCGACTTGAGATTGCCGGTAAACGAAATGATTTTGACGGAAAACCGTTTGAGCGCGGGCAGCAGATTCAACAGCTCCTCGGACTCTCCGGAGTAGCTCAAGGCGAGAATCACGTCGCCGTCATTGACGATACCGAGGTCGCCGTGCAAGGCGTCCACGCTGTTGAGCACGACCGCGGTGGAACCGGTGCTGGTGAGCGTGGCGGCGATCTTGGCACCGACATTACCGGACTTGCCGATGCCGATGATGACAATCTTGCCGCGGCGCTTCAGCGCTTCGACCATGATTTCAACCGCGCCATCAAAAGTTTTGTCGAGCAGCGCGCGGACTGCCTTGAGCGCGGCCAGTTCGATGGCGAACACTTCGCGGGCTTTGGCGAGATGGTTCATGGCTAATCCGTGTTCGGATACGAGCCGAGGATTTTGACAAAGTTGCAATGCCCGCCAAGCAGATTGATGGCCTTTGTGACTTTCGCGTCCTGAAAATGTCCGTCGCAATCGATGAAGAAGAAATACTCCCACGCCTTGCGCTTGCTGGGACGGGATTCAATCTTGGTCATGTTGATCTTGAACTTGCGGAACGCGGCGATGGCCTGGTGCAACGCGCCCGCCTTGTCCGCCACGCTCAACATCAGGCTCGTGCGATCGTCGCCTGTTGGCGGACTGCAGGTGCGTCCCAAGACGATGAAGCGCGTGACATTGACGGAGTTGTCTTGAATGTCCTGTTCTAGGACAGCTAACCCGTATTTTTCGGCGGCCAGAATTCCAGCGATGGCAGCGGTGAATTTTTCCTTCGCGGCCAGTTCGGCCGAACGCGCGTTGGACGAGGTCTCGACGATTTCCACGCGCGGCAGATGATTCTGGATCCAGCCCCGGCATTGCGCGAGCGACTGCGGATGCGCGTATAGCTTTTGAATCTTTGCGCGCGGCGAATTGCTCATCAGACATTGCTGCACGCGCAGGACAATCTGCGAAACGATTTTCAAATCGCTGTCCACAAACATGTCAAGCGTGTGGGTGACGACGCCCTCGGTGGAATTTTCCACGGGCACGACGCCGTAATCGGCGCGCTGTTTGCTGACCTCGGTGAAGACATCGGCGATGGTTTTTTGCGACGCGTATTTCAGGCTGGAGCCGAAACGCTTGATGGCCGCCTGATGCGTAAAAGTCGCCTCCGGGCCAAGATACGCAATGGTCATGGTCTTTTCGAGCGCTAGCGCGCTGGACATGATTTCGCGGTAAATAGCACGGAGCTGGTCATGGGTCATCGGCCCGGAGTTCGATTGGCAGACCCGGTCGAACACGGCGCGTTCACGGTGTGGCGCGTAGATCTCCTCGCCGGCTTTGAGCTTGAGCTCGCCGATGGCGAGGACGTGGCGGGTGCGGTCGTTCAGCAGCTTGACGATGTTGGCGTCGAGCTGGTCAATCGCCTGGCGATGTTCGGGGATGTTCACAACCAAGGCAGAATGCAGAATCAAGGAGGAAGAATCAAATCTGTTTCACGCGGGGAGGAATTGCCGCTCCGGGTTCGACCAGCCCAGACACGCTGCCGGCTCGCGGTGCTGCCGTTCGGTTCCAAGTTTTGGCCGGCAACGCTGGCAGGAGATTTGCTGACCAAGCCATACATTTATGAAGTGTCATTTTATTAAAGTTCAAAAAACCGGACTGGTCCTGTCATTGCTCGCGGCGCTTGCCGGCGCTCATCAGTCCGCCGCACAAAGTTTTGTTCTGTCCTCTTCGCCGGGAGTGGGATTCAACCCTTTTGGCATCACGGTGGCAGATGTGAACGGCGATGGCAAACCGGACTTGATCAGCGCAAATTCCGGCACCAACACCTTGACCATCCTGACCAACAATGGCAGCGGGAAGCTCACCCTCTCCGCCTCGGTGGCTGTCGGCAACCAGCCTTACTCGGTGGTGGCGGCTGATTTGAGCGGGAATTCCAAAGTGAGTTTGATCGGCGCGAACTTTGGCGATAACACCTTGACCGTCCTGACCAACAATGGCACCGGCGGCTTCGGCTCAAACGCCACTTACAATGTGGGGATCAATCCGCAATCTGTCGTGGCGATGGATATCAACAATGACGGGAAAAAAGATTTGATCTGCGCGAATGTTGGCGACAACACCTTGACCGTCCTGACCAACAACGGTGCCGGCGTCTTCGGCTCGAATGCCACTTGTAATGTGGGGATCAGCCCTGAATCTGTCGTGGCCGTGGATATCAATGGCGACGGCAAAGCCGATTTGATCTGTGCAAACTTTGGCGACAACACCTTGACCGTCCTGACGAACAATGGCGCCGGCGACTTCGGCTGGAACGCCACTTGTAACGTGGGCAACGGGCCGGCTTCCGTTGCGGCAGCGGATGTGAATGGGGATGGTGCTCTGGATTTGATTTCGGCGAACTTATTTGACGGCGCCATATCCGTGCTGACCAACAATGGCACCGGAATTTTTGGTTCCACTGCCGTTTTTATCGCGGGCGGCGGGCCGGTTTCTGTTGCAACGGCGGATATAAATGGTGATGGTTCCCTGGATTTGATCGTTGCTAACATAGGCGACAGCACCGCGACCGTGCTGACCAACGATGGCCGCGGTATTTTTGGCTTTGATGCCCTTTATAATGTGGGATCAAATCCCGAAACCATCGTTGCGGCGGACATGAATGGTGATGGAGCTCCGGATTTGATGACCGCGAATTACAGTGATTCCACCCTGAGCGTGCTGCTGAACTTCCCACGATTGACGCTTCACTACTCCAACAACGCCGCCGATCTCTCGTGGTCCACACTCTGGCCCGGATATGAGCTGCAACAAAATTCAAACCTTGCCACGACCAACAACTGGATCAATGTCAGCAATCCGACCGGAACCAACCATGTCGTCATCACGCCGGCAACGGGAACCAAGTTCTTCCGGCTGCGCCACCCGTGACCGGCTGAATTCTAGGATGCCGGCTCGGGCGAATCCGCTTCCGCTGCCCGCGCCGGGGCGGTTTCTTCATTTTCCACATTGCCCTCTTCATTCAGTTTAAGCTGCTCCGGCGGCGCGGTCGCCAAGCCAGGGTCAACCGTGACGGGTGCCGGCGGTTTCTCAACAACGATGCGGCGGAGTTCATCCGCAGCGGGCAGATCCTCGAGACCGCGCAGGCCGAAGTATTCCAGGAACATCGTGGTGGTGCTGTAAATCTGCGGGCGACCCACGACTTCAGCCCGGCCGACGGACTCGACGAGGCCGCGTTCCAGCAGCGTCTGCATGGTGCCGTCAATGTTCACGCCGCGGATCTGCTCGACCTCGGCGCGCGTGACCGGCTGGCGATAGGCGATGATGGCAAGCGTCTCCAGCGCCGGCTGCGAGAGCCGCGAGGGACGAGCCTTCACGCCAACGAGCGCCTTGAGCCAGGGCGCAAATTCCGGCTGTGTGACGAACTGCCACGAACCCGCGACGCACACGAGCCGGTAGCTGCGCGCGGCGGCAGCATGTTCGCCCGCCAGGGTTTCGAGCGCGGCGGTCACGTCCTCGTC
>Ga0114951_10006584_pt1 | contig 10205 bp, 7 predicted proteins | sample AM7aDNAmetaG_FD_88677 | JGI IMG/M metagenome (GOLD analysis project Ga0114951, IMG submission 88677) | Freshwater microbial communities from Finland to study Microbial Dark Matter (Phase II) - AM7a DNA metaG | ecosystem: Environmental > Aquatic > Freshwater > Lake | place: Finland: Lake Alinen...
ATCGTTTTCGTCCATTCGCCACCCATTCTGGAAAGGGTTTCCATACCCTATGTTGAAAGGTAAATAATAGATTCATCACCGTCATTTCATTGCATCGACAAATGGGATACTTGTTCATGGTATGTACCAAATCCTGAAAGGATACTCTTGAAAGAAGAGAAGTATCATACATCCAGATGCAATTCAGAAAATAGCGCTCCTTGAGAATCGAGGGAGCGTACTCCTTCCACAATCGCTCCACCACCTCAGGATGTCGGTCCGTTTCGATGATGCCACCGAATCGCTTGTCATTATCGTAGGGGGACGCATCATCGGGTGCCATGATGACATTCGTACACGGAAGGTCTGCCAAATAGGAAATGGAATCCAGTACGCGCAGACCCGCGTCGAGATAAATCACCTTGTCCCATGAACGAAAGAAGGTGTGAAATACATAGAACTTATCCCATTGCGTGAGCTTTCCAAACTCTCTTCCGTCGCAGGTGGGACGGATGGGGTTGTCTCGATACTGTTGAACCATCGCGGAGGTATCAATGTGTTCTACACGAAACGGAAGAATGCGATAATAATCCAGGAAATTCTGTGGCGCATCAAATCCGACGGTAATGAGCACGAGTTCCCCTGTCCATTCCCCGCGACTTCGAACATCGATAATGGTGCGCTTGGCTTTTTGGAAATATCCTTGGTCGGTCAGGGTAACGACTACGGTATTCATTGGTAACCGTTCGCTGTGATGTTTTAAGTTAGGATAGGATAGGGGATGGATAGGAAATCCTTTGCGACAACGTACGCAGCCGAAATAATGAATATCTATCATGCAGATGGCATTACTATCGAGAGACATGAGGAAGGCAATACGATTTCTTTTCAGATGAAGAATGAAATGGATGATATGGGGGTGATAACGATTGTGCCACTTCTAGCGGAAGAATATCGTGTATATGATACACGGTCAATGAGCATACAGCATAAAAATGGATTGTATGTCAGCTGGATTGAAATCAAGGAACCCTATCAAAGAAAGGGGCATGCCACATTATTGTTATTATATGCACTCTGTACCCTGTATTCCGAATTAGACTATTCATTAGAATTCATTTCATTAGAAGATGCAACCGATAATCAATTAGACATGGACACAAATATTTATAATAAACTCGGATTTACCCATAAAGGATATGTTGAAATAAATAACTCAAAGACAAAACTCATTGGGCGCGTGAATGCAGATGGGGCAAAAAGTACTACATTCGACCATTTATTTACCGTCATCCAGAACAAACAACGCAAACAAAGAAAGGGCAGTATGCATCGAACGAATCGCAAAGGGGGTACGCGTAGAAAACGGAGAACCAGACGATAAAATTGATATCGTGTTCTTCCCGCAGAATCTGCAGACATGTTCCGTCAACCCGACCTTTCCCTCCCACCGGTTCTTCCCGTGCACCCCTACTCCTTTCCGCTCGACCCCTTTCAGCAGCATGCCATTGCCGCCATTGCGAAGGATGAAAATGTACTGATTTGCGCCAAGACGGGCTCAGGAAAAACCCTCGTGGGAGAATATCAGATATACCACTCTCTTGCAAAAGGAAAACGAGTGTTCTACACCACTCCTATCAAATCCCTATCCAATCAAAAATTCTATGACCTCAAGCATCAATTTCAGGCAACGGTGGGAATCATGACAGGAGACATCAAGTTCTGTCCAGATGCACAAATCGTGATTATGACCACCGAAATTCTACGAAATCTGCTCTACAAACGAGGCACCTCCACGGAATCACTTGGCATGACCGCCTCCCTTTCCATGGACAATCTGGACGCGGTTATCTTTGACGAATGCCACTACATCAATGATAAGGACCGCGGAAAGATATGGGAAGAGACGATGATTCTCCTTCCTGCCTCTATCAAGATGGTGATGCTTTCGGCCACCCTCGACCATCCAGAATACCTGGCGCAGTGGCTCGGTGCGCTAAAGAATAAACCCATTCATTTGATTGAAACGCAGTATCGGATTGTGCCCCTTACTCATTATGTACTCGGGAAGAACGATGCACTGATTCCTCTCATGGACGCAAACGAAACCTATCATGCAGGAGCCTACCAAGACTGGTATCGAGGCTATCATGGAAGACAAAAAGAACTCCATGCCTTTCAGCAACAGGTGATTGATTCGAAGAAGACGGGATTCAAAGGAGCAGTCGAAGGGAAAGTCCAGGTATCGCACTTTGTTCATCGTCTCAATGAAGTGATTCTCCTGTTGGAAAAGAAGGAGTTGCTCCCTGCGCTCTTCTTTGTTCTCAGTCGAAAACAATGCGAATCCTATGCGAAGAAAATGGAGCATCCCCTCCTGTCTTCCTCCGATACTGCCGCGGTGAAGCACATCATTTCGTTCCATTTGCATCGACACCTCCATGTGCTTGAAAAGGTTCCCCAGTATCATCACCTCTATGAACTACTGATTCGAGGAGTGGCCTTTCATCACAGTGGACTTCTTCCGATGCTCAAGGAAATCGTGGAGATTCTCTTCTCGAAGGGATATGTGAAACTACTGTTTTGTACGGAAACATTTGCAGTGGGCCTGAATATGCCCGCGAAAACAGTACTCTTTGCGGGATTCAAGAAATACGATGACGTGACGGGTTCCATGCGAATCCTGCGAAACGATGAATACATCCAGATGGCAGGACGGGCAGGGCGCCGCGGAAAAGATGACAAGGGCGTGGTCCTCTATTTGCCCGACCGCGACCCGATTCATCCCGAAGAGATGCATACGATGATGAAGGGGGCGCGCCCTCCCGTTCAAAGCCGAATGGATTTCCATTATGATTTCGTTCTAAAAACCATTCAAACCTCTAATGAACCGCAGAAGTGGCTTCGTATCATGGAGCAGAGCTACTGGTTTCAACAACGCCAGAAGGAAAAGACGGGATTGCAGAAGGAACTCGATGACTGTTGTACTGCCATCGAACGCCTGAACCTGGCAGAGCCCTTTCTATCAGGATGCACCAAACGTCTCCAGCTAGAGAAACAAATGAAGGCCACGGTGAATGCGGAACGAAAACAGGTTCAACGGGAGCTTGATGGAGTCAAGAATAAACAGCTGGGGCCCAAATGGAATCAGGCACTGCTGGATTATCAGACGCTACAAGGAATGATTCGTGAGAAGGAACGACTGGAGGGTGAACTTCGTTCGATGGACTCGATGGGGATTCAGCCTGTGATTCAGATGTTGCATGAGATGGGATACATTCGACACACGGACGCCATGACCCTCACGAGCGACGACCTTGGTCTCAAAGGGCTATTGGCCACAGAAATCAATGAAGCCCATCCCATTCTGCTCACCGAGCTGTATACAGAAGGCGCATTGCATCCTTTATCAGGAGACGAAATCGTGTGTGTACTGGCTAGTTTTCACGAGAAGAAGGATGCACAACCGGCACGTTCGAGCCTAGCTGTATCTCCTTCTGTGATTCACGTTCTCCAGACCATTCTGTCCATGACAGAACAATTTCAAGCGCTCGAGCGAACGGCAGGGACATCAGTAGAAGGGTATTGGGACACTTCTACCGACATGGTGGAACCCATGCGGAAATGGATGGAAGGAATGCATGCCTCCGTGATTTGTGCAGAGCATGATTTATTTGAAGGGAATTTCATTCGAACCATTATGAAAATCACCAATATGCTGGACGAATGCATTTCACTGGCGACCTATTGTCAGCATACCGACCAAGTTGAGAAGCTGACGGACGTTCGTGGACGAATCGTGCGCGATATGGTTGTCTCCGATTCTCTCTATTTGCGATTGTAATCGCTCGCCCACTGCTTCATTATTTTTTCTACTGAATCACGGATGGGAAGGATGTCAGGGCAAAGCTCCTTTAGCCGTGTCGAATCCAATTCATTATTCGACCGTTCCGATAACAGAATCGTCGCCTGCTCCTCAATGGTAAAATTCTTCCAGGTGAAGGAAGAATCTACATAGTGCCGATACATCTCCAATATTTCATTATGAGAAATGGTACCAGGATTCGTCAGATTGACCGTACCCGTCGTCCCTTGTGTAGAGAGGCGAACCATTACAGGAATCATGTCCTCCAGAACGGTCATGCTGTTCGGAATGCTGCAAATCCTCTCATAGCTCGTAATCTTCGTAATGAAATTGCGCGGATGATGATGCCCCACAATCGGCATGCGAATGCGAAGATTCAAGACGGGCAGGAAATGCATCAGGCGGTCGGTAAATCCCTTCACGGTGGAATAGCCGCTTCCGAAAAAATTCGGGCGACTCTCCTCGGTAAACATGGTCTCGTCCTGTTTATCCGTGAAAATGCACCCCGTTCCCAAATACGTCACGTGAATTCCATGCTTCTTTCCTAGAAGGGCAAGAACCAACGGACTGTACAGATTATCACGAACATTCTCCACCAGCTTTCCTTTCTGCTCCAAATAATCAATCGTGGAATATCCTGGTCCGTGGGTGCGTCCCAGCAGACACATGATTCGGTCGGGCGCCACAGCAAGGAGTTCGGCTTCTACCGCGGTCTCGTCGTCTGCACGTACTTCCGCCTCGATAACGGTTTCTCCCTGCTTCTCTAGTTCGTTCTTGACCATTCCACCGATCCATCCCTTGCTTCCATACACGAGCCACTTCATTCTATTCCACGCATCGAATGGGGTGTTTAAATGGTGTCTATCGCGTATGAATCTAAAGCATCGCGGCCATTCTAGCATAGAATGTCATCCTGGTACGAGCTAGAGATTCAGACACTGGACCCTTCCATTGCCATGTATTACCCGATTGCCCTATTTAATCGATCCGATGCGAATGCAGGATTTGACCTCTTTTCCTCTTCCGATGTCCAGGTAGACCAGACCCCACAGTTCATTCCGTTTGGAATTACGGTCCGTCTTCTAAAGGTGGAGCCCCTTCCGCATGGCACCTCCAATGAGTATCTGAAAACCGATAGCCATTTTCTTCTGATGCCGCGTTCGTCCATTTATAAATCAGGCCTGCTCATGGCCAATTCGACGGGCGTGATTGATAAGAGCTATCGTGGCGAACTGAAGGCGCCGGTCTGGTCGATGACGGGAAACTCCTCCGTTCAAAAGGGAGAGCGTCTCTTTCAAATCGTTGCACCGGATATGGGATGGATTCGGAATGTGCGTATGGTCGATTCCTTGCCTGAAACGGAGCGAGGGGCGGGCGGATTTGGTTCGACCGGTCAATGATACGAGTCAATGATACGAGTCAATGATACGAGCATAAATAGAATCACTCGGTATGATAATCATATGAACGATAGTATTGTTCTCGATTCCATTACCACGCACCGAGGAACGACAGTGGTGATGACACAGCGCCCGCACTGGGGAATGTCCTGTTACATGGACCAACAGATTCAAAGTTGTGAACGAGATGAGAAGATTTATCATGAAGCGCTGGTGCATCCTTCGATGTCCAGTGTAAGTTGCCCCAAACGGGTGATGATTATTGGCGGAGGGGAGGGGGCGACCGCACGAGAAGTTCTTAAATGGCCTGCCGTGGAACATGTAGATATGTATGAATGGGACAAGGACATTGTGCAATTGTTTCGCACGCGCTATCCGCAATGGGCCAATGGAGCCTGGTCCGACCCGAGACTCACCCTTCATTATGATGATATCTTTGAAGCCATTCGAACGCCGCCGTCCGAACGATATGATGTGGTCATCATTGATTTATTTGACCCATCCGAAGACACGTATGATTCCTGGGCCATTCTTCTTCGAAATCTATCCAACTGGGTCACGCCCACAGGAACCGTTGCCATGTATGCGGGGATTCGAACCGTTCTATCAGAGGAACAGCCCCACCATGTGCTCACACGAATTCTGATGGAACCGGCGGAGAATGGTGTACTTCAATACCGAGAAATTATCCCCTATCATCTCTATATTCCCTCCTTTGAGGGAGACAGTATGTTTCTTCTACTGTGCCAACCCCTCTTCTTCTACATTACGAAGACAATTGATTCCCATCTGACGGATTCCTTATGGAAATCGTATCAAGTGTTTGATTCGCAATCGGAGTCTTCCAGGGAGTAAAGGCCGAGGAACAAGAGGGAATGGATACATGCCCCCTGTCTTGTTCCTCTCGTAATTGTATGAGGCGATTCAAACTCTGTTGATTCTCCTGATGCAATGCCTGATTGACCGGTTTATCGGCAGTCATCTTGTGTTTATCAAATCGGCGCATCCCGCAGTTCATTTCTTTCACAAACGATTTAAAATTTGAGCAGAACCCCTCTCTACTGGAACAGGCCAGAGTCATGGAACAGACCAACGCCATTCTTCAGAGTGTGTTCGGAGCGCAAGTGGATGCTCCTCCTTTGCATCTTCGAGGCATTCTCCAAACAACAGACTACCTGCACTTTATGCTTCTCAGCGATACAGGAACCATCCTTCACGAATGGGTTGGTGCAAAAGAGGCAAATCGATGCCTTCCAGGCGACCATGTAGGCTTCGTGGAGGGGAAATGCGTTCTGGAATTACGAGATGAACATCCACCCATTGTCGGAACATTGGAGCTCACTGGCAAATCGACCTATGGCATGACACGGCGCGGGCGGATGATGTATTTATGTACTCCCTATGACAAAAAGTATCCTCCCTTCATTGTTGGTTCCTCAGCAAAAGACCGAACTCGAAATCAGATTGTACTCCTATCGTTTGAATCATGGGACAATACCTTTCCGCGGGGAAGCATACAACGCACGCTCGGATATTCGGGGGACGAGTCCGCCGAGAAAGAGGCACTGATATGGCAAGCCTGTCCGTGGAATTATCCTGAATACGACTATCAGCCCTCCCTCCACTCCGATGCACTTCGCACACCCCTTACCGGATATACCTTTCATATTGACCCCGAAGGATGCCGCGATGTAGATGATGTATTTACCTTTGAAAAAGTGGAGGATGGATGGAAGGTAACCATTACCATCAGCGATGTGGCATCCTATGTGGAGGATGGGGGCGCCGTCGACATTATGGCATCGTTGATTGGACAAACCTTGTATGGGGAGGAAGGGCAGGTCCTGCGTCCCATGCTTCCCCCTTCGTATTCCGAAGACACCTGTTCTCTCCTGCCAGGAAAGGCGTCCTATGGCATTTCGATGTCATTTGTATGGAATGGGTCGACCTGTTCCTCTCCCCACTGGTTCCTTTCCACGCTGCGCGTGGACCGCTCCTATACCTATGAAGAGTTTCAGGCATGTGATTCTCCCTATCCTCTTAAGGACATCGCCTCTTCTCTTGCAAAGGAGCCCCTAGAAGATTCTCACCAGTGGGTGGAGCAGATGATGATTCTCTACAATACGGAGGCGGGTTCCCTTCTACGGAAAGCAGGTCAGGGCATTCTACGAAGACATTCGGCACCGAACCAGACACGGCTGGAGAGTTTCCGCGCCCATTGTCCCGAATGGTCCATGCTTGCCTTTTCCTCTGCGGAGTACTGCTTGGCCGACGAGACAGAGAGCCATCATTATGGTCTCGATTCGGGCACTTATGCACACGCGTCAAGTCCCATTCGACGATATGCGGACATTATCAATCAACGAGTACTTACGCGTATCATCAATGGGTCTACTGAACGATTCATTGTGCCACAGGCCATGTATGATATGAATCATCGGTCCAAGGCCATCAAGAAGTATGCAAGAGACATGTGTTTCCTTCGAGCGATTGTATCAGGTCAGAACGAGTGGGAGGGAATCATTATGGAGAAGAAAACAAATGAATACGGTGTCAAGCTCACGCTCTATGTTCCTCTTTGGAAACGGATGATTTCGACCATGTATCGTGCCCTATCCGAGAATGTTGCGCTCTCGCGCGACGAAACCCACGAGATTGATGTCACCCTCTATCGTACCGTTCAGGTTCGTTGTGCCTTTTCACCAAATGAAAGGAATTGGAAGGAGCGCGCAGTGATTCATATCACCTAACGATTGTCCTTCTTCCTATTTTTCATAAAATTGACGCAAGACAGAGTCTAGAGCCTAGACAACAGTTTCTATCTCCCAGTCAGAATGCCAGCCGGTTTCAATGAACATTCTTCTGATATCGAATCCATTGTAGGAGTACAGTTCAGCATTCTTTCCCCCGATGAGATTGAGCGAAGCTCGGTGGTGGAGATTACGTCACAGACTCCGTATGAAGGAAACGAACCCAAAATCGGAGGTCTCTTTGACCCTCGTATGGGCGTTCTGGACAATGGAAAGGTGTGTCGTACATGCGGTCAGACCAATCATGGCTGTCCGGGACATTTTGGGCATTATCGGTTGACCCGTCCCGTCTATTATATCCAGTTCCATGCGATGATTATGAATGTACTCAAGTGCATCTGCATTCGTTGCTCGAAACTTCGTATTGATAAAGAGCTTCATAAGGAACTGTTGAATCGCAAGGGAGAGGCGCGTTGGAAGGAGGTGCTGGCAAAGTCGGCAAACATCAAGCGGTGTGGTCAGGAATGTGAGGACGGGTGTGGCGCGCGGCTGCCCGACAAGTTCACGCGCGAGGGCATCGCCAAGATTGTGGCACACTATCAAGAGGAAAAAGACAAGGGTGACAAGGTTGACAAGGTTGATGCCAAGAACGAAAGGCCAAAGCGGGAGGGCATTTTGCAACCCCTCGAAGTGGAGTATGTTCATCGGTTGTTCCGTCGCATCTCGGATGAAGACGTGGATTTCATGGGTCTGAGCCGTTACTGGTGCCGCCCCGATTGGATGATTTGCACGGTGCTTCGCATTCCGCCGCCGCAGGTGCGCCCCTCCGTGGTACAGGACAACAATCAGCGCTCGGAGGATGATTTGACGCACAAACTCTTTGATATCATTAAAAACGACAAGACCCTACAACAGAAAATCGAGGGAGGCTCCAGTAAGAATGTGATTGATGAGATGACGAATGTTGTCCAGTATCACATTGCAACGCTGGTGGACAATGAGATTCCTGGTGTCGCGCCGTCGGCGCAGCGCAGTGGCCGTCCGCTCAAGTCCATCCAGCAGCGTCTAGGTGGCAAGGAAGGGCGCATTCGATACAACATTCAGGGCAAGCGCGTGGAGTTCTCGGCGCGCTCGGTCATTACGCCGGATCCCAATCTGAGCGTGGCAGAAATCGGTGTTCCGCTGGAGATTGCCATGAATCTGACGAGCCCCGAGCGGGTGACACCCTACAACGTCGATAAACTATACAAATTGGTGCAGAATGGACCCGACAAGTGGCCGGGTGCCAAGACGATTGTGCGAAAGGATGGGCGCATGATTTCCCTGAAACACGTGAAGACGGGCGAGATTGTGCTGTACAATGGAGATGTGGTGAATCGTCACTTGCTGGACAATGACATTCTGCTCTTCAATCGACAGCCCACGCTGCACAAAATGTCCATGATGGGACATCGGGTGAAGGTACTGCCATACAAGACGTTCCGATTGAACGTTCTCGTTACGCGCCCTTACAACGCCGACTTTGACGGTGATAAACGTACTTGCGCTAAGTAGAAATCTTGTCACCAACAGGTAGCCACCTCGAATGTTGTGATTGTCACATTCGAGGAGTAATGGTGTAAGCATCACGATTTGTACATGTTGCACAACATGTGCGAATGATATAACTACCTAGTGGAAAAATTGATCCAATAAGAAAACAATTCAATTGCCAGAATGAACAAACTAGTAGAAAAATGAGACCATTGAAGCGTTAAAAGAAAAGGCAATCGAATTTATAAAAACAATCAATTATTCTGCAACACTTCCAAACTGTTCGGGAAACCCCTAAAACTTATACTACCAACGCACTTGTGAAAGCAACTGTCTGGCTCTAGAGAAATACTGGAGGTAGGGTAACAATGTATAAGATGAGCATCATGCTGAGATGCAAAATGGGCAATCCGCAGCCAAGCTTCTACGTCCGCGAGGATAGGATAGGAAGACGGTTCAGAGACTAAATGGTAGTGGGTCATATATGACGGTCTAATCAACCCGATATGGCTTAAGATATAGTCCGCCCCCCTTGGAAACTTGGGGGATTGTTCGGAGATGAACGCGCATTTGCCTCAGAGCTATGAGGCAATGGTAGAATTAGAAGAAATCGCGGCGGTGCCGCATCATATTATTACGCCGCGCCACGCCAAACCGATGATTGGTGTGTATCAGGACACG
>Ga0114951_10006587_pt1 | contig 10201 bp, 6 predicted proteins | sample AM7aDNAmetaG_FD_88677 | JGI IMG/M metagenome (GOLD analysis project Ga0114951, IMG submission 88677) | Freshwater microbial communities from Finland to study Microbial Dark Matter (Phase II) - AM7a DNA metaG | ecosystem: Environmental > Aquatic > Freshwater > Lake | place: Finland: Lake Alinen...
GGAAAAGCTGGTGGTGGAGCTATCTTGAACCGAAAAGGACTGCCGCAACCTCACCAGCAACTTGAGAGCGGCGTCGCCGTTTGCCCCCGCTTCCCCCGAACTCTGCCGCCGCACTCCAAGTTGCTGGTGAGGAAGACTGGGGCTTCCCTCCTTCCGATTTGGGCGTAAAACTGCGTGCTCCGCAGGTCGAACCACCTACCCGTTTTCCACGTGCCAAAACTGCTTCTTCTGAACTACGCCGGCACGCCCGCCAGAAGCCGTTCGAGCACTTCGAGAGCGGTGTAGGTGTCGCGGCCGGGCTTGAGAAAAGACGCTACATTCACCAGTTCATCACCCGCCGTCACAATCGCCAATTCGTCGCCTCGTCCGGGACGCGGTTGCGGGAACCCCGCCGTGGAGACCAACCCGTTGCAGATGCACTGGCGTCCCACCGTCTCTTCCAGGAGGCCCCCTTTGCGCAGGTAATCCTTGACGGGCTCGGCTGGACACCGATAGCCCAACGCGCCATCGGGCTTGCGATAGAGATGCCGCAGATAACCCAAGTCGCAAATCCGGGAACGCTCCTCCGCCAGCTTCGCCTCGGAGAGAGTGCCCTTGATCTGCGCCACCTTGAAGGGAAACCCGGCGGGGGAAACGCGCGGATCCGTAAATACCGCCGCCTGTCCGTGTTGGCTCAACTCCAGCGCCTGCCGCTTCAGTTCGGGCGCGATGCCCGATTCTTCGCAGAAGGCGAAGGCCGTGCCCACTTGGACGCCGGCCGCACCGACCCGCAAGGCTTCAGCCAGCCCGCCCGGACGCCCGAACGAGCCCGCCAGCCAAAACGGAAGTCCCAAATCCTTGATCTTCTCCAGCTCGACCACATCCCGCATCCCATAGATGGGCTCACCCCCAGGGCTGAGTTGGAGCGTGCCGCGCGGCGGTGCGTTGTGCCCGCCTGCGGTTGGACCCTCGACGATGAAACCGTCCACGCGCCCGCTGGCCTTTCGGGCCAGCGTCATGGCCAGCGTAGCCGAGGCCACGATGCCTAGGAACTGCGGCCGCTTCAATTGCGGAGCCGTCCCGCCGCAAAACAACGCCGGATCGAACGTCGTGAGGAACGGTTCGGTGGCCAACGCCCCAGCCACGTCCATGCGCAATTCGGCCGCTTCCCCTCGCGCAAAACGATCGAGCACCCCTGGGATGGCGCGCGGGATGCCTGCCCCCATGAGCACATAATCCACCCCCGCCAGCATGGCGCCGAAGATCGAGGCCAGGGTGGGCAGTTGGATCTTCTCGAGATAATTGATGCCGACCACCCCACTGTGGCCTTCTTTGGCCAGAAACACCTCGACAAAATTGCTCACCACCGTCAACTCCACCAGGGAAGGGCGGGAATGCAGGGTGGGCATGGCCACCGGTTTGAAGGGCGTTGCGGCACCTTTACCGCCCGGCACATAGAATTCAGCCAGAACGCGCGCGGCAATTTCGGGGAACGGAAAATGCGCCAGAGCTCGGCGCATATCGCCGCCAGGATCGCCGACCTGGAGGCGCCGCGCCAAGACCACCGCCAAGGCCGTCCCGGAAACCACTCCGAGCTGCCCGGCCTGCGAAACGACACGCGCCAGCGCCCATGTGGACACCGAAACGCCCATTCCGCCCTGAACTATCCTGGGTTGAGACATGTTTGTAATAGACAGCGTTTCCTCCGCCAGAGGAAACCACGCGGCAGGACAAGCCAGGAGTCGCCCGGTCGGTGCTTCCCTGGCACCCCGGGCTAAAGCCCGCAGAAACCCACGCGCCAGCACAATTTAACAGGGCCGGCTAGATAAGCAATGCCGGATTGTTCAAATAATTCCCCCCATGATCGGGCTTGCTATCGCCGGGAATCCGGGTATGCTCAGCCCGGCTGTTGAATCACTAGGGGCTTCCGAAACATGGTAAATCTTCAAGTGAACCTCAGTTCATTGATGATTTGAAACCCGGCGACCGGGAACAGTGGGTAGAACGCATGAAGCCGTCTAGGGCACACAACAACACATGGAAGAGCATATCAATGTGGAAGGCCGCATTGTCACCGTGCTGGCGGGCACCATGTTCCGGGTGGAATTAGACAACAAACACCAGGTTCTGGCGACCGTCGCGGGCAAGATGCGCAAGCGCTTTGTGCGCCTGACCACCGGCGACCGCGTCAAAATGGAAATGTCACCTTACGACCTCACCAAGGCCCGCATCGTCTGGCGCATTGGGTGAGGGAGGGGCCGTCCTGTCTTCGGATTTCGGTCCTTCGGTCTTCGGATTTCCGCGCCCTCATCCCACCAAGTCCTGCTCAATCTGTTCCAGGGTTTTACCCTTGGTTTCCGGCAACCGGGCCAGCAGGACCAGGAAGCCCAGCGCGCAGATGCCCGCGTAAATCCAGAACGTCACCGACACCCCCAGGAGCGTCTTGAAGATCGGGAAGGTGTAGGTGAGTAGAAAGCAGGCGATCCACAGACTGCCCACCGCCACGGACATCGCGGTGCCGCGGATGCGGTTCGGGAAGATCTCCGAGATCAGCACCCAGACCACCGGTGCCAGGGACATCGAGTAGATCCCGATGGCCGCCAATACCAGCGCCAGGAACATCCCCGGTGCCACCACGCTTCCGCCGGCCTTGAGGTGGTAGCAGTAGCCAAGGGCGACATAGATAATGGCCAGACCGGCGGCTCCGAAGAGCATCAGCGGCTTGCGTCCCCATCGGTCCACAGTGAACAGCGCCACGAACACGAACAAGAGGTTCACCACGCCGGTGGCCACGATGCTCGTCAAGGCGTCGTTCATGTTGAAGCCCGCCTGGGTGAAGATTTCACTGGCGTAATTGAAAATGACGTTGATACCGCACCATTGCTGAAAGACCGCCAGGAAGACGCCCAAGCCCAGCACCACCAGCATCCCGCGTTCAAGGAGTTCCCCAAACCGCACGTGTTTATCTTCAGGCGCCACGGTGGCCCGGATTTCGGCCAACGCCGCCGCCGCATAGCTTTCGCCCCCAATCCGGGCGAGGGTATGCCGGGCACGGTCGGTCAACCCGGCTTTGGCAAGCCACCGCGGGCTCTCCGGCACGAAGAGCGAGCTGAGGAAGAAGAGCAACGAAGGCACCGCGCAGGCCGCAAACATCCAGCGCCACCCGTGCGCGCCATTCCAGGTCTGGGCCATCGCATTCAGGTAAGCTGTCAGCGCCGCATCGTGCGCCGGACCGGTCAGGTCCTTGAGCCGCGCCAGTTGATCGGATAGTTCCTGCGGCACCGGTTGCGCGATCATCCAGTTCACAAACTGCGCCGCCAGGATTCCCAGCACGATCGTCAATTGGTTGATGGCCACCAGCAGGCCACGCCGCTCGGCCGGGGCGATTTCCGAGATGTACATCGGCGAGATGTTCGACGCCAGGCCGATGCTCACCCCACCCAGAATCCGCCACACCACAAATACCGGGAAGGTGTTGGAAAAAGCGATCCCGATGGACGACGCCACGAAATTGAACGCAGCGACCACCAGAATCGGCTTCCGCCCGAAGCGATCACTCAGCCAGCCCGACACCAGTGCCCCGCCCAGGCATCCGAGCAAGGCGCAGCTCTGCGCCCACCCAACCGGCGAAATGGCGTTGACCTTCACCTTGGTCCAAAACGAGGCGTCGGCCGACACGTTCATGGCCGTGTCCTGCAAATGGAAGAACGCCTCGTAAAACTTGGCGGCTCCTCCGATCACCACCCAATCATAGCCAAAGAGCAATCCACCCATGGCGGCGACGATGGAGATGGCCCAAATGTAGCCCAAGTTCAGGGCAGCGGGCGGACCAGATGAGGCGGGTTTAGCAGGGGAAAGCATAGGACAATGGAGGTTGGTGAGTAGCGCGTGGTCGGCTTGGGATGTTGGATGTTGGATGTTGGATGTTGGATGTTGGATGTTGGATGTTGGATGTTGGATGTTCCGTCTTCACTTCACAGGCAGCAGCACATCCACTTCCCCGGCGGCGGCAAAGGGTTCATTATTGATGGAAGACCGCGCTACGAGTTTGAGATAACGCGCCTTGAGCAATTGTGGAAAACGCACGGTCTGGAGCTGGTCGGTGTTCTGCCATTGACCCTTCGCGATGGGCAAACCCCAGCTCTTCGGATCATTGCTCCCGTAAATCTCGTAGCTGCCAATCCGGCCATTTGCCATGTCCTGCCGTGGAAGATACGTCAGCCCCTGGAGCGCGATTTCGCGACCGAGATCAATGATCAGATGATGCGGCATGGGGGCGTTGGTGGGCTGCCAGCGCGTGTGCCACAGCGTGTCCGGGTCGCCATCAATCGCGTTAGCCGCCACGTTGCCATTCTCACGATCCTCGCTGTCCGCCTCCAAGATTCGCGCGCCCAGCTTCACCAACTGGGAAGGCTTGGTCCGTTCCAACATCTTGAGCAAATCTTGGCGGGTCACTTCGGTCTTCGGACTGAATTTGTCCCCCTGCATGTAAGCCAGCACGCTCTGGCGAAGCTGGCGCGCGGCAGGGCGTTTTTCAAGGTCCTTGGCCAGGTCAGCCGAACACACCAGCAATCGCCCCAACCCCACGCGGCACTCGAACAGGAGCCCCAACTTCCGATTCGTGTTCCAGTCATCAATCACCTGCACCACCGGCCGCAGCGCCGTGGGCAGATCGTCCAAGACCAGCCCCTGGGCATGGTTTACAATGTCCTGCCACTGCCAATCTTGGAAGACCTCCGTCGGGAACCCGGCCAGGGCCGGATGCGACGCGTCGCAAAGCAACCCGAGCGTCTGGCGCCCCTGGGTATTGAACATGTACCGGTTCCAGAAAACAGGCTCGAAGCCCAGGCGCGGATGCTCGCTCGAAAGTCGTCCCGGCAGCAGCAGAACCTTGCCCCCTTGCGCCAGGCGGACCAAGGCCCCGTCGTCCAACGCGCTGGCCACCAGCGTATCGGACGGAGTCTCGACCGGCGGCTTGCCCGGGTAAATCCAGGCATTCCAATCGTTTTCAACCGCCGTTCCCTTGAAGCCGACCACCAGCTTGCAGGCCAACGGCGAGGCAAGCTTGGACAAATCCACGCTCACTTGACCCAGCCGCATTCCACAGCCCAGCGGCAGAGTTCTGGTCGGAAAGTCCCCGCTCGCAAGGGTGCGACCATCCGCCGCCACCAGCTTCCACAGAGCTTGAAGGTCCGCGAGCGGCGCGGGCCCGAAGTGCGCCACCTCCACCTCCGCCGTCAGGGTTTCATCCGTGGTCCAGGCGCGCTTGAGCAAGCGGGCCAGTGGCACGGTAGGCCCACAAAACCGGCTGTATTCCTCGGCCGTGACATAGCCTTTGGACTCCCAGAATGGATCGAGCACGCCCACCAGCGCCGTCCCCTGCCCCGGAAAATCATGGAGATCGAGCAACTGGAACCCGCCCACCCCCGGGGTGCGCAGGGCCGCCTCGATTTCCTCTTTGTAGCACAACACCTGCAACCGGCCGGAGGCGCGCAGAAAATCCCGCCCTTGCTCGAACATCCCGTGCTCGGTCAGAGAATCGCGGAAAATCTCAAAGTTCTTCGGCTTGAGCGGGCCCGTGTATTTGGCAATTTCGTCGAAATTGGGATAAACACACCACTGCCCCATTTCATGCACAATCTCCGGGGCCTCGAGTGTTTGGATGGTCTTGCGGTAATCTTTCCCCAACCAACCACCCGGCCCGCGCGGCCCGTGATAGACATGATATTGGTTCTCGGCAAGCTGCGGGTAGGCCGAACCGCTCGTCACAAGACGCCGGGGATCGCGTTGCTTCCAAAAATTGACCCACCCAGTCAGAAACGCCACGTGGTTCGGGCCATGCGGTTCGTTGCCGTGCGTGAGCAGCAGGAAGGACGGATGATTCCCATAGGCGCGCACGATTCGTTCGCTCTCGGCGTAGATCCAATCGTCGAGCCTTTTGTCGCTGCCCGGGTTGGTCCATACCCCGCACTCGACCTGGTAATAGAAACCCAGTTCGTCCGCAGCCGTAAAGGCAGCCTCCGGCGGGCACCACGAGTGAAAGCGAATATGGTTCAACCCATACGCTTTACAGGCGCGGATCACCTTCCGCCAACTTTCCACGTCGGTCGGCGGATAACCCGTCCGCGGGAAGATGCAGCATTCGAGCGTGCCACGGAAGAAGACCGGGCGCCCGTTCAAGCTGAACTGGCGTCCCTGCGCCGTGATTTCGCGGAGGCCAAACGCCACCTCCCGCTCGTCGTCGGCCGCGTCCCCCTGAAGCCGGACCTTCAGCCGGCACAGCGCGGGGTGAAACTCGTCCCAGAGCGGCGCCTGATCTCCCAGCGGAACTTCGACTTCGATCTGCTCGGACTTGAAACCTGAAACCTGAAACTTCTGGCGGACGGTGCCAGCCGTCAAGGTCCCCTGCCCTGCCTGGCCCGTGGCGTTGCCGACCCGAACCTTGAGGCGAACGCACTTCTTTGCGACATTGGGAAAAGCCTGTACATCTTCAATCCACACGGGACTGGTCGAGGCCAGTTCGAGGGCCCCTATCAACCCGTTCCAGTTTCCCTGAGTATGGTCGGAAACACTGTGAGACCACTCCCCCACCCCCACCAGCACCCGATTATCCACCCGCACCGTTAGCGTGTGTCGTCCCGGTGCGACCTTCGTGCCTAGATCATAGACGTGGGGCGTGCCCAGGCTGTTGTTGGTCCCGAGCGGTTGGCCATCAAGCCAGGCACTGGTTTGCCAGTGGGTCCGCTCCAAGGTCAGCACCACCCGTCGTCCCTGCCAGCCGGCCGGGACTTCGACGTCGCGCTGATACCATGCCGCCCCGACATAATGTTTTTCAGGCTGCAAAAAGAACGGAACCTTGAGATTGCCCGGTTGCCGGTACTTGGCATACGAAGCGCCGCGTAGCCAGCGATCCGACCCCACGTCCCCCGTCCACTTGGTTTCGAGCGAGATGTCATCCCCGAATCCCTGGTTTTGCAGCGCACCCGGCAGATTGATCTGCTGGGTCAGAGGCCGCGCAAAGAAGCGGTTCGTGAGACCGGCATCCTCGCGGTCCAGTTGGAAACGCCAGGCGCCCGCAAGGGAGAGGGGTTGATCGGCTGACAAGCTCAGGCAGAGGCTGCTGAAAATCACGGCGGTCAGGACGGAGCCCAACGTCCGGAGTGCGCGCCGGTTCCTAGAATGGCTCATGATGCGAGGCTTAATCATGGTACGGGGCAAGTATGCCGCACGATGGAATCCTTTGCCACAAAAGAATCACCCGAAAGAATGACCCGAAATCCGCCCTTTCGCCACAGAACGGGCCTCGAAGTGCTGACTCATGGGACGGATGCACTGTAAAATCGTGGGTAGCGCAAGATGTCTTGCCCAGGAGCGATAGGGCTGTTATGGAGAGGGCCGCATGCTCCATCAATCCGTTGCCGAGACCAGTGGTCCTCCTTGCATCGGCTGCCACCGGCGCCCTGGCAGCCAACACAAGGAGGCCGCAACTCCCCGCTCGTGGAAAACCTCCAGTCTTTACCTCCTTGGGCTGGTCCTGCTCGCCGGCTGTGGCAAGCCAAGCGCACCGGATCCCACCGTGCCGCCCGCTCAGAACCGGGCATCCTCGCCAATGACATCAACCCCAGCCGCAGTGGCGCTGTTCGAGGATGTCACGGTCCAGGCCCACCTCGATTTCAAGCATCAGTTGGCCGACGGCCAGCTTTCCAATATCATGGAATCCGACGGAGCGGGCGGGACTATTCTGGACTATGACGGCGACGGCCTGATGGATGTCTATTTGGTGAACTCGGGACCGGACCCACGCTTTTCCGATGCTCCCCTAGGCACCGCCCGGTGGCCCAACCGGCTCTTTCGCAACAAGGGGGATGGCACCTTCGAAGACGTGACGGAGAAGGCGGGCGTGGGCGGCCGGGGCTTTGGCACCACCGCTGCCGCAGCCGATTACGATAACGACGGGCACACCGATTTGCTGGTGGTCAATTTCGGAGGATGTATTCTCTACCACAACGAAGGCAACGGCACGTTCAAGGAAGTCACCCTCCCGGCCGGGCTGCGCACCACCAACGCCTGCATTTCGGCCACGTTCCTGGACGTGGACAACGACGGCTGGCTCGATCTCTTCGTGGCCAACTACCTCGTGTACGATCCGAGCGTCAAACTGCCGCCCAACAGCACGGTCCCCTACCCCGGCCCTCTGAGTTACCCAGCCGAGTTCAATATTCTCTACCGCAACAAAGGGGACGGAACATTCGAAGATATCAGCGAGGCCGCCGGCATCCGCATTCCCAACCATCGTGCCATGTCGGTCACCCCTCTGGATTACGATTTGGATGGCCATGTGGACCTCTATGTATCCAACGACGGCACCCCCAACCTGCTGCTGGCCAACGACGGCAAGGGGCATTTCAAGGAAGCGGGGATCCAATGCGGGGTGGCCTTTAACCAGTTCGGCGAAGCCGGCGGATCAATGGGCGCTGCCGTAGGTGATGCCGATAACGATGGCTTGCCCGACTTCCTGGTGACGCGTTTCGATCGTGCCTCGCTCTATATGAACTCCAAAGGGGGCCTGTTCGATGACCGAATCGTGCCGTCGGGCATCCTGAACGCATCCGCCGAATACGTCGGCTCGGGGGGCAGTTTCCTCGATTACGACAATGATGGACTCCAGGATATCTTTATCGCTAACGGAAGCCCTCATTTCCTTAAAGGAATGCCCGCGCTGCTCCTCAAGAACGCTGGCGTGGCTACTTTCACCAATGTTAGCTCCTTGGGTGGCGTCTTCTTTCGGACGCAGGTCAACGCCCGCGGTTGTGGTGCCTTCGACTTTGACAATGACGGCCGGTTGGACTTGGTGCTCACGACCCTGGGCGACCGGGCGATTCTCCTGCACAACCAAGCACCCAAGCAGAACCACTGGCTCACCCTCAAGCTTGAAGGAACGAGGAGCAACCGCGACGGATTCGGCGCGCGAGCGCAGGTCACGACTGGCGGACACACCCAATACGCTGAAGCCCGCTGCCCGACCAGCTACGTATTTCAGCAAGACACGCGTCTCCATTTCGGACTGGGTTCCGCCAGTTCGGCCAAGCAGATTACCCTCCGTTGGCCGAGCGGCCAGAGCCAGACCCTGACCAACGTCCCGGCCGACCAGATTCTCAAAATCGTCGAACCGGGCGAATCGCGGTGGAGGCGAGGACCGGGGGACGTTGGCAAAGAGAGTGCAGGCAAGAAGACGGAGACGGGAACGGATTAGGATCCAATGGGGATCCGGTTGTTTTCATCTTTCTGTCCTCGGTTCCCCCGACGCTGAGATGGACAGGAAAATTGGGGACAGAAAAATGGAGAGAGCCTGGAGGGGCAAGGATCTGGCTAGGGTTGTGGCTCGGTCCGAAATTAGCCCGCCGTTTGGGCCTCATTTTCTTTCTGGCATAATTCCACCGTCTCTGGCGGTTCCTCATGTTTGGGCTATGGCAGAATCTGCTCGCAAATCTCCTCGAAAACCCGTATTGAGGGTGCCTGATTGACTCCGGGCCAATCCGCCTGGGGAGAATGCGATATGCTGAGCCGGACGGAATTAATCTCAAAGCTGCGGCGGGCCGGGTTGGACCCGGCCCAGATCGTTGTGTTGCTGGAACTGCGCTCCGCCCTGGCGGGGTGTTCCACGGTGCTGGATGTTGGGTGCGGCCCCAACTCGGCGTTGCAGCATTTCGGGTTGGAACGTTTGGTGGGGTTGGAAGGCTGGCCCCCAAGCGTCGAGACGGCGCGCCGGAATCGAACGCATCATGAGATCATCCCCGGGGATGTCCGGGCCATCGAACAAATGATCCGCCCGCGCCAGTTCGAGGCCTGCGTAGCGCTGGATGTCATCGAGCACCTCAAGAAGGAGGAAGGTTTCAAGTTTCTCGAAGCCTTGGAACGATGCGCCTCGCGCAAGGTGATCCTGCTCACCCCAAACGGATTCCTCCCCCAGGGGCATACCGACACGGACGACCTGCAGTCGCATCACTCCGGCTGGGATCCCGCCGAGATGCGGGCGCGCGGCTATCGCGTCGTCGGTGCGCTGGGGCCCAAGAAACTGCGCGGCGAATACCACAAGCTGCGCTACCAACCGCGCCTGCTCTGGGCCATGATCTCGTTGGCGGCGCAACTGGGGTGGAACCGATGGCAGCCCAACTCGGCGGCGGCGATCATCTGCGCCAAAACACTCTGAGCTTTCGGAGCC
>Ga0114951_10006588_pt1 | contig 10200 bp, 6 predicted proteins | sample AM7aDNAmetaG_FD_88677 | JGI IMG/M metagenome (GOLD analysis project Ga0114951, IMG submission 88677) | Freshwater microbial communities from Finland to study Microbial Dark Matter (Phase II) - AM7a DNA metaG | ecosystem: Environmental > Aquatic > Freshwater > Lake | place: Finland: Lake Alinen...
AATCTTGAAAACCCTGATGGCACTAGGTTACATGTAACTTATAAAAAGACTTTTAAAGGATATGAAATGCATCAATGGAACCAAGAAAAGTACCCATCAAAATGAACCAAAAAGACATTAACATGCAGTCGAGTTATGCCGTATACTTTTATCATGAAAACACACACACATCAATCCCAGAATGGGAAAACTACGGAATCTCTATAGCAGCGATAAACCCCTCCCAAATATTTTAAAGAGTGGGTATTGTGTAATGACTAAAATAAGTGTATAAAGATAGACATAATAAACTACAAGGAAAATAAAATGGAACAACTGAAATTAGATGCGCTTGTACAGGCATACAGAAACATACGCGCAGCAAAAGAATCGCTAACCAAGGATTTTGAGTCAGCATTAGGGAATATTGAATCAGAACAAGATGTTATTTCAAGTGCCCTGAAAGGGTACATGCTTGAAGCCGGATTAAAGTCTTTAAAGACGGCACAGGGCACTGTATCATTGTTGCAAAAAACCCGGTATTTCACTAACGATTGGGAAAAGTTTGATGAGTTTGTTATTGAGCATAAGGCCACTTCGCTCTTTGAACGCCGTATTGCCCAAAGTAACTTAAAAACATTTCTTGAAGATAATCCTGGGGTAATTCCTCCGGGGTTGAATTCAGAATCCAAATACGAAATATCTGTACGTAAACCTAGTTAAAGGAGCTAAATAATGAACACAAACGTAATTCAATTTAACCCAAAAGCCAATGTACCGGACTTTGTTAAAAATAGAACTGCACCATCTGAGCTAGCTGTTGCATTAGGTGGCGGTGGGGGAGGATATGGGAAGCGTGTATCAATTAGGGGCGGAGTGTTTCGCTTAATCTCCGGTGGTAAAGAAATAGCTGCTGTAGATGAGAGATATCTTGATATAGTTATTGTGGCAGCGGCTCCAAAGATTAGCCGTATTTTTTATGAAGGCAAGTTTGATGAGGAGCACATTGTGCTTCCTGCATGTTGGTCACAAGATGGTGATAAACCAGATGTACAGGTTACAAAACCACAATGCAATGATTGCGCAAGCTGCCCTAAAAATGTAGCGGGTTCTGGTGATGGCGACACTAAAGCATGCCGCTATCAAAAACGCATGGCTGTTGTGCTAGCTAATGATATTGGCGGCGATGTACTTCAAATCGTAGTTCCTGCCAAATCTATTTTCGGTAAGGAAGACGGGGATAACCGTCCTTTGCAAGCCTATGCTTTATGGTTAGCTGCAAATAATGTTGACCCTAACCAGGTTATCACTCGTATGCGCTTTGATACTAAAGAAGCAAGTCCTAAACTGTTTTTCAAAGCTATGGACTATGTTTCTGATGACGAATATGCACAAGTGTTGAAAGCTGGTACTAGTGTTGATGCTTTAGCCGCCATTACTATGACTGTAGCTCAGCGAGATGGCGTGAAAGAAACTCCTACTTCTGATGCTGAATTCGAGTCTCCTAAACCTACAGCGCCAGCACTTGAAGTACAAGTTGAAGCAGGTGAACCGCCTGTTAAACGTCGTGGCCGCCCTGCTAAAGAAACGCCGGTACAAACAGAACTGCCGATAGATGAACCTGTAGTACGCAGACCAGCATCTGAAGCACCTGCAGATACTAGCAAAGAAAATGCGCTGAAAGAAGTTGTCGGCAAATGGAATAGGTAGTAGCTATACGGGGGCTTAGTCGCCCCCGGTTTTTCTAGGAGCCTATATGGCCTATTCAAAAAAAACTAAACTACGTGTTAAATATGCTGGGCAAAATCTAGGGGCTAAATTAGGACGCTGGGCGATACACCTGGATTTATCTATCATGCGTATTTCTGAATTATTGGGAGCAACACGACAAACAGTTTACAATTGGATGTTTGGTGGTACAGTTACTAACGCTTACAGAGACCGAGTAAAGGAACTTGTGGAAATTATCATGAGCTCCGATTCCGCTGATGATGCGTACAATACCGCCAAAGAGCGGTTCTTTAATTAAATCAAGGATTTTCCATGGAACCGCTAGAATTCCTAACGGCAGTACTGCCTGTTTCCGGTGTTTACTGCGCTGTTGAACTGAATAACTCTGTATCACCAGCTAAACCGAAGCATGTTTTCAAAGACTCTATTACTGGCATGCTCGATGCTACATATACGTGGAAGCATGATATTTACTTTGCTCTGGCATCTTTTAAAGAAAAAAATAGCCGTAAGAAGCCCAACGTACTTGCTCTGCGTTCATTATTCCTGGACTTGGACTGTGGCCAGGATAAAGCAAAAGACGGTAAAGGATACCTAACTAAGGCAGATGCAGTTGTTGCACTGCAAGAATTTTTAAAAGTAACAGGAATGGACTCACTAGGATCGCCGTGGCTCAACGATTCAGGCGGTGGGGTACATGCATACTGGCCCTTTATTGTAGATGCCCCTGTAGAGCTGTGGCAGCCTGTAGCGGATGTATTTAAAAAACTATGTATAGACCACGGGCTAATCATAGATGAGGCTGTACCTGCTGATTCTGTACGCATACTACGGATACCAGGCACCACAAATTATGGCTTAAAAGGCGGTCAGCAGTATAGGGCTGCCCATTCTGTTGATATTGTTGAGACAGGGGATGTATTCGACTTCAATAAAATCAAGGAGATACTTCAACAACATGCCACTATAGCCCTCCCGCAAGCAGATACATCTGGATTAAAAGGTGTAAAGCCTACAGCACCGAAAGAAAGTACTGGTACAAAAATAGCCCTAGTAAACAATTCTGAAACTAGGTTTGAGGACATTATACGAAAGCCCGTGGCAGAAGGATGCGGGCAACTGCAGTATTACCTCTTACATGCAACAGAACAGAATATGGAGCCATTATGGCGTGCGACTCTTTCCTGGGCTGAAAAATGCGCTGATGGGCCAAAGTCCTGTGAAATACTGACCGATATGCATCCCTACACTAGGGAGTTAATGCACAAAAAACTCAATGAAATCAAAGTGCATGGTGGCCCATATTCATGCGCTGCAGTAAATAAAATACATGCCGGGATCTGTCAGCAATGCCCCCACTGGGGAAAGATTACAAACCCTTTAGCTTTGGGGCACTCATTTACTACCACTACCGACGCTAAAAAAGTGGAGGTAGATGCTTCTGTACTTAGTATAAACTCTGAAGAAGATTCACAGACAGGTAAAGCAGTAATTACTAGGCCAGAAGCCCCGTGGGGATTTGCTTACGGTGTAAAAGGGGGCATATTCTACAGAGAGTATAGAGAAGATGAAGATACAGGGCGTAAGACACATAAAGATACGCTTGTATTACCCTATGATTTATTCGCTGTAGATATACTAAACCAAAGCGGCGTTCACTATATTCATATGGTTGCCATGCGCCCAGAAGGGGCTATTGAAATTACAATCCCGCAACGCCTTATAACTAGGCCAGATGAATTGCTGGGATGGTTGGCTAATAACAATATTGTTGCAATACATCAAGGTGTAGATAAGTATTTAGTATCGTTTGTGCGCAGTAGTTGCCAGTCTATTTCGTCTTCACGGCACGCATTGAAAATCCCCGACCATTATGGCTGGCAGGCAGACGATTCTTTTGTGTATAACAGCCGTATTTATACACCTAAAGGCACTATCAAGATGCCGATGCCTGACCTTGAAAACATAAATCAGTCCACTACTTCCAAGGGAACTTTGGAAAAATGGGGTAAGTTCATGGAGTTCCTGCAGAAACGGCAGATGTATGAGCTGATGTGCTTTGGTTTGGCTGGATTTGGTGCGCCATTATATCGTTTTACCAAGATGACTGAAAGTATTGTATTCCATATAGGCTCAACATTTAGCGGTACAGGAAAAAGCCTGTCCTTAAATATGGTGTCTTCAATTTGGGGAAATCCAACAACATACCGAGTACACCCAGATACATCAGACACAACTATGTTTAATCATGCAGGTCAGCTCCATAGTCTCCCATTCGGTGTAGATGAAGCAACAACTAAAATTCGTAATGATCCAGAATGGTACCCAAACTTTGCATTTAAATACTCTAGTGGCAGTTGGAAACACAAACTTGATCCGGCATCTAATAAAGAACGCCGCAACACTACGTTTTGGAACTCAATAGCTATTATATCTTCCAACACTCATCCTACGGAGTATATGTCTGGGGCACGTAAGCACTCTTCTTTAGGGGAATTACAGCGCACATTATCAATAAATGTGTGGAAAGAACTAGAGCACTTCTCAGATGAAGATACAAAAGCCATGCAGTATATAAACGAAAATTATGGGGTAGCTGGTGAAATGTTTGTTAAATTTATGGTAAGCAATTTTGCTTTATGTGAGTGTACTGTTAATGAAGTAAAAGATAATATCAAACAATACTTTAGGGATAATGAACGCATGTGGCATAGTTCGGTGGCAGCATGCATAGCTGGCGGAATACTTGCAAACAAAGCCGGTATTGTACAGTTGCCGATGGATAAAATTACAGCTACTTTTATTAAAATAGTGGAAGCAAACAGGGCCCTGGCTTTAACTAGTGTACGCAGCGTAAATGATGTTGTTACTGAATATCTGCGGGATAATGCGAAAGGATTGTTATTTGTGCAGCCAGATGATACTAAAGCTAAAGTGGTAAGCATGGCAGGATACGGAAGGAAACTTGCAGATTCAATACGCGGAGAAATAACGGGTAGAGTGGAAGTCGGCATTAAGTCAGAAGGCTGGGTGGATATGTATGTTGAAGAAAATATTATGAAGAAGTGGTGCAGCTCCATGAGTTTTTCATATCAGGACTTCAAGGCACGGGTATCTGAAATGGAGAATACTAAGGTTACATTCACAAAGAAAAATCTTTTATCAGATACACATTTGCCTGAAATGCGTGTTAATACTATTTGCATAAGTAAGCGTGAAAGCGATATGCATATTGAAGATATAGTGCCTGAAGAACAGGAAAATGTTGCTTAAATGAACACTGCAAATCTTTCATGAATGCATCACACCTGAACATACCCTGGGATAAAATAGAAAAGGGTTACGGGTTTTTCATTCCTGCCGTTGATCCTTTTTCTATGAAAGAACCTGTTTTAAAAAGCGCTATTCGTGCCAAAGTTTGGGGTAATGTTTATTTTGGCATGCGAAATGGATGCATGGGGCTACTGTTTATTCGCATTCGATGACTTAATCTGCTGTATTATCTTCGCTTTCTGTGCTCTATAGTTATTAATTAGCATGCGTTTCTTTTCTGGTGTCATACCTTTTGCTGTAGATGCAGTAATCATATTCTCTGCTCTACTAAGATTACCTGCATCCTTACTTATTTGAGCAGCTTCTGCGCCTTCTCCCAACCATTCAGGATATTTTTTCAGTAATGCATCGGCTTTATCTTGTTGTCCTGTTTCTTCTAAGTAAGTTATTGTTGCTTTCATTTGCGAAGCTTGCGCAGTACCATCGAGGAAGTCGCCTAAAATTCCATTACCAGATACATCCTGGCGCATACTGCCTAATATTGGGACTTGATGCGGCAACATAGTAGGCCGTGGAGCGCCTATACCTACATGATTGAATAGCGAAATGAATGCCTCCCCCATACTACCAAGATATTCTTTGGCAATATAGTCCAGTTGTACAGGAGATAGCCCTTCTGTAAAACCAAGGTGTTGTTTAATCCAAGGGTTGCCAGTATACTGCCCCACTGCTTTAGCTAATTCACTTGTTTCAGGCAAATACCGCTCTGGTTTTAACAGATGCTGTAATCGTTGGTTTTCTATTTGACGGGAACTTAAAACATTTTCATTATTCATACCCAAACTTACTAGTGGGGATATAGCTTCTGGTAAACCCCCAGGAACACTTTGTAATACTAAGTTACCAAGAGCCCTGGTTACAGTATTTATTTTAGCGTCTCCGTGCATTAATGCCACCATAGCTTCTGGTACTGACTTAACAAATATCCCAGGTTCAAACATTAGTGGAAACTTATAAGGTTCTTCACCAGGAGTACCAAATATTAGCCAATTTTTTAACCTGTCTTCTTCTGAAACTTTTTGATAGTCCGGATTAGTACGCACTGCTAAAGCATATCCCACACTTGAGGCCGATATAAGTGCTGCACGCCGGAATAATTTACCTTGTACATCCAGGCGTTTATTAAACGGCATCTGCCCCCTAGCTGCCCTATAGAACACATCCAGACCCTGCATTAACGCATTCATGAACGGTATTGTTTGGATATACGAATTAATAGCCCCACTAGCCCCGCGCCGTGAGAAGTTCATGGATTCTAGTGAGGCATAAAAAGCTTCAGGTTTGGATAACCCTTGTTTTAAGAAATCATCATAAAGTGTTGCTCGCGTGCCCATGTCAGCGCGTACCACATTCTTCTCAAAGAATGACAGAACTTTACCAAGCACAGTGAAAGAACTTCTATCCCCCATCGCATAACGCATAATGGCTGGAGCATCAGGGTCACCGTAATGTAATGCACCGCCTCCCCCTACACCAGCTCTGCGCAAAGTTGAAGATGAAGTATCTTTACTGCCTATATCGGCTATAACATGCTTAATAGCCTCTATAAAAGGTGTTGCATTAGATCCTGAAGTAAGCCATGAAAATGGTGAGTGGCGCACTAAAACACGCGCTGCAAATAAAGGGTTCATTTCTGTCAGAAACCTAGTGGCTTTAGCTGGTGCTCGCATCATCTTTAGGAACATAGAGTTCATTTGAGGTGTACCTTCCAGCCCTTTAATCAACATCTCAACTGGAATATCACTAAAATCTGAATGAGCTGTAGTAGTAAGTTTTACAGCTTGCATCACTCCTTTATCTCTAAAATGAATAACATCTTTACCAGATAATCCTGCACCTACTTTGGTAGCTATTCCTAGATCACGCATACTTTGTGCTGTTTGTGAGCTAGCAAGATTATGCAGCATAGATGTAACCAGCATATGAGTATTACGCATAGCATCTTCAGCAAAACCACCAACAGGGCGGTTGCCGCCAACTAGTTCTTGTAACCATGGTTGGTTTTTTAAATCTCCAATTACTCTTGGCATATCTCCTTCAATAAGCATTTCAAGATTACCATTCGGATTCATGCGGTAATAAGGCACAAAATCCTTACGACTATTCCAGTGAGTGGCTTCTTCAGGAGTTAAAACTCCAGCATCGCGTAATCCATTTACAAGATTTTTGTTGTAAATACCATAGAGTCTTCTGGCTTCCTGCATATGAGGGTCTGCATCCCACTTCTTTACAAATTCTGCTCGTCGAGCAGGATCAACATTAATGCCAAGTTTTCCCTTCCATTCGGGGTTGGCATCTTCACGTTTAAATGTCATGTAGGTCTTCATCAAGCCATCAAGTTGGTCTGCACTATATCCAGTTATTTTTTTAAGTTCATTGGCAATATCAGGCAATCCAACTCTTCCAGCACCTTCTTGGGCAGTAGGCCAATATTGTTTATATCCACGCCCAGTATCAAATTCTGTATTAAATAATTGTCCGCCATGCGACATTATTTCCGTAACATGCGTCATCGAGTTATGGTAGTTACGGATGTTGGCCAACATCTGAAATGCTGCCTGGTAGTTTTTATCATGTATATTGTCCCCTACACGCTCCAATATTTTTGCGAAAGCTGCAGCTTTATCTACAATCTGACTGCGCAAGCCTAATCCAGTTCGGAACATAGTAAGTCCAAAGGCTGGTTTTTCAGCATCTTTACCTGTAACAGCATTAACCAAATCAGAGTCTGCATGTTTTTTAGAGAATAAAGGCTCTGCTGTTCGCCCTTCATCATGAATGCCTGTTCCCATCTCCACCTTGGCAGCACCATGGGCCATATCAACTAAGTCCTGTAAGGACATTTCTTTTTTAGGCAATTCACCAAACCACTTTTCAAATGCTTTTGTAGCCCATTGTTTAATGCGCTGTAGCATAGTCCCTAGCGGGCCATCAGCTGGTTTTACTCCGGCTTTAATGGCTTCTTCAATCGTGTAGGCTATAGCTTCATCGTGTTTCTGGCTTTCCGATACGCCCGCATCATTAATTCTATCCATAGCAGCTTTAGCTACCCTGCTTTCAATACTCCCGTCATTTTTATTAGCCCAGTCAAAAATCTTACTGGCAATCCCTTTATACGCCCCTTCCGGCATCATGTTCTTCATGCCTATATGAGCACCTACCTCATGCAGGAATACGCCCTGCGCTTCGCCTCTACCTATATTTTCCCCGAACAAATGCGCTTGGCCTTTGTGTACCATGCCTTTGGTGGTACTATCAATCTTACCTTCATACTCAGGACGGTCTTTCACAAAGTCAGCTACGGTTTCATGCACTTGCACTTTGTGACCTTCAGTGCCTACTGCTCCGTATCCTTTAAGCTCATCTATAACGCCCTGGCGTCCGATACCTTCAGTGGGTTTAGCGCCTTTTGATGCTAAAGGCAGCCCAGTTTCAGTATCAATTTTAGTTACAGGCAGTCGGTCTTCTGCTTCTTTAGGATTAAACATACCCAAAAGACTGGGGCGTGATTCTCTACCTGGCCTGTCACCGTGAAACTTAGCTGCACGCACTACTCCAGTTATACTTTTTAATTCCGCTAAACGCTCTTTCTGTTCCTCAGTAAGCCCTTTTTTACTTTTTGCTTTACGCTCAAGTTTATTTACTTCAATAAGTATTTCTTCTGGCGACATACGTAGTTTGCCGCTAGTAATTCTTTCAAGTGCCGCTTCTACACGACCAAGTTTAGACCTCAACCCTGCAATTGTTTTATCTGTTTCCGCATCACGGGGTAAATCTTCTAAATCTCCTATTTGTTTAGTCAATTCCCTGGATAATTTTTCAGCTTCCGCATGCAGTCTATTTTGTTCAGCAGTACTACTCTTTTCTTTTAAGTTCCGCATCTGTGTAGCGACACTAACATTCTTCAACATCTTTTCCTGATTAGTTTCAGGCATTTCATTGCCAACAGCTTTTACAGAACGCACCATAACAGGCGTAGTGGCATCAGCATAAATCTGCGATTTCTCTGCTTCTAATCGTTCCCTATGTATACTATCCAATTCAGGATTTGTTTCTAATTCCTTATTTATGGATGCAACTCTTCCTTCTTGTTCATCTGTTAATTTTTGTAATGCTTTACGACGCACAAACCTTTCCTTTGGCCCTGCTGGAGTTTGCTCAGTTATTTTTTCAATAACATACCCAGGTTCATGGGTAAAAACAAGCCCTGGCATCTGTCGTGCATGTTCCATCCGTTTTTGTTCTTTAATGCGTGCAGCATCATTAGCAGTTGTATCTACTTTTTCACGCGGTCCTGGAGGTTCAGTATATGCACTGTGTGCAGCTGCAATATTTTCTCCTATAGGAGCCCAAGGTGTGCCTTTTTGAAGTGCTTCTTTATCCGTTATTATTTTTTCTTGTGTATGTGGTGCAACAGCTTTATCATTCTTGTGTAATTCATAATGAAGCGCATCAAGTGTAGGGGCCGTTACTTTATTGTCCCGTACATTAAGTGCTGTATTTACACGCCCTACTTCTGGTTTAGACCTACTTTCAACTATATCCAGTGCCTCTTTTACTTTGGCGCTGTATGCACCGGCTTCATCTTTGGTTAAAGGCTCATTACCTCTACGCAACCGTGTATAGGCTGATTCACGTAGTGCAGCATCATGGTAGGCTTCTTTGCTGTCTTTAACCTGCGCAGTAAAATCTCGGCGTTGATTTTTACGAGCTTTAATATCTTCTTTAATAGCAGACTTTTCTTCTGATGTAAGTGCCGTTCCTTTTTCACCTTGTGCTTTTGCAAAGGCTTCCTGCAGAGCCGTTCTAAATGTAGAACCTTTTTTAACTTGAGCTTTCTCAGCTTGCAGGGCTATACGTTCTTCTGCGCTGAGATAAGGATTAGCCAGCTTTTCATTTATTTTATCCAGCGCAGATTGCAGGGCTTTACGTTCTTCTGCGCTGCGCTTAGGATTAGCCAGCTTTTCATTTATTTTATCCAGCGCAGATTGCAGGGCTATACGTTTTTCTGCGCTGAGATTAGGATTAGCCAGCTTTTCATCTATTTTATCCAGCGCAGACATATGTAACTGTGGGGCTGCAGTATCTGGTGAACCGTGGAGACCATACAACCCTGTGTAAAGATTGTTTAATGCTGTACGCTTATCGGCAACAGCT
>Ga0114951_10006589_pt1 | contig 10200 bp, 9 predicted proteins | sample AM7aDNAmetaG_FD_88677 | JGI IMG/M metagenome (GOLD analysis project Ga0114951, IMG submission 88677) | Freshwater microbial communities from Finland to study Microbial Dark Matter (Phase II) - AM7a DNA metaG | ecosystem: Environmental > Aquatic > Freshwater > Lake | place: Finland: Lake Alinen...
CCTTGAGCGAGTGTGAAGTCAAGTTTCACATGCGTGAATAACCGTTATCTCGATTGCTTGTCAGAAGAAGGCTGTCTTATCAAACAGATAGGTCATGCTCCCTGGATTGTGATGGGGCGTGTAACAGGCTGTTATACGCCCTTTAAAAAGAGCCCAGCGAGCCAGGGTCGATTAACCAGTCGTTCTTGATCGCGTGGTCGAGGCAAACTAGCGGCAATGAAGTATCACAGGCATGGGACAAGTCCTCGTGTCCCGTGCCCGTAGGTGGTAGGCTGGCGCTAAAGGAAAAATCAGGATGAGCAAAGAGCACACGTCCGTGCAAGAGGAGATTGGACGGGGTGGAATACAGTCGCTGTCCGACACAGCACATCCTCCCACGCCCGCTCATGTGCCTGCGGTGGGGAATAGCGCTTCGGCAGGACAGGATGCTACTCAGCTTGTCTCTCTGAACAAGGTTCCGGCAAACTTGGCTGATGAAGCTTCGAAGAATGCTTTATTGGAGCATCTGGACGAGGTGCTGAAAAGCCCCTCGTTCAACTCCAGCAGGCGCAGTCAGGACTTTCTACGCTATATCGTTCGAGAGACAGTCGACGGTCATGGTGACTCGATTAACGAGCGCAACATCGCCCATGAGGTCTTTGGCAAGGGCCTCAACTTCGAACCCGGCGAAGACTCTCTGGTGCGCGTCAAGGCACGCGAGGTAAGAAAGCGGCTCGCTGAGTATTACGATTCCGCACCCTCAAGCCCCTACCTCGTCGAGATGCCGCTCGGCGGTTATCTTCCCCGGATTTACGTTATCGAGCGGGTGCCGACGAAGAACCAGCCCCGGAGCAGTCAAGAAAACGCCGCCAGGAAGCCGTTGGACAGGCGCCGGTTCGCCTGGATAGTCGGCGGATCGCTTGGCATACTGGGCGCGGCGTCGATTGTCCCTCTGGTTCATTTCCAACGCCCCCCGGTCGATTTGCTGTGGAAGCCGATTTTTGCCACAAAGACTCCCCTTCTTGTCTTCATTCCCATCCTGTCGGAACGGTCCGACGGAGCGTTGAGCGATCGGGTCGGCATTGGGCCTGCGGCTGCACTCAGGCGGGCGGCCGACTTCCTGACCAAGCACAACTATCCATACCACCTTCGCTTCGGAGCCGACCTGACCTATGCCCAGTTGCGCGAACAGCCCAGTCTCATCCTGGGTGGTTTCTCCTCCATCTGGACACTCGAAATGACGCGCGACCTGCGCTTCACTTTCGTCAATAATCAGGGCGGGGACAGACAGTCGCTCACAAGCCGGGGACTGGTCGATGGGCTGGTGCTCGTCGACAAGCAGACAAAGCAGGTTTGGCAGGCGGTTAATCCAAAGCCCGATGGATACGCAGATCAGGACTACGGAATTCTGTGCCGGCTCTTCGACGCTGCCAGCGGTCAGATCGTTCTGCTCGCCGGTGGTATCACGACCTTTGGAACAGAGGCTGCGGCCTGCGTCTTCTTCGATCCCGCTTCCTTTGCCGAAGTGGTGAAAAAAGCGCCCATCGATTGGGAGACGAAGAACCTTCAGGCTGTGATCCGCGTCTCGATCAACGGAACAACCCCCTCATCGCCGCAAATTGTCGCAACCCACTTCTGGTAGCTTTCCTCGGTTGTATCACGGCCATCAGGAAGTAACCCTCAACTGTCGCCAATAGGCCAAAGCACACGCTGCATGACAGTTAGGCTCTTTTCGGGGATCGATTCCCAAACGCTCCAGGCTCCGGAATTCTCCTTGGACCCCATCTCGACGACGGAACGTGAGATCTCGGTCGTCATGCCAGCATCTCGGTACAAATCTCTGGTAGACGAGTGACTCGGCGATAATTGGCTCATCGCGTCGCGCGGAAGGAATGCAGATGAATCGACGAGTTTTTGCGACAAGTGTTCTTGGATGGCCGCTTACTTCGACGGCACTTACCGGCGAACCTCCGGTTCGGAGCGATCATTCCCCGTTGCCGCCGGGCCTGCGCACTTTTACCTGCACCGGGAAGGAAGAGCAGCCCTTTCTGCAAGCCCCAGAGGCGCAGTTGGCTTGGCAGGCAGGGTCGGGGTATCTGGATCACATGTGGTTTGGAGGCGCGTTCAAAGACTACAAGAGACTCAGAATCCGGGTGTACGTCGACGGAGAGGCTGTTCCGTCGATCGACATGGAACTGGGTCTGGGTGTTGGCGTCGGGTTCCAGGACCCGGCAGCTCCGTGGGGCAATCGTTTCGGGGGTGTGACGGGTGAGCCCAGCGGAGTTTACTTCAACCATCGCATTCCATATGTCCGAAGCATTCGAGTTACCGCAGAATTGCCGCCCGGAGTTCCGAGGGACACGGTCCTGTGGTGGATCATCCGCGGGCTGGAGAACGGCGTGGCCCAAGTGTGCGGGTTTTCTCTGCCCTCAACTGCCCGGCTAAAGCTGCACAAGGTTGTCGATCGGGAAGTTCAGCCACTGGAAGAGTTCGAACTCGCGCACGGGGTAGGCGCCGGGCTGCTCTTTCAGGTGACGATTGCCGCCCAAAGCACAAACTTCGAATTTCTGGAAGGACAGATGCGGGCGTACTTCGGCTCAGACAAGAAGCCGCAGTTCCTTTCCTCCGGGTTGGAAGACTACTTTCTCGGAACCTATTACTTCAATCGCGGTCTCTATCACCTTCCCCAAGCCGGTTTGACTCATAAAGATGAAACGACTCATTCCTTCTCGGCCTATCGATACCACGACGAGGATCCCGTGGTGTTCGGCGATGGCTTTCGGCTGACTTGCCGTTGCGGCGAGCGCCGGGGCGAAAAGACGTTCGGGACGACAGGTCATCCACAGCCCGCGAAATACACTACCTACGCGTGGATTTACGAATTCCAGTGGTCAATGTGATTTCGATGCAAGCGATGGGCTTGTGGCCACGATCTCAGCGGCAGATATGCAACTGAGGGTCCCCCGGTCCCTTGCATTTGGTCGTCGGGCATGACAGAAGATGGGATTCGCTCTGATGCCCGGAACGATATCACTCCCGTTGAATCGGCCAGTGTGCAGGGATTTCCCTGCGAAGCGAGTGTCAACTGTTGCCAACAGAACAATGCGCTCATTGAATGTTGGCCCCCTTCAAAGGATCGGTCCTGAAATACGCCCCAGGGTCTGGGATTCCTTGCATCATCACAAATCGTCAATTCCCTTCCAATTCGCCGCTTGGGACGCAAACTCGACAAATCAATCCATTTTGTCGAGTTTGCTAATGGCTCAAATCTGCTAGCAAACGCAAAGTCCGTGTACCCGGCTGCGGTCTAACCGAGGTGTGAGCCAGGGATCTCGTTGGTTCAATCTCGCAATTTCGTCCGAAAGTATTGGCCAGGCAGATATGTCTTTCGATCACTTTAGTGTGCATGAGCCCACAGAACCCAGGGATCTACGTCCTCGCTGAGTGTCTGGCGAAGGTGGAGACGACGAAGGCCTTCTGCGACACGGCCAGGAATTCCGCTCAGATCACGACGGGATTCGCTTTTTGGAATCGCTACCTTTAAATCTGCCCTGGCTACGCCAGGGTCCAACATGGGTCCAAAACTGGGTGAATTTGATTGGTTTTTGCCACTTTTGCATGAGCTAAAGGCATTGAAATCAATAGGACTTAGCATTTTTCAGTTGGGCTCATAACCCAAAGGTCGCTGGTTCAAATCCAGCCCCCGCAACCAAACTAAATCAATAACTTAGAGAGTTCTTTAAGGCCCACAAAAAGGACAGTTGAGGACAGATTACGATTGCATGTCCTCCGACGCCTTTTCCCCTGACGCATGAACGAACTCCACCAGACGGGTCAACACCACCGGCATCGACTGGCTGACATTTCCAAAATCGGAGAAGTCGATTGAAGGATCGGAACCGTCAGGCGCCGGGCCGATGGCTGGCCCGTTGGGGTCCTCCTTCTGGGGCGTGGGCATGCTGAACGGTATCTTGACGGAGCGCTGAAGCTCAATCTGATCTCCTTTGACTTTGCCTTCGAAGACATTGATGCCGGACTTGAAGGCCACACGATCGCCTTGGACGACGCCGTCAACGATCACAACAGGCGCATCGTCGCCGCCGAACCAACCGCCCGGGCCTTCGACGGTTCCGGTCAGCTTTCCGTCCTGCTGTGTCAACGTGAAGATTCGCGGCGAGCCGAGGAATGAAGCCGCCATGCCACCGCCGGGTTCCAGCGCTGCCAGCCAAAGGCCTGTTATGCCAGTCCCCTTGGGAACGGGCCGCTGCCAGAGGGCGACTTGCGGGCGCAATTCTACCTGATTGCTGGTGACCGTCGCAGAGGCGGAGGTCAAGTCCGCAGATGTGGCTTCGACGGTGATGGTTCCGGTCGCCTTGTTGGTCTGCACCAGAGCCATGCAATAACCGCTGAACGCCTTGCGCGAGGTGGCTTTGTCGGGCGATTGGTCGGTGGGGTCTCCGTTGCCTACGCCGATCAGCCGCGCGGGGCCCGTTACGCGGAACGAGACGAGATGATCGGTGACAGGGACGGTGCGCCCGCTTGCATCCTGCACCTCGACAGCAAACATGGCCACATCTTCGCCGTCGGCCAACAACGAGTCGCGATCGGGGCGAAGCACCAATTTGGCGGCGGGACCGGTGGTGTCGCGGCGCTTCGTCATCACCTGCTTGCCATCCTTCGATCCGCGCGCTTCCAGGGAGCCGGGCGCATACTCCACCACCCAGGAGACGTGCGAATCTTTCTGCACATCCTTTGCGCCCAGGCTTTGGCCATTCAGGAACAGCTCAACCTTGTCCAGGTTGGAGTAGACCCAGACGGCGATCTTCTTGCCCTCGTAGCCGGGCCAGTTCCAGTGCGGAAACAGATGCAGCACCGGCTTGCCGGTCCACCAGGACTGGTAGTAGAAGAACGAATCCTTGGGAAAGCCGCACATGTCGATGATGCCGTATTGCGAACTGATGTTGGGCCAGCCGTTGGGCGAGGGCTCGCCACGGTAGTCGAAGCCGGTCCACACGTAACCGCCCCCGAGCCACGGGCGGGTGTTGCAGAACCTCCACCATCCCTCGGCGGAGGCGCGGCCCGAGGTGGTGTAGGGATCGTAGGAGCTTACGAAGCCTTTGGATTTGTCGGTAATGTAAATGCCGCGCGTGCAGACGGCGCTCACGGTCTCAGTACCCAGCACCAGCTTTTCAGGATGCGCTTTGTGGAACGCCTCGGCCTGCTGGTCGGCATAGTGATATCCAATCACATCGCAAACCGCCAGGCCTCCGGTACCGCTGCCCGCTGCCTCGCCGTTGATCATGCCGTCGATCGTTGTGGGGCGCGATCCGTCGTGACGCGTGGCAACCTGCTGCATGGCGGTCACGATGTTAGCGCCTTTGGCGTTGGTAGCCGTGGATTCCTCATTGCCCAACGACCACATGAAGACGCTGGGATGATTGCGATCGCGGCGCACGAGATCTGCAAACTGACTCAGGCCCTCCTGATTGGACGACATCATGCGCGTCTCGTCCATCACCAGCATGCCTAACTGGTCGCAGACATCAAGCAGCTCCGGCGTGGGCGGGTTGTGCGAGGTGCGGATCGAGTTGCAGCCCATCTCCTGCAGCTTGCGAACGCGGTAGACCTGCACTGCGTCGGGCAATGCAACGCCGATTCCGGCGTGATCCTGGTGGTTGCAGGTGCCCTTCAGCTTTACCGGCGCGCCGTTCAGCAGGAATCCCTGTTGCGCATCAAACTGGACGGAGCGAATGCCGAAGGCCGTTTCGTAGCGATCAACCGCCTTGCCGTCCACCTGCACTTCGGTCAGCAGCTTATACATGTTCCGTTCTTCCAGCGACCACAACGCGGGGCGGCTCTGCGCTGCGCGCTTGGCGTCCAGCGAGAGGCCGCCGTAGATGTCGCTTGTGGTTTGAATGTTCGCATGACGGACCAGTTCCTTCGTCTCCTCAAGAGTCAGCACCTGCTTGCCCCAGGATGTGAGGCTGTGCCGGAAGGTGTGCCAGCCAATATGACCAAAGCCCCCTTTTTCTGCAATCGGACGAATGTAGTCAGCCAGCATTGAGTCGGGCCACATGGGGCGCTGCCCATGGGTCGCAGGGCTGGCGAACACCCAATCTTCCGGCGCCGAGTATGGCGTCAACTTCTTCCAAGCCACCAGGGAATCCCTCACCACTTCCGGAAGGCTAATGTCGGTGCGCGACGCCTCCGTCTTCAGATTCGAGATACGGCCGGAGACGAAGCCCTGACAGAATGTGACCACGCAGCCATCGAGATCAAGGTCCTGCCATTTCAAGCCGAACCCTTCGCTGCGCCGTGTGCCCAGCCATCCTGCAATTTCCACAGCAAGCCTCTCACGGGGTTCGAAGAGCTTCAACAGCGCCAGAAACTCCGCCGGCGTCAAAGATCGCGGCTTCTCTTTCCTGCGCGTTGAGCCTTCGGGCAGGTCGACGAAGTCCATCGGGTTACTCGCAAGGTAGCCCCACTTTACAACGCGCTTGAAGATCAATCCCATCAGTGAACCGATGCTGCGGACTGTCTTCGGCGCCAGCTCTTCTGACTCGCACAAGTCTGCCAGCCATGTCTCCATGGCTGACCTTAGCGGAGGCTTCGTGAACTCGGCGATCGGATATTTCTCCCAGCGCGGTCTAATCCAACAGCGGATGTATGATCGGTAGGATTTCGCAGTTTGCACACTGATCTTTCCATCGTCGACGGCGCCCAAAGGCCGTTCCGCGTACGGAGTCAGATATTCTCGCTCGTACCGGTCGAGAACTGCCAACATGGTGACATTCCGTACGACATCGCTTTCGCGGTTTGCAGTGAGGCGATAGCCATCTGCAGCTTGTTTGACTGCCTGCATGGTCCGCAGCTCTTTTACGGTTCCGAGTTGGACCCTGCGCCGTTTACCGTCGGTCCGCTCTACCCAGCGGTACGTCCAGATATCGGGACCGTTCTTTCTGGCCATGCGCTCCAGAGTGCCATTCTGGTAGCGCAGACGGCGATCCTGCGTCGCCGTCATGCCTGTGCCGGGTCGGCCGAGTGGATAGCGGCATCGATCATGCCGTTGATGTCCCGGAGACGGAAGAACCACGACTTCCCAAACTTGAAGCCAGGAAGTTTTCCGCTACGTGCATGGCGCTTGACGGTTTCCGGATCGCAGCGAAAGTAGGCGGACAATTCACTGACGTCAAGGGGCCTTGGGTCTATTTCCAAATGTTCATTCTGTTTCATGGTTTCCTCTTCATACTTCTTGGCTGGCAGCATTCTCGTTGGCCGGCGAACATGGTCGTCGCGATCCTTCTGGCGGAATAACGCGCAGAATTCGCTCGGTCAGTCAAACAACAGATAAGTGTTGGTGAATATGCGTCTGTAAAAATGGGGCTAGTTCTGGCCGGCGGCGCGCAGGTCGCGCCAGGCTTCCATGGCGCACATGCCGGACGACTCGTTGAAGCGAGCGCCGTAGATGCGGATGGTGGTCTGCACGTTCTTGTGCCAGAGGATTTTCGACAAGGTCAAGTAATCCTTGGGGTGCGTCTTCAACCACTTGTAGGCAACCGAATCGCGGATCATGTGGGGCGTCGTGCGCTTGCTGGCGAAGGTCTTCGACCAGTGACCGATCACCTTGCCAACCTGATCCGAGCGCATCGCCTTGCCGCGGGGCGTGACGAACAGCGTGATAGGATTCTTGCCGTTCAGCAGGAGCGGACGCCACACAGCCATATACTCTTCGAGCGGTTCGACGAGCGCACGCGGAAGGAGCAGATCGACAGTGATGTTGGTCTTGGTTTCGGCGGGTGCGAAGCTGATCATCCAGAACTCGGCGCCGGGGTTCTGGGCTTCCTCCTCGACGATCCATGCCGGCTTGTCGATGTCGCTGAGTGAGGGAATTCGGCCCTTGAAGAGATTCGGCGACGAGCCGCCGATGCGCAGCTCGCGCAGGTTGCGCTGCCGCCAAGGAAATGCCAGAAACCAGCGAAAGATAAACTCCTCCTCGACAAGTTGAGCCACGCGGATTTGGCTTTTGTGCCGCTTCTTCTCGTAGGACTCGCGGAAGCCGCGGATCTGCGTTGGGATGGCCTCAAACTCGTCGTAATCGATATACTTGGCCGCCTTCCTTTTCTTGATCTCAGAGTCGTCTTCGAGCGGGATGCTGTCAGTCAGGGGTTTCAGCCAGGACCAGTCGCGGTCAGCATACGCGGGGTGATACTTCACGCATGCCGCGATGCGGGCGATGGCCAATTGGATGGTGCGGCCCTTGACATGACGCTCGTTGAACGCCCACTCAATGAAGCCCTCGATGTTGCTTTTCTGGAACAGATCCTTCAAGGATTCTGGGGCGCCGCCGCATACATTAATCACGTAACTAGCGAGCTGGCTAATGGTCAACCGAAGTCCCTTCGCCGTTATGGGCCGGATCTTTCCCTTCTTCGGGCGATTCGTAGCAAACGGAGCGACCTTCCATTTCAGGAGCGCCTCGGCTTCGGTCCGCAAGCGCGGCGGGAGGTCCTTCAGGGGGATACCGAAGTACTCGAACTTCAACAAATGGTCTGGCGTTTTGGCGATCCACCCCGTCTTCTTCAGAAGGCGCCAGAACTCATTCTTTTTCTGAGCCACTGTCGTGAACATCAGTCCATCACGAATTCTGGCTTCTCCCCAGCAATCTACAGACTCCTTCGTGACTTCATTCGGCGACTTAGTGGAGCGGGAGAAATGACGAGTAACATCTGTCAGATGTTCCTCGACGGCCAGCTCCAACAGAGGCTTCCAGGCTGCAGTCGCATTGCCATCGGGGCACCAGCCATGACACATGGCGGCCTTCAGGAGGGCGCGCTGGTTGTCAACGTAGGTTCGGACACTATTCTCTGTATAACGACGGCCTTCAAGGAAAGGACGGAAGACGGCTGCGGCACAGGAAAGAGCAGTGCAGGGCAATTTCAACCAGAAGAAGTATCCCGTCAACCCAATCTCTTACATGGGACTCCATGGACATACGGACGTGTTCCGGTTCATTCTGACCCACCCAGACATGGACCACATGGACGGAATCAAGGCATTTTTTGATGCGTTCCAGCCGACAAACTTTTGGGATACAGACAATGATGAAGAGAAGGAATTTGGGGGCGGTAACGACGGAGGCTTCTGCGAAGACGACTGGAAGTTTTACAAGAAACTAAGAGACGGAAAGTTGGAGAACTCCCCAAAGCGTTTGGCACTTCACTCTGGGGCGCGAGGGCAGTATTACAACCAGAATGATAACAATCAAGGTGGCGGGGACGGCCTACACGTCTTGGCTCCCACCAAGCAGCTTGTCGCTGCTGCATGTGAGAATGAAGATTACAATGACTCCTCATACGTGATTTTGTATCTAACGTGCGGTTACAAGATTCTTTTTGCTGGAGACTCTCATGATGCGACTTGGGAGCACATTCTCAACGACCACGTGAAAGATGTTACTGATGTTGACATTCTCGTTGCTCCACACCACGGTCGCCATTCTGACCGCGATTGGGAGTTTCTTGATGTCGTCAATCCACGTTTGACTTTTTTCGGTAACGCAAAGTCAGGTCATTTAGCCTATTCGGCATGGAGCAACAGGAAACTTCCCATTATTACCAACAATCAAGCTGGGACAATAGTTGTGGATGCATCGGAGCCTCAGTTGGATGTTTACGTTACATGCGAGGCTTATGCCAAGGCAAATGCAAATGCAAAATACTACAACACGTTTTACTCGGAGAATCACAAGGGATATTACTGGGGAAGTCTGTTGAAAAAGACGATATGAGCGAAACTGGTAAAGATGATGTTTTGCTCGATGAGATTGGTCGCAGAGCGTGAAGACTGGTAGGGTAGTTCTGGCCCGTCAGGTCTCACCTTGCAGAGGGAACAGCAAAGCTGCCTTCAAATAGATGCCGACTTCCAAAACCATGAGCAGGAGACCCGCCCATGGAAAGCCCCCAAAACCTACACGTCATCAATGCTCGTCCTGTCCCCGAACTCGCCACAGCAATCAACCAGTGGCTGGCAGCGCGTGGCAATTTCAAGATGCAGTCAACTGACGAGGCCCGGCACAACTATGAAGCCACCTTGTGGAACGTAAGCGTCCGGAGTTCCCCTCTGGCGTGACTTCGGCTATGAAGACGACGATGTCGTCATGGTTCATGAAGAGGAAGCGGGAACTGGACGTCGCGTTCGCCGGTGGCGATCGGTATCGGAGAA
>Ga0114951_10006592_pt1 | contig 10199 bp, 6 predicted proteins | sample AM7aDNAmetaG_FD_88677 | JGI IMG/M metagenome (GOLD analysis project Ga0114951, IMG submission 88677) | Freshwater microbial communities from Finland to study Microbial Dark Matter (Phase II) - AM7a DNA metaG | ecosystem: Environmental > Aquatic > Freshwater > Lake | place: Finland: Lake Alinen...
GCTGATATGCAGGCTTGATGATCTCAAGATACCATGATGAAAAGTCGTCCCAGAATAATTTATAAGCCGCCATTAATGCCTCCGACAGGCGGTATTTTGAGAAATGATCGTTTAGTGTACCCAACTCCTGGTTGAGGCGTGCAATAAACCATTCATTCGCCAACCGCGAAGTTTCTGGTTGTCCGATACTTGCTGAGACTTCCCATCCTGATATCAGGCGGAAAGCATTCCATATCTTATTACCAAAATTCCTTCCCTGTTCTGTAAGCGATTCATCAAACAACAAATCATTACCTGCTGATGAACATAAAAGCATCCCTACCCTGACTCCATCAGCCCCATATTTAGCTATCAAATCGAGGGGATCCGGAGAATTGCCAAGCGATTTCGACATTTTTCGGTGCTGTGCATCCCGCACCATACCGGTAAGGTAAACGTTGCTGAACGGTTTTGCCTGGCGATATTCATAACCCGCAATGATCATCCTTGCCACCCAGAAAAACAAAATGTCAGGTGCCGTAATCAAATCATTTGTCGGATAATAATAACTTATATCAGGGTTATCGGGATTACGAATCCCATCGAAAACAGAAATAGGCCATAACCAGGAAGAGAACCAGGTATCCAGAACATCTTCATCCTGTGACAGGTCCGAAATTTCGAGTCCTTGGTTTCCAGTAAGTTTCCGGGCTTCTGCCAGCGCTTCATTTTCATCAATACCAACAACGATGCGGCCATCAGCCAGATACCAGGCAGGGATGCGATGACCCCACCAGAGCTGTCTCGAAATGCACCAATCCTTGATATTCTCCATCCAATACCGGTAGGTATTTTTAAACTTGGCCGGAATCAGCTGAACCTCGTCGTTCATCACATTCACGAGGGCAGGTTCGGCCAGCTCTTTCATTCTGACAAACCATTGCCTTGAGAGTTTTGGCTCTATCACAGCGGATGTTCGTTCGGAATATCCAAGCTTATTTACGTATTCCTCAATTTTTACCAGGCTGCCGCTCTTCTCCAGCTCTTTTGCTGCCAGTTTACGGGCCTCAAAACGATCAATTCCGGCAAATAAGCCAGCCCTTTCGCTGATTGTACCATCATCGTTGAATACATCGATAATCTCCAGACCGAATTTCATCCCGATCGTATAATCGTTCACATCGTGAGCTGGTGTGATCTTTAAAGCACCGGTACCAAATTCAATATCAACATATTCATCAAAAATCACCGGCACCTCCCGATTCACCATCGGAACGATCACTCTGGCATCTTTCAGATGTGTGTATCTCGGATCATTGGGATTCACGCATACTGCAGTATCGCCAAGAATGGTCTCGGGCCGTGTAGTCGCCACAGTAAGATAACTGTCGTCAGTACCCACAATCTTGTATCTCACATAATACAATTTCGATTGCTCTTCCTTGTACATAACTTCCTCATCCGAGATAGCTGTCTGAGCCTGAGGATCCCAGTTCACCATCCGCACACCGCGATAGACATATCCCTTTCTGAAAAGATCCACGAAAACGCGGATGACACTTTCTGACAGGGCGGGATCCATAGTAAAACTTGTGCGCTCCCAGTCACAGGAAGCACCAAGTTTTTTTAGTTGTTCAAGAATAATACCACCATGTTTTTCGGTCCATTCCCAGGCATGTCCGATAAATTCGTCCCGGGTAATGTCAGTTTTCTTGATCCCCTGATCACGCAATTTGGCGACCACGCGTGCCTCAGTAGCGATGGAAGCATGGTCGGTTCCAGGCAGCCAGCAGGCATTCTTGCCAGTCATTCTTGCCCTGCGAATAAGGATATCCTGTATCGTATTATTAAGCATATGGCCCATATGCAAAACACCGGTAACATTCGGGGGAGGGATTACAATTGTATAAGGTTCCCTCGAATCAGGCACAGAACGGAAAAAGCCCTGTTCCATCCAGTATGAATACCATTTATCTTCCGTTTTTGATGGGTCGTATTTGGCAGGTATATCGAGATTATTCATTCGCAGTTATTAAATTTTAACGGATTGATTCCTTCGGAAAAAAGTGCCGTAAAATTAACAACATTCTGCCACAAAATAATGATGGCATAAAAGCCGTTATTATTAGTCTTTAATATAAATTTGTAGTTTTTAAAATAAAACAAGAATATTATGAAACAGATTGGTTTTCTGGCACTTGCGCTCATTATTTCTTTCACTCAGGTAAATGCCCAAAAGGCAAAAGATAAAGTGGATATGGCTTTTGATAAAACGGTCGACGGAATCACCGCCCATGATTTTGGTTCCATAGTTTATGGAGCAAACGGGAAAGTCGACTTTAACTTCACCAATCAGGGGACTAAGCCAATCACCATCTCAAATGTTGAATCCTCCTGTGGATGTACGGTTCCTACCTGGACCAAAGAACCTATTGAACCAGGCAAACAAGGTACCGTTACCGTCGAGTACAACACCAAATTACCAGGTGTATTTAACAAAACCGTCGTGGTTACCTCCAATGCAAACAACTCACCGGTCAGACTGGAGATCAGGGGCAAGGTGAATGTTAAGCCAGGTGAAGTACAATCAGCTGTCAACTCTGCTATCGCAAAAGAACCGGAACAGGCTGGCGTAATTAATGAGGCCGGTCATGTAAGGGAAGGGAATAAGCAACTTCAGGAACAAAAAGCTGCGGAAGCCAGAATCGCTGCCGATAAGATGGCAAATTCCAACACCGCAAAACCTGCCGCTACTGCCAAGCCGGCTGCTACTGCCAAACCAGCTGCAAATACGACAAAAGCAGCAACCACCGAAACTAAACAGGCAACAACGACGATCAAAAAGAATTAAGCCGACAATACCATAATTTCTTAACCATGCCAGCAATCAGCCTCAGGGGAGATGCAATGCCACCCTCCCCGATTCGTAAACTTGTTCCATTTGCCGATGAAGCCAAGAAAAAAGGCAGGATCGTTTATCACCTCAATATCGGTCAGCCTGATATAAAAACACCAGATACCGCGATGAATGCCATCCGGTCAATCAACAAACCGGTGTTGGAATATTCCCATTCGGCAGGTTACGAATCATACAGGCGCAAACTGGCCGACTCTTATCAAAAAATAGGAATCAACGTCGATTTTAGTCAGATTATCGTAACAACCGGGGGATCCGAAGCAATCCTCTTTACCATGATGGGTACAATGGATCCGGGTGATGAGGTGATCATTCCGGAACCATTTTACGCCAATTACAATGGCTTTGCTGTGGCTGCCGGCGTTAAGGTAATTCCGGTTCCCTCGTCCATTGAGGATGGATTTGCCCTGCCTCCAATCGCTGCATTTGAGAAACTGATTACTCCGAGAACCAGGGGGATCATGATCTGCAATCCAAATAATCCAACCGGGTACCTTTATTCAAAAGAGGAACTTCTTAAATTAAGGGAGATCGTGCTGAAGCATAATCTTTATCTCTTTGCCGATGAAGTGTACCGCGAGTTCTGCTATGATGGCATTAAACACTATAGCGTTCTTGAAATGGAAGGTCTCGACGATCACGCGATCATGTTTGATTCGGTATCGAAAAGGTACAGCGCCTGCGGTGTTCGAATCGGTTGCGTGGTTACACGGAATTGCAATGTCCTTTCAACGGTTCTCAAATTTGCACAGGCCAGACTGAGTCCTCCGGGTCTCGGTCAGATTGCTGCTGAAGCCGCCCTGGAAACCCCTCAATCCTATTTTGATGATGTTGTTGTGGAATATATCGCACGCCGGAATTTCCTCGTCGAAACACTGAATAAAATCCCTGGTGTTTTTTGCCCGAAACCCAAAGGAGCCTTTTATACCACCGTGCGTTTACCGGTTAAGAATGCTGATGATTTCTCGAAATGGCTGCTGACCGATTTTCAGTATAACAATCAAACGGTCATGCTGGCTCCTGCAGCCGGTTTTTATGCCACTCCGGGCCTTGGGCTCAATGAAGTCAGAATAGCTTATGTGCTTAAGCTCGATGACCTCAAAAATGCCGTGGAATGTCTGAAGGTTGCGCTGGAGCAGTATAAAGACTAGTCAGGATAAAGCAGATATTTCTTGCGCATCGCGCGATATTTGATCAACCCGGGTTTCCAGGTTGACCGGATCTCTTCAGGCGTTTTACCTTGCCCTATCTGTGCTCTGAGCATATTAGTACCTGCAAGTGTATCGAAATAGCCGATAAAGAATTTGTTGCTCATGTTCATCTTCCGGTAAGCGTCAATAATCCATTCCAGCTTGAGTCCAGGCTTTTGCGAAAGCTCAGGAATTCCGGTTTTTCGAAGATCAATGCCATGACATACCAAATTTTCATGGTCCGGGTGCAGGCTCACTCCAGGCAAGGATATCGGAGTAAAAGTAAAATCAGCTGTCATCGCTGGATGCCCGTATACCTGAAAAGGAAAATCGGTGCCCCTCCCGATGCTCATCACGGTTCCTTCAAAAAAGCACAGGGTAGGATAAAGGTAAACTGAAGTCTGGTTGGGTAAGTTAGGCGACGGTTTTACAGGAAGAATATATTCCGTCTGATGATCATAGCCCAAACACCTGATAACGGTCAGATTGCAACGCAAACCCTTCTCCAGCCATCTTTCGCCATTAATCATTCCGGCATATTCTCCAATAGTCATCCCGTGGACCACCGGTACCGGATCCATGCCCACAAATGACCGGTAAGCCGTATCAAGTATCGGCCCATCAGTATAAAAACCATTTGGATTCGGACGGTCAAGTACAAGCAACGGTATTCCTGCGCTTGCACAGGCATCCATCACATAATGCAAGGTAGAGATATAGGTATAAAACCTCACACCAACATCCTGGATGTCAAAAATCATCAGATCAATCCCCTGGAGATCTTCTGCTGTGGGCTTTTTATGCTTGCCATAAAGTGACACAACCGGAATCCCTGTCACCGGATCCAGACCGTCCTTGATGGTAGCTCCCGCTTCATCCTCACCCCGGAACCCATGCTCAGGAGCGAAAACTCTCTTTATCCTCACTCCCGAGCGGATCAGTGTATCGAGTAAATGAACAGAACCAACCCGGCTGGTTGGATTTGCCACTAATCCAATACCCTTACCCAAAATTGTTTTCAGATAGGTATCGGTCCGATCGGCTCCGCAGGTAATTACAGATTGCTTTAGTCCTGGAAATAACTGGGCCTGAAGTCCGATGCTTGAACTTAGCAGGATTACCAGACACCACAGAGGTTTTAACTTCATAATTGGTACATTTGCCTAAAATCAGGTCTTGCCTGTGAATTTCGAATTTTTCATCGTAAAAAAAATCATCCGGAGCTCAACCGGTAAAAAATCAGGGGCGAATACCCTGGTTAATGTTTCTGTCATTGCTATCGCCCTGAGTGTAGCAGTCATGATCCTCTCCATCGCCATTCTTGCAGGCTTTAAGAAAGAAATCAAGGATAAACTTACAGGTTTTGGCTCCCATATTCAAATCAGCAGACTAACTTCCAATAATTCCTGGGAAACAGGCCCAATCAGCCTCAATCAGCCTTTTCTGAAATCCCTAAAACAGGAACCCGATATAAGTGGGATTTATCCTTTTGCCACAAAACCTGGTATGGTCCAATCTGGCAAGGAATTACAGGGCATTATTCTGAAAGGAGTTGCTCCCGGATATAAGTGGGATTTCTTCTCAAGAAATCTTATTGCCGGCAGGGTCCCCGACCTGGATAATCCTGATTCGCTCGAAGTGCTGATTTCCAAATCACTCGCCAACCGTCTCAGGATAGTTACCGGTATGAAAATTCCAACCTATTTCATCCAGGACCCACCAAGAATGAGACCATTCAAGGTTTGCGGAATCTATGAAACCGGGCTCGAAGAATATGATCAGGTTTTTGTTTATTGCCATCTGGAGCAGATCAGAGATATAAATAATTGGACTTCAACTGATATCAGCGGCTTCGAAATCAGATTAAAGGACCCTTCAAAAATGGATCAGGTGGCGGCCCACATCCGCGATGTCGTAGATAAAAGCACCATAAATTCTGATAATCTAATGCAGGTCAAAACATTAAAGGACCTGGCACCTGGTTTTTTTGATTTCCTAAGTTTGACCGATACTAATGTCTGGGTGATCTTGGCACTGATGATTCTTATCGCCGGCTTTAATATGATATCCGGACTCCTGATCATTATTCTCGATAGAACAAAGATGATCGGAACACTTAAGGCCCTCGGAACAGACAACCGCTCCATGTCAAAGATTTTCCTTTATCAGGCAGTATATATTATCGGCAAGGGACTGCTGCTCGGCAATATTATAGGACTGGCAATCGCCTTCATCCAGGACCGGTTCCGGGTGATACCACTAAATCCGATCTCCTATTTTGTTGATTCCGTGCCTATCCATATTAATCCTTTTCATCTGCTGATTTTGAATGTTGGTACCTTGTTACTGACACTCCTGATGATGCTCATCCCGGCAACTTTTTTAACCAGGATCAGCCCCGGAAAAACAATTAAATTTGATTAATTTTCAAATTTCCCTTCTTGTATGAGAAACTCTTTTGATGCTGCCCGTAACCATCTGGAATCCAGAAACGCTATAGGTTACGTTCCCCTCTCGGAAGCTACTATTGAAGACTGGAAAAGGATCGGGTTCATGTCAGGACTCGAAGTTCACCAGCAGCTAAATACCCGTCACAAACTTTTCTGCCGTTGTCCGGCGGGAATTTACAACCAGGATGAAGATTATGACGGAGAATTAATCCGTCATATGCGCCCTACCCTCAGCGAGATGGGTGAGTATGATGGTACCGCTCTGATGGAGTTCAGAACGCGAAAAGAAATAATCTACCGGCTGAATAACGAAAATGCCTGTACTTATGATATTGATGATACTCCACCTTTTAAAATTAACCGGGAAGCGCTCGACTATGCCCTGGAGATTTCATTATTATCGAACCTGAACGTCGTTGGGGAGGTCCATATCACGAGAAAACAATATCTCGACGGAAGTATCCCTACAGGATTTCAGCGTACCGCCATTCTGGGCGTCGAAGGGGAGATTCAGATATCCAATAAGAAAATCAGGCTGATACAACTCAGCATTGAAGAAGATTCATGCAGGGAGATTTCGGATGTCGGACACACCAGGATGTATAAAACCGACCGACTGGGTATGCCACTGATCGAAACGGTCACTTATCCTGATTGCGAAACTCCATTTGAGCTCAGGGAAGCGGCCGAATATATCCGTTTTCTGAATCGCAGCACCGGCAGGGTCAGGACTGGCATTGGATCAGGCCGCGAAGATGTTAATGTTAGTTGCCGCGGCGGCGACAGGGTGGAGATTAAAGGAGTATCCCATAATAAGTGGATCCCCCGACTAAGCCATAATGAAGCTTTCCGGCAATTTGCACTGCTCAGGATCCGCGATATTATCAAGGAACGCATTGCCGATAAAACCAGCTGGCATATAAAATCGGTTCCTCTTGTTTATGAAAAATTAAACTCCGATAACCCGGTTATTAGTGATGCAAGGAAATGTGGGTACCGGATTGTTGCCGTGAACCTTCCGATGTTCCAGGGGATTCTTTCCCATTTCACCCAGCCAGGGAAATGTTTCGCAAACGAAATCTCCGATCGGTTGAAGGTTATTGCCTGTATCGAAAAACCCAATATGATCACTTCAGAATCAATCAATATTGAGGAAAACAATATCGACTTTGAAAAAATTAAAAAATGGCTGAGCGCCAATGAAAACGACGCCCAGATCGTTTTCTGGGGACAGGAAGCTGATATAAAAACAGCCCTGGAAACCATTGAGGAGCGCTGTCTGATGGCTTTCGACCATATCCCTCGCGAAACCAGGAAGGCCCTGGCTGATGGAACGACGATTTTTGAACGAGTACTACCAGGTGCAGACCGCATGTACCCGGATACTGATTCTGCCCCTATTCCATTGGAGGAGGAATATATCAACCGCTTAGGCAAAAACCTGCCGGTTCCTGTAAGTACCCGGATAGCTCAGATGCAGGAATGGGGAATACCTTCAGACACTTACCATTATGTTCTCAAGAAAAATCTGGTTCCTCTGATCGAAAAGATCTCGGATGACTTCGGATTCACTCACAAATTTATCGGCACTTTTCTTGGTCACACATTAAAATATCTCGAGGGTCAGAAACAGCCTCACAAAGAATTTTCCGCTGAAAAAATATATGACCTGTTCAGCTTTATCCGTTCAAACAAACTCGATCAGGCAATTGCCCGACCCATTCTGGCCGTGATGATGGATTATCCGAAAATGGATTTCGCCAGTATCTTAACCAGCCTGAAATTCAAAAAAAGGAGCCAGGATGAATTACTTGCACCAGTAAGTTTTCTGATCGGAAAATTCAGGGAAATAAGGAAATCCGATCAATCATCAGTAACACTGAATTGGCTCATGGGCCAAATACGTAATCAGGCTCTCGGCAATATTCCATTAAACGAATATAGCAGGCTGATTCAAGTGCAGGTAGCAAAAGAAATTTCTGAACAACTGTCCACAGATCAATTATGAACGAAGATTTTTTCCAGGGATATAAAGGTGAAGGCCTCGACATATTGAAGAAGTTTAATGTCCGTGTTTGGGGAATTGCCGAATTCGAAACCACCCGTGGTTTTTTCAAAGGCACCGTTTTACCTCGTGCCGAAAATGACGATCATCATCATATTGTTGTCAAAATAGCTACAGGTTACAATATCGGTATCGATACGCATACCATATTATCGATGAAGGAAGTGAACTACTTTAAGGCGAATTATAAAATTCCCGAAAAGGAATTTCCCTTTACTCCAAACCTTCCAAAAGTCAAGCTGATCGGTACTGGCGGCACCATTGCCAGTCGTCTGGATTACCGGACCGGGGCAGTTATTCCCGCTTTCTCACCTGGCGAATTATACGGTGCAGTACCTGAACTTGCTGAAATATGTAACCTCCATACGGAAAAAGTATTTGCGGTCTTCAGCGAAAACATGGGTCCTGATCAATATAAGGCGCTGGCGATCGCAATTAAAAAAGAGATCGAAAGCGGTGTCGACGGAATTGTTATCGGACATGGTACAGATACGCTGGGACACACAGCCATGGCCCTCTCATTCATGGTCCAAAACCCTCCTGTTCCTATAATTTTAGTTGGTTCACAACGATCTTCCGACCGGCCTTCCTCCGATGCTGCACTCAACCTGATGCATTCTTGCTATGCTGCAGGTCATGGAGATATTGCCGAAGTAATGGTTTGCATGTTCGGCCCCACCTCCGATGAGTACGGATTTTTACACCGTGGCACACGGGTCAGAAAAATGCATTCATCCTACCGGTCAACCTTCCGCACAATTGGAGATACACCTATAGCCACCGTTAGAAGAGGTGAAATCAGGCCAATAAAAAAGAATTACAATCATCGCCGGAAAGATCGTAATGTCGACATATATCCTTTCTTCGAGGATCGTGTTTCCATGATCTACTTTTATCCGCACATGAATCCTGACACCATTGATTCTTTGGTTGATCTTGGTTATAAAGGGATTATCATCATCGGGACCGGACTCGGGCACGTAAACAAGGAGCTCTATCCTGCCATTGAACGGGCCCGTGACCGGGGAGTTGCCATCTATATGACGGTCCAAACCCTTTGGGGATATGTTCACATGTATGTTTATGACACCGGTCGTGATTTGATGGCTATGGGTGTTATACCGCTGGAAAACATGCTTCCCGAAGCAGCCTATATCAAGCTGGGATGGGCCCTGGGCCAGACTTCGGACCTCGAAAAGGTCAAAGAGATCATGCTAAAGCCTATAAACGAAGAGATTACCGGTCGGGAACCATACAATGGTTACCTGGTATATCAGGGGGGTGTTCCCGAAGTTGAAGATTTTATCAGGAAATACAGGAAATAAAGATCCTCTCAAACTCACTCATTATCATAGCAGTTGCGCCCCAGATCCGGTGGCCGGAAACGTCATAATATGGAGCGGTTATGTCCAGTCCTGAACGACTCAGGATCATGGTTTTTCGGTTCTCCGGATGAAACAACTGTTGTAATTCCACTACAATCACCCCGGCGACTTCCTTTTGATCCAAAATAAACTCAGGCTTAGATTTCAAATATCCGACAACGGGTTGTATAATAAAATTGCTGTGAGGCACATATAAGGGAGTTAATCTGCCTA
>Ga0114951_10006595_pt1 | contig 10195 bp, 7 predicted proteins | sample AM7aDNAmetaG_FD_88677 | JGI IMG/M metagenome (GOLD analysis project Ga0114951, IMG submission 88677) | Freshwater microbial communities from Finland to study Microbial Dark Matter (Phase II) - AM7a DNA metaG | ecosystem: Environmental > Aquatic > Freshwater > Lake | place: Finland: Lake Alinen...
CAAGCGTGTCGCTGCTCCGCAGATTGTCGTATTGGTCCTCGACGTAGATCACCGGCTGCTGCGCGAAGGCGGTGCCTACCACAGCGGTCGAAGAGGGTTGGGTTGCGATGATTAGCTTGCTGGCCGCCGCCGGAATGACCGTCAGCAGGCCGGAGTTGGTCCCCGTCAACGTCCCGGAGGCTGCCAGGATGTTCGCGCTGCCCACGAGGTGCCCCGTGAAGACCGCGCTCTTGCGATCCCCCGCCGGCACCAAATCGCCACCCACCACGCCACCGACCGGGTTGACCAGTGACCAGCCACTCACATCCGCCGCGACATTGTCCAGGTAGTTGCCAAAGGCATCGCGCGCGACGGCGTAGGCGGTGATCGAATTGCCGGCTGTGACGGCTTGCGCCGGAACAACCGCGCCGCTGCCGTTGGCCGCGGTTTCAACCAGGATGGAGGCCGGAGCACCCGCAACCACTGTCAGATTGCCAAAATTGGAGCCACTGGACCCATCCGCGCTGGCAGTGATCCCGTCGATGACGGCGGTCCCACCGTCGGCGCTGGGCCGATAGATGTGGTTGCCGCCGACCAGGGGCGAGCCGGCTGTGGGGCGCACCTGAATACCGTTTGTACCACCCAGAGTCAGCGTGTCGGCCGAAACGATGTCCGCAACCGTAAGCGTCAGGGTAATGGTGGCACTATCCGTCATCGCCACCTCAGCGCTGGTGATGTCGCTGCTGGCCGTAAACGTGATGTCCGGAATGACCGCCGGGTTAAACTCAAAACCTGCCGGCGCTTTGAGCACCAGGGTTACGTTGGTATCCGCCGCAAAGTCCCCGTTGGCCCCTTCGGCGATGGTAATCGGTCCCAGCGCCGTCCATGCCGGCGAGGCAGCGTTGCCAGCGGTATCCGCTGGAAGGCCGTTCCCGCCAGTCGCCCCGGTTAAGATCACGGCCGCCGTCGCGGAGCCTATGCCCATCAGGGCAAAGGCAAACAGGACTGCGGAGTATTTGTTTCTTGCAGGATTCATAAGCAGAAAGCTTGTTCTTGTTCTCGTGGCAGGTTGCTGCCGACGGTCCAGCCCTGCAATCGCATGCGGCCCGAACCTTGTGGCCAGGCTCGCGTCGAACCAGCGGGCAGAGGCCAATTACCGGTATCAAATGTCGTTCTCATCGATCGTAAAGTGCTTCCATTCCAGCGTCGCCAAGGGTCAAACCAAGGACCCCGGCGATAAACGGACCAATTGCGTTGACGCAAGAATGCGAATGAGGTGAACAAGCATGCTTCGGACCATCGTAGCCTGTTAAATCGAGGCCACAAACGCCTGCAAACACGAATATTCTGCAGCTATCCAGCCCGGTTGTGTACAAAGAATTGACAGGCTGTCTGGGGCGATTCGGGGATGCTGCCATGCGCTGCCGGCAAAACGCAGCGCCCGGCGTGGTTCGCACGGTACCTGGCAATGCCTGCGGTTCACTGCCCCGGGCGAATCCAGATTGTCGGCTATTGTTCGTAACTGACACTAAGCCGGAAACGAAGCGCCTCAATCGGGAGAAACCACAATCCTGCTCCCGGTGCGACTCCTGATTCCGCTCCCAGGGGATCCCCGGGGCTTGGGCCGCCCTCGGGGCTCCAGCCCGCAAGACAGCACTGTCCCAATATGTGACTTCGCGAGCCTTTAGGGCTGTTTTCGCTGATTCCAGGATAACGGCTGGCAACGGGCCATTCAGCTCTAGTGACTGTGACACTACGTGCATAGCACAATTATCGTCCTCCTCAGGCTGCCGGGGACCAATTCGCCTGATTACGGAACGCGCCCTTGGGAATACTACGGAACCCTCCGGAACTCTGTGGGCCGGTGAGACTTGAAGGTTCTCCGCTATTCTCGGAGGGATGCAGTGCGGAATGGGGGAAGAACTCCGTCCGAAGCGGCAGGGAGACTAACGGCTCATCCGAGTCGTTTGCGGCCGGGGCATCACCTGAAGACCTGCCCGTCACGCGGAAGCGGCCTTCGGCCCGTGCCGGACCCCTGTGGCCCTGCCAGCGTGGCACCCGCCTTAGCGATTCAGCGGACTACCGACGATACCAGCTGGTGCCGGCCCGCCTTCCAGCGAGATCAATCCGTTGGCAATGGCGTATTTGGTAAGCCCGGCCACCGAGTGAATGTTGAGCCGGCGCATGATTCGCTCCCGGTGCGTTTCAATCGTGCGCACGCCAATGCCGAGCCGGTCGGCAATCTCTTTATTGCTCTTGCCTTCGGCGATGAGCACCAAAACCTCCCGTTCCCGGGTGGTAAGCTGGGCAAAAGGCTCCTTCTTGCCGCCGGTGTTCACGAATTCGCTAAGCGCGGCGCGGGCGATATCTTCGCTGAAATGGGGTTCTCCGGCGTACACCGACTCAATGGCGCGCAGCACTTCCTCCGGCGGCGCTTCTTTGGAGACATACCCGTGCGCGCCAGCCTGAATGACGCGGAAAATGTACTCTTTGTTGCTGTGGACCGAGAGGACGAGCACTTTCATGTCCGGCAGCTCCTTCCGGAGCACCTCGGTCACGGCCAGACCGTTCATTCCCGGCATGCTAATGTCCATCAGGACCACGTCCGGCGACAGCTCTCGTGCTTTGCGCAGCGCGTCATCCCCGTCAACAGCCTCGCCCACAACCTTCAGTTTCCCCTGCTTGGCGAGACACAGCTGCAGGCCCTTCCGGACTACCGGATGGTCGTCAGCCACCAACACTTTGATTATCTTTTTCTTTACGCTCACCTTTTGTCTTCTCGGGTGCGAGGTTCCATCATCTGAACCTCTACCAAGTGCCGCAGGATTTAAGCCAATCCGGGGTCAGGTGTAAAGAGAGATTCTCGGCCCTGTAAGTTTCTGCAATTCACAGCGGGCAGACCACTGGCCCGGGGCACGGCCACGCAAGCCGCCGAGGAATGCGCGCTCCGTTGACCGACCCAATGGTTGACTTTAACCTGATTTTGGCATTGATTAACTAGTGCAGAACGGCTGCAACCGGGCTATGCGAGTCAACCGGCTCCAGGGCAGCGTCGTGAGCGGGTCGCGCCGACCGGCCCGAGTCCTTGCGCCCTTCGGCAGTGCGGCTAACTCATGATCATAAGACATTACACAGCTCCCTGGAGCACCTCGCTGAGGGTGATGTCAACTGCGACCACCCTCCTGTGCGTGGGCATTTCGGTTGTGGCCAGGTGGCAGGGCGCTGGCGAACATCTTCCCGGCCCACTCCAGTGGCTCGCGTTCCTGCCGCTGGTAATCCTGTTCAGCACGGCTCTCTTCACGATTCGCGGCTACGCGATTACCCCGGACAGCATCCTGGTGGATCGCTTGCTCTGGTCAACGGCGCTGCCGCGGGTCGGCCTGGAATCGGCGGAGGTGGACCCCGACGCCATGCGGGGCAGCCTGCGCACCTTCGGCAATGGCGGCGCCTTTTCCTTCACCGGGTTCTACTACAACAAGCGGCTGGGCAGCTACCGCGCCTATGTGACCGACCCGCGCCAGGCGGTCGTCCTCCGCTATCCCAACCGCCGGGTAGTCCTCTCCCCGGCCCACGCGGAAGACTTCGTGCATGATCTGGCCCAGGACAAGCCTTGAGTGCCCGTCAATCCGTTCAGATTATGACCTTTCTCCGCGGGCTCAAACTGGCCTCGGCCATCGCGCTCGTGATGGGGGCCGACGCGCACCCTGGCCGCGCCGTGCTGGCCGCGCCGTGCTGGCCGCGCCGGACTACGTCGAAGGCGAAGTGCTCGTCCAGTTCCGCGCGGCGGAAACTCGGGACAGCACCCAATTCACCGCCCTCTTGCACGGCCTGGAAGTAGCGCGGCGCTTTGACTGGCTCTCGGCACACCGAGACCAGGTGATGTGCCTGCTGCGTTCGCCGACGCAAACCACCGCCGCCCTCGTCGCCGAACTTAGCCAGGATTCCTCGGTGGCCCTGGTCGAGCCTAACTACCTGCGCCGGATCGCCGGCCTGCGCACCCCGAACGACCCATTGTTCGGCAAGCTGTGGGCCTTACAAAATACCGGCCAGGCCGTCAACAGCGTCGCCGGCACTCCCTCCGCAGATATAGGTTTCCTGAACGCCTGGGGCCTGGCCCGGCCAACCACCAACGAAGTCGTGGTGGCCGTCATTGATACCGGTCTGGACTTCACACACCCGGACCTCGCGAGCAACCTCTGGACGAATGCCGGCGAGATTCCAAACAACGGCCTGGATGACGACGGCGACGGTTACGTGGACGATGTGCATGGTTTTGACTTTATCAACTGGACCGGCGCGGTAACCGATTCCGGGTTCCATGGCACGCACGTCGCCGGGACCATCGCCGCTTCCGGCAACAACGGGCTGGGCGTGATCGGCGTGGATTTCCAGGCGCGCGTCATGGCCCTACAAGCGTCCAGCGACGGAACCCTGCTGTCCACCGCGGCAATCATTGAAGCCACGCAATACGCCGCCATGATGAAGGCCCGCGGGGTGAATGTGGTTGCCATCAACGCCTCCTTCGGCGGCGGCACTTCCAGCGACACCGAACTCGCCGCCATCCAGGCCGCCGGCGACGTCGGCATTATTTTCTGCGTTGCCGCCGGCAACACTGGCGTGAACCACGACATCACCCCCGTTTACCCTGCCAGCTATCGTCTGCCAAACATGATCGTCGTCGCCGCCAGTGATCAAAACGACGCGCTGGCGACCTTCTCCGATTACGGCGCCACGCAAGTGGACCTCGCCGCGCCGGGCGTTAACATCCTCTCCTGCCTGCCGGTAGCGCTTGCGGGCAGCACCGCCTACGTCCAGCAAGCCTCGACGGTGTACCAAGCCAATCAGCTCACCTATTCCGGACTCACCCTGACCAGCGGCGTCACCGCGGCGGTTTATTACTGCGGGCTGGGTTACCCGACGGATTTCCCCCCGGAAGTCAGCGGCAACATCGCGCTCATCCAGCGCGGCACGCTCTATTTCTATCAGAAGGTTTCCAACGCCATGACGGCGGGCGCTCTGGCGGTGGTGGTTTTCAACAACCTTGCCGGCAACTTCAACGGCAACCTCCTGACGGCCGGCGATTGGATCCCCGTGGTAAGCATTTCCCAAAGCGACGGCCAGGCACTGCTCGCGGCATTGCCCGCTACCGGCACCATAGTCAACGTGACCGACCCCGCCAACATCTACCAGTTGCTCGACGGCACCTCGATGGCCACGCCGCACGTCGTCGGGGCCGTGGCCTTCGCCGCTATGAATTTCCCCGCGGAAACGGTCCCGCAGCGCATTCAGCGCCTCCTCGCCAACGTCACGCCCGTTCCCGCCCTGGCGGGAAAAGTCGTCACCGGCGGCCGCCTCAACCTGGCCCGCTCCGTGGACACGGATGGCAACGCCCTGCCAGATTGGTGGGAGCAGGAATTCTTTGGCCGCCTGACCGGCACCGATTCCAGCGCCGACCCCGACCATGACGGCGCGAGCAACCTCGCCGAGTTTCTCGCCGGCACGAACCCGACCAACTTCAGCTCCGCCCTCCGCCTCACCGCCCAGCGCGCTGCCGGCACAAATGGCGTCACGCTGCAATGGCTGGGCGTAGCGGGCCGCTACTACCGGCTGCTCCGCGCAACGAATCTGCTCACCGGCTTCGACTCCGTCATCCGCACCAACCTGGCAGCCACCCCGCCGCTCAACACCGTGACCGACTCCGCCCCGGCCGGCTCCCGCCCGCAATTCTACCGGCTCGAGTTGGAGCCGTGATTCTGCTCTCAACAGTCCCCTGAGGCCCCTATTCGGATTTCGGGCTTCGGATTTTCACCCCTTTCCTCTTGCCCGTTTTTCCGAAACCCGCTATTCCCCTCGCATGGAGCCTTACGAAGCCCTGGTGGCGTTGAATCTGATCGAGCACGTCGGCCCCGTCCGCGTGCGGCAATTGCTCGAGCACTTCGGCGATGCGCCGGCCATCCTGCGAGCGTCCCGATCCCAGTTGCTCCAGGTGCGCGGCATTGGCGACGACACCGCGGAGGCCATCGCCGCCTGGGAAAAGACCACCAACCTGAGTGCCGAACTCAAGCGCATCTCGGATTCCGGCTGCCGCATCGTGACGCAGGCCGACCCCGAATACCCCGAGTCCCTGCGGCAGATTTATGACCCGCCGGTCGTGCTCTATGTCAAAGGCTCACTGAGCGCCAAGGACAAGAACTCCGTCGCCATGGTCGGTTCGCGCATGACCACGCATTACGGGCTCGAAGTCGCCCGCAAGCTCGCTTACCAGCTCGCCTACCTGGGCGTCACCGTCGTCAGCGGCGGCGCGCGCGGCATTGATACCGCCGCGCATCAGGGCGCCCTGAGCGGGAAGGGCCGCACAATTGCCGTCCTGGGCACGGGCATCAACCTGGTGGCCCCGCCCGAGAACGCGAAGCTATTCGAGCAGATCGCGGCCACCGGCGCCGTGATCACCCAGTTCCCCTTCAACCGCCCGGCCGACAAGCAATCGTTCCCCATCCGCAACCGCATCGTTGCCGGCATGACGCTGGGCACGGTCGTCGTCGAAGCCAACCTCACCAGCGGCGCGCTCATCACCGCCAACTTTGCCACCGAATACGGCCGGCAGGTGTTTGCGGTGCCCGGCCGCATCGACTCGCCCCGCAGCAAAGGCTGCCACGACCTCATCAAGAAAGGAGCCAAGCTCTGCGAAGGCGTGGAAGATATCCTCAGCGAGTTCGAATACCTCTTTCCCCCCAGCAACCGCTCGCCGACCGCCAGCGAGACCGGCGTGCTGCCTGCGCTGGAGCTGAGCGAGAACGAGCAGAAGGTTTATGACCGCCTGAGCCACGAGGAGGTCAGCATCGACGCCGTAATCCGCCATAGCGGCCTGCCCAGCTCGGCCGTATCCGTCGCGCTGCTGAACCTGGAGATGAAGCGCCTGATCCGGCAGTTGCCGGGGAAGATGTTTGTGCGGAACTCCTGACCGCATTTGACAGGATGAACAGGATGCTCTCCGGGACGGTCGTTCTGTGAATGCCGCCCGTCCTGTCGGCGGCACTCAGATGTAGTACATCTTTTCCTTCTCCGCGCTCTCCTCGAGCAATTGCTGGAAGGTGATGGCGCCCACGGCGTCCTCCACGGCTTGCCGCAGCTTGTGCCAGGCGCGCCGCAACTCCGGCGGACAGCCCGGACTGCTCAGCCCCGGCGCGTCGAACACCGGCCCATCCACCGCCTGCAACACGTCGCCCAGGGTGATTTCCGCCGGCGTCCGCGCCAGCAAATAGCCGCCGGCCATCCCGCGCACGCTGCGAACGATGCCTTTGGACTTCAGCTCCAGGAGAATCTGCGGAAGATACTTCGGCGGCAGCCCCTGCTCGGCCGCGACTTGGTCCATGGTCAGCGCCACGTGACGCGGATAATGACGCGCCAGCCCCAGGACTGCCCGGGCCGCATACTCGCTTTTCACCGACAGCTTCACTCCAGCAGATTAGGCTAGAACTCCTGAGCCCGCAATCAAAACGGCTCGGGCGGGAGAGTCTTAAGGACTTTTCGGCCGCAGCCGCTGGTCCAGCCATCCCAGCGTCTTGGCCCACATCTCCGGCGTATAGACGTGGCCCTGGCCGGCATAGACGAGGCTCTGGCATTCACGCTCCTGACCGTAGAGCTCATAAACCGCGCGCACCGACTTTTCGATGGCGCGAATTCCGTCCACCGGCGAGCCGCGGTCCTGGTCGCCGTTCATGAACAGCACGGGCCGCGGCGCAATCAACGCCACCACGGCTTCGGTGTCGAAGTGGTTCAGCAGCCCGGGCACGAAATAGTAAATCCCGTGCGCTCCCAGCGCCTCGTGCTCGATCAGGTTCTGGTAACGGGTCAGGCAGGCGACGGCCACGCCGGTTTGGATGCGCTCATCCAGCGCCATCAGCCACCACGAGCGCGTCGCGCCCATGCTCATGCCGGTGACCCCGATCCGCCGGGCGTCCACTTCGGGCCGCGACGCCAGGTAATCCAGCGCCATCAAGTCATCCCGCAGCATCATCCCCCAAAGCGTGCGGCCGACCCAGAGGTTGAACTTGCTGGCGGTCATTTCGCCTGCCGATCCCTTATCGGCGGGACCGCCCGGCCCGCGCCCGTTTCGCTCGCCAAAGCAATAGGCATCGATGCCCAGGACGACGTAGCCGCGCTTCACCAGGGCCGGCCCCGGAGGCTCCGGCGTGTGTTTGGCTTGAAAGAGCTCCTCCTTGCCGATCTCATACTCGCCGCCGTGCCAATGGCAGTAGAGGATCGCCGGCGCCTTTCCCGCAAGGCGCTTCGGCCGGAGCAGGTAGCCCGGCACAGTGGCGCCTGCGCCGTTGTCGAACTGGAACTTCTCCACCAAGTAATCGCCCCGGTCCTCGGTGGCAAGCGTTTCAACTTTAGGAACGCCTGGGCGCGGCGGCAACTGGCCCAGCAATTCCCAAAGCTGCGCCCGCACTTGCTGGCGCTGCGCCTCCCAGTCGGCCCGCGAGGCGGGTGCGGCCAGGGCCGGGGCGAGCGCGGCCTTCGCCAGCCAGCGCGCGGCATCGGTTTGATTGGTCTGGGCCATCAGGACGTTGGGCGCGACATAAATCAACGCCGTCAACCATAGTGCGCTGCCGCAGACGACCTTTCGATTCATTTCTTGGCCGGAAAGAGGGAGCCGAATCACCAGGCGGATTATGCCTCGCCGGCCGGAACTTTCAAGGCCGCCTGAACCCAAGGATCAGGATCACCAGGTCAATCACGAACAGCAGGACGATCGTCACCTCCAGGATCAGCATCCAGCGGTTGGTTTGGTCGTGGTTGAGCAGTTCGTATAGATCGTCCAGCGTGCGCTGCTTCTTGTCGATGGTCCGATGCCAGTCGCCCAGGTGAAACCGGGCGGAGATGTTCTCGTAAATGCGCGCCAGGTGCCAGTCGCCGAAGAACTTGGTGATGTTGCCCAGCTCGTCGCTGAACCGCGCCAGGTCGATGCGAATCTCCCGCAGCTCGCGCAGCACCGCCGCCCGCCCGCGCGCCGGCCGCGTGTTCAGGTCGCGATACGCCCGCTCCAGCGAGTCGTCCAGGATGCGGTCGTAGGCCTCCAGCTCCGCCAGTTGCAGGTTCGCCAGCTCCATCACGTAGAGCGTCTCCTCGAAGTTCTGCCGCTCATCGATAATCAGCGCCGCATCCCAGTCGATAACCACCAGGTCGCGCTCGTAATAGCTGAGGAAGCGCCCGGTCGATTCGTCCGCTTCCTGCTTCGAGAGGTGGTCGGCGTCCGGCTCCTGCGTCAGCAGCGAAGCCACGGCGCGGCGGTTCGCCCGCCACCACGCCTCGGCGCCCAGGGTCGCGCCGGCCTCGGCCAGCAGCGGCGATTCGATGCAGAACACCGTGTAGGCCTCTTCATCCGCGAGCTGGCCCACCGGACGGACATAATGCGCCGCCAGCTCGCTCCGCACCTCTTCCGCCAGCCGGCGCACCTCATCGCTCAGCGAGCCGTTGCTGAATTGCAGATCGTGATACCCGACCAGGTCCTCCACCTGCTCCACCTCGAACGGCACCCGCACGCTGATGCTGATCGCGCCGACCGGCAGCAGCTTGATCACCCGCTCCACGCGCAGCGGCCCGTGCGGCCCGATCCGCTCCAGCGGCGGCAGCCGGACCATCTGGGGCCGGTAAAAGAATAGCTGGCGCGGACTGCGTTTGCTGGCGTCCACGACGAACTGCGCCACCGGCTGCCCGAGCAGCTCCCGCACCGGCTGGCGCGTCATCTCGTATGCCACATCGAAGGCGTAGATATACACCACCTCGCCGGTATAGCGCTTGGTCCTGGACGGGTAAGCCTTGCGCTCCGGGGTTTTGGCCTGGTCCATGGACACGATCATACGCACTTCAAGATACCCTACAGCTCCGGCAAAGTCCAAGGCCGGCGGGATACCGGCCAAACCCGCAAACGCCCTCTTCAACGCCTCAAGCCATCGCTGCAAATAAATACGCCTCTCCATATATAGGGGAGCCGTTCCGTGAAAATAGTGTTGGCGGGAAGTGGTTGATGGGTGGGGTGTTACGCATACCGTTAACGTTATTGGAGGTCCGGCAAGGGGTGGTTGGGGGGTGAAATTATTTCACCGAATTGCTGTAAGTGTCTGCAAATCAACAGGACTTTATTTCAGGTTATTTGCTTCTGGACCGTGCGCCAAACCACCACCTCCCCCTTCATGTTTACCGACACCAACAC
>Ga0114951_10006597_pt1 | contig 10194 bp, 7 predicted proteins | sample AM7aDNAmetaG_FD_88677 | JGI IMG/M metagenome (GOLD analysis project Ga0114951, IMG submission 88677) | Freshwater microbial communities from Finland to study Microbial Dark Matter (Phase II) - AM7a DNA metaG | ecosystem: Environmental > Aquatic > Freshwater > Lake | place: Finland: Lake Alinen...
GCAGAGGGATGGTGTTTGCCGAGAGATGACTGAAATCAGCATGGATCAGGGGTGCTGTGATCAGGCCAATGAGCCCTTTCGCCCGTAATGGATATATACCCAGATAAGACAGGTCATAATTGAAAATGGTTTCTGCTATTTTAATTCCCCAGATGATCACCACCATCATTAGAGGCAGAAAGATTTTCCGAAGCAAGGGTTTTATCGGATTCTTCTCCATACAGGCTTTTGCTGTTACAAATATATGCTTAATATGCCAGCGATATTTAATATTTGTCTACTTTTGTGTATATTTTAATCCTAAAGAACAGCACGATGTACTCAGACAAATCCATGAAAAAATACTCCGTATCCCTTTTATTCGCTTTGCTTTTAACCTTTTTTATCAACGGGTCATTTGCACAGCAGCATGACGATTCGAAAAAAACCGACCTGAAATTTTCCACGACGCTTTCTGTCATAAAAAATTCTTATGTCGATACGGTTAATCTGCCTAAGCTTGTCGATAAGGCCATCATTGAGATGCTGAAAGAGCTCGATCCGCATTCCGTGTATTTTACCAAGGAAAAAATTGAGAAAGCCAACGAACCCCTGGTCGGAAATTTTGACGGCATAGGCGTTCAGTTTCAGATCTATAAAGATACCATATTGATTGTTGACGCCATCAAAGGCGGACCTTCAGAAAAGCTGGGCCTCACCGCCGGTGATAAAATAATTAGGATCGATCAGGAAGAAGCCACAGGTAAGAAAGTGACCAACAATTATGTGATCGGTAAACTACGCGGTCCAAAAGGAACCAAAGTCACGGTGAGCATCAAAAGAAAAGGGAAAAAGGATCTGATGGATTATACCATTACCCGCGATAAAATTCCGATCAACAGCATTGATGCTTCGTTTATGGTCAGCAACCAGATCGGTTATATCAAGCTTGACCGTTTTTCGCGTTCTACCATGGAAGAGTTTACCGAATCGCTTGCCAAACTGAAGAGGATGGGCATGGCTTCGCTTATCCTCGACCTCAGGGGAAATTCAGGCGGATACCTCGATGTGGCGATAAGCCTCTCCGATGAATTTCTGGAAACAGATAAGCTGATCGTTTATACGGAAGGTATTAACAGCCCGATGCAGAAATTCTATTCTACCTACAGGGGAGGTTTCGAAAAAGGAAAACTGGTTGTGCTGATCGATGAGGGATCTGCCTCTGCCAGCGAGATCGTCTCCGGTGCCGTTCAGGACTGGGACAGGGCTGTCATCGTGGGAAGAAGATCATTCGGTAAAGGACTTGTACAACGGCCTTTCGACCTGCCCGATGGTTCGGTGATCAGGCTGACCACTGCCCGTTATCATACCCCCACGGGAAGATGTATACAGAAACCCTATGAAGAAAGTGTGGACTCCTATTATGAAGACTTTTCACGCCGGATGAAGAAAGGCGAGTTTGTCCATCCCGACAGCATCAAGTTCCCTGATTCACTGAAGTACTACACTCCGGCCAAACGCATAGTCTATGGCGGTGGCGGCATCATGCCCGATGTGTTTTTCCCGCTCGACACCACCACGGTTACCGACTATTATATGGACCTGAGAAGAAAAAGAGTCATCAATGATTTTATCATCCAGTACGTTGACCTGAAAAGAGATTCCATAAAAACCGAATATTCTGACTTTAATCATTTCAATGCCAGGTTCCAGATCGACAGTGTGTTCTTCCATGACTTCACTTCGTTTGCCATAAAGCAGGGCGTCGTGAAAAGTGCAAAAGACAGTGGCACCACGAAAGACCAGAAATCGGACAAATTCCTGAAATGCCAGCTGAAAGCACTGCTTGCCAGTAATCTATACGGTCAGGATAAATACTACAACGTGATCATCGATATTGATGACGAACTGCGTAAAGCAATTGAAATATTGAGCGACGACAAGCTTTTTAAGAAGCTGAAGATCAAATATTGATTTTGTAACTGTCTCCGGTTCAAATTTCTTCAGAAGTAAATAACAGCAGAAATCCCGGAATTAAATAACAGCGGATTTCAGGGTAGAACAGGAATATTTCCTATGATCTTATCTCTGTGGGCTCCGGTGTAAACCTTTATCCACCTTCTTAAAAGTTTGTTTTATCTGCGAAAATCTGCGTAATCTGCGGGAAATATTCTTTCTGTTTTTGCTGATATCGTTATACTCAGATCATTCCTTGAACTGCCATGATTTCCGGGCAGTGCTGATGAGCTATTTCCTGATCGTAATATTTAATACATGCAAGCCGGAAATGCCGGCAGATAATTTCTATTTCATCTTCAACAGTACCTTTTATTGTCCGGCAATTTGTAAAATAGAACAGAAGATATTATGGATTGTTTAAAATATTTTCAATGGATTACATATAAAATTGTATATATATATAAGCGGTTAATCTGCTCCGTAATATTTTTATTTTCCCGCAGATAGCGCAGATCTAAGCAGATATAAGAAGTTGAAATGTTTTGTGTTAGTAAACAAACTGTAATGTTATTTTTTTATTTCTTTAAGGCGCTATTGGTATACTACAGCATATCACTTTTCTGAAATAAAATGTAGCATTATGCAGAATTGTTGAAAAGTTTTATCATTTTAATTTGCATTTCGACAGATTATATATGATATTTACAAAAAAAAAGAAAGAAATCATACACCTTCATTACAGTGAAGATTTTTATATGTAAGGGGTTTGATGGGAGAACAATACCCTTTATTATATGTCTGATCAGTTCTCATTTCCTATATGCGCAGGTTAATATTGACCAGCAGTTTATCTCCACAATGTTATGTTTAGACCTGCAGCAAACGGAGGCATGGGGATAAGTAAGTTCATGTTCTTCAAAGGTGTCTATACTTTCTTCAAAAAAAAGATATCTGCAGATATTTACGATCATTCATCCGGTGCGATCAACGACTATGTGTATTGTAATGCGGGATATTACCTTCCCTCGCACGAATCAGCCGTTGGATATCTGACAGAGGACAATAGATTCAATGTGCATTTTGTCAGGGATACCTTGTTGGGCTTATATGGCACAAACTTGACCGCTTTAAATAATTACATCAATACACAGACAGTAAATCGTTGTGATACCAACTGTAATTCTTATGCAGATTGGTGGATGGATCAGTTTACCTGTGATCTTGGCAGAGCAGATACAGTTGCATTACGTCAATATTTGATCAAAGTATGCATGGCCGGTTGTGACTTAATTCATACCCAGGGGAATGATACTGTGTTAGTATATCATCCTGTTCAGCTTGCAGGGACAAATACCTTGTTTAATAATTTCACAGATGTAGTCAATTTCTTCGCTGCCGCATTAAACTGCAATGTCCCTGTTCACCCTTCAATAATAAATCCCATTGATACCAATCTAATACACCCTTATGGAAGTATACAGGATTACCAGAATTCAGTTTTGGCAAACTGTATTAATCATTCTGCATTGATTGCAGAGATTCAGAAACACCGTATTTTGGAAACTCGTTACAGGGATTCAGTCAGTAATTTAATTGCAAAGTATCGTCAACATTGTTATAACAGTCTTACGGGAATTGAGACTTTCAATATGCAATATGAACTGAATGAATATTACTACACTTTGTATTACTATGACCGTGCCGGGAACCTTTTGAAGACAGTCCCACCCGAAGGTGTCCATGTAATAAGGGGAAGCGATTCATTAAATTCAATAAGGACCTACAGGGAAATCTATGGAAACGAACTTGCCCACGCTGGTTTTATAATGCCTCATCACAACAAGGTCTCAATATACAGGTACAATTCTCTTGAAAAGACAAATTCACAACGAACACCTGATGCAGGAATGTCAGTAACATGGTACGACAAACTCGGCAGGGTAGCTTTGTTGCAAAATGCCAGACAACTGCCTAATAGAAATTTTACTTACAATACTTACGACGTGCAGGGCAGGGTAGTGGAAACGGGCCAAATAAAAGATGCCATTTCCTCAGGACCGGATGAGGACTACATTCTTGACAGCACTGAGCAGGTTGCACTGAACAGCATGGTAAGAAACGCGGTGAAGGATCAGGTGGTGCACACTTTTTACGATACACTGTATTATGTATTAATAAGACAGCAAGGAATTAATACTGCTATGCATATATCCTGTTTCGAACAGGAAAATGTACGCAGCCGGATATCATCAGTGACATACTATAACATTTTGACCAACGACCTGAGTAAGTATAACACGGCTTTACATTATGATTATGATATCCATGGTAATGTAAGGACATTGATACAGGATATTCCCCTTCTGAGTAATTTCAACCGGCGGTATATGATAACCCGTTACGATTATGATTTAGTGAGTGGTAAAGTGAATAAGGCGACATACCAGACAGGCATGGAAGAGCAATTCTATCATCGTTATAATTACGATGCAGACAACCGAATAACACATGTTTTTACAAGCCGTGACGGTTTTTTCTGGGATAACGATGCCAAGTATTTTTATTATAAACACGGGCCGCTTGCAAGGATTGAGCTTGGTGACAAGCAGGTGCAGGGGACAGATTTTGCCTATACATTACAAGGCTGGGTGAAGTGCATTAATATCAAAGACACGACAAGCGATCTGGGAGACGATGGGAAAAACATCAATGGTAACCCCAATTCTGATTTTTCTTTGGATGCATACCGTTATATGATCAATTATTATAACAGCGATTATTTAGCTGTGAAAGACAATAGAATTTTAAATCAGCATACTCCGGCATTTAATTCTTTGTATAATGGCAATATAGCTCAGACATACAACAAGCCTGATATTCCATTATCCATTTTAAATAGCCTGCCAACCAGAAATTTTACAGATTTTGCAGCTTATACTTATCAATACGACCAGTTAAATCGATTAAAAAACACCAATGCCGTCGTTGGTGATAAAATATTGAATAATTTTATGTCATTAAGATATGACAGGGATGGAAATATTGATTCATTGAATCGCAAAGCATTTACGTTGAATGGACCACTAATGGATAGGCTGAAATATCAATATTATCCAAATAACAACCGGTTAAAACAGGTGACTGATAATATAGATGCCGGTGACTTCACCACTGATTTTGATAATCAATCAGATGTTAATAATTACCAATATGATAATATAGGAAACCTCACAAAAGATAAAAGTGAAAATATTGATCTGATTGATTGGACTCTTCTGGGTAAAGTGAAGCATATAAGACGGACGTCTGGCTGTGCCAAGGCAAATATAGATTTTCTTTATGATCCATTGGGTAACAGGTTGGTGAAGCTTTCCTATAATTGCGATATTCAGAACAATGAACACAAAACATACACGATATATGCCAACGATGCACAGGGAAATATAATGGCAACCTATACCTTAAAATACTTCGCTGACAGCAATAAGTATATCCTTCTTACCGATGGGTTCCCTATTTATGGAAGTAGCAGGTTGGGAGTACTTAATACAACATTAGCTATAAACAAACAGTCAAACCTGCCGGAAATAAATACTATAGCAGTTTTTACCTCGGCTAATCAGACGGAATTTGTTTATGATCCTGTATTAGCTATAACAGGGTGGACATTTCCTGTTACCCCCTTTAATCCAACGCTTACCAAATTCAATAGAATTTTGGGTAGCAAATCTTATGAACTGAGTGATTATCTGGGGAATGTAACAGTAACATTAAGTGACAGAAAGATAGCAGCAAAGTCGCCAAGCAGCCCTCGGACCGTTTTTTTCTATTTTGCAGAAGTTAAAAGTGCACAGGATTACTACCCTTTCGGACAGATTATTGAAGCCCGGAGCTCAGCTTCATATAAATATAGGTTTGGGTATAATGGGAAAGAGAATGATAATGAAGTGAAAGGAGTTGGCGACCAGCAGGACTACGGAATGCGAATTTATGATCCAAGATTGGGGCGGTTTTTGAGTGTTGATCCAAGGTACAAGATTTTTACAAGCTTATCTACTTATTGTTATGCAGCAAATAGCCCAATTAGATATACTGATATTGACGGTGAGGGTCCAGGTGACCGAGTAAAAGCTGCAATTATGTTGACGAGATATCCTGGTATTAGATATAATTCTGTAAGCGATCAAGGCAGCGGAATTAGAACAAAATATACTGATGTAGCTATAAAAGAAGTGGATTGTGCAGAATTTGTTTGTCGAGTAATGGCAGCTGATTTAATTACAAACGGGGTTAAAAATTATGTTAGAGAAACTTTTATAAATTTTATTAATGATGATAAAAAGTTTAACAAATCTTCATTACCTACTAAAGGGGCAATTGCAGTGTGGTACGGAATTAAAAAGGATAATAATGGAAAGTATGTTAAGGATGTGAAAGGAAATTATGTATATGGCTTTCATACTGGGATCGTTTCTGATGTCGATGAAAAAAATAATTATAAGCTTATTCATGCCTCTTATAGAAGAATAGATAATAAGCCAGAAGTATTGGAAAATCCCTACTATACTACAAGTGATAAGTACAGAAAGGATATTCCTTTGGTTGGCTTTTATACACCTAAAAATGAAACTACAGATGGGAAAAACGTAAGCATAAATAGTGATACAACAATGAACTGAGATTTAAGAATTATGTAATATCCTTTGATATGTTAAAAGTTTGCCTTTTTATTGAAATTTGCTTTCTGCTTTTTTTAAAATCATATTGCCAAATAATTCACAACGAACCTTCTGATATTTATAAACTTAAAATTGTCCCAAGGAAATCTTTTATGTTTAATTCTTTAATTAAATCTGAAGGAGATACTTTGGAAATGGTTTCATGTTCAAAGTATGTGATTTATCCTTTTGGAATAATAAATGACGAACAATCCATTAAATCAGGATTATTGAGCATGTTCTTCGTTGTTTCTAAAGAAGTCGATGATTCTATATTTAAGTATTTAGATTTAAAATATAAAAAAAGTTGGTTGAAATTGATATTTGAGAGTGATGAGAATGATGCTGACCACTCTAATATTGTAAAAGGTGTGATTAATGATAGTAACATAATTACTGTAAATAATATTAAAGTTGGAATGAATATTAAATCTTTTTATAATATTTATTTTAGATCATATCCTGAAAATATTCAAGAAAAGTATAAGACAATTATTTTTAATTATTGCGTTGAAGGCATTAAACATGTATATCATTTTGAAAATAAAAAGCTCATTAAAATTGAATATTTTTAATGTGTTAGGATAGTGAAACGCCACTTGCAAGGTTGCCATTTTTTTTATAGACACTTTTGCCATGGGATATGCAGAAGTAAGGTATAAAATAAATCGGGGAGGGACACTTTCCATAACCTTTAATGATTTAATCAGATCTTGCCATGGTATCGATTGATATATCTTCCCAAGCTCTGATCCTAAAAATGACTCCCAATAAAGTGAAAACTCTTTTTGAGGTGGGGAAAATAATTTCTGAAGTGGAATTGAAAATTCTTTGTGCTTTTACAATGTCTAAAAAAAGTAATTAGACATATATTAGCTTTTTTTTGCCATTCTTGTGGTAATTACTTTTAGTTACTATCAACACCTTCTTTAGATAATAAATGTCTTCAGCTATTACTGACTGTCCTAAGAAAAAAAGGACATACATTGTTTTGTAAGTCCTTTTTATGATGTGGGCAGTATAGGATTCGAACCTACGACCCCCGCCCTGTCAAGGCGATGCTCTAAACCAACTGAGCTAACTGCCCGTTAAGCGTGCAAAATTAATTAATTTTTTAAAATATACAGTATTTTATTCAGGCTTTTCCTGTTGCTCTTAATTACGGCTATATATATGCCTTCTTCTGCATCGGGAATAGTTACCGACGTTCTGGATCCGATCAGAACCTGGCTGTAAACCTGTTCGCCCAAAACATTATATAAAGTGCAGGATGCATTAGTCTCATATTCATCGAGGTCAATAGTGAAACTGCCATAGTTAGGGTTGGGATAAATATCAGCCGATAAATCTTCATGTTCGTTTATACTGTGAAGCGTATCCGTGCAGAAACGCACTGAATCTTTGCTCCCGAAATTCCCGGTAGCCTGCAGTAAAATAATGCCATTGCACGAAAGCTTGAATGAACCCTGCAAGAAACCATAATAACCATTCAATCCATTACCGTTAGAATCATAGATCACGAAGTCATAGCATCCGTCTGCCAGACAGTAACTCTGGGTAGTTTCATTAGAAGCGGATAATACCGGGTTGGAGTAAACCACTTCATGACTGCTGTTGTATATTTTCCATGAGGTTTCTTCAGGAAAAGGATCTGTGTTGAGATAAAGGCTGACAGAAATACCGTTTACCAGGTTGAAACTGACACTGAGAGTGTCGTTGCTGTGATTCTGATCGGTGCCCCCGTTGGGTGAACTGATGAAAATTTCAAGGTTGTGACTTCCTTCAGATGCATTGATCACAGGTAAATCAATGGTTCTTGCTGAAAGGAATGGTATTGCACCGTTCCAGTCGATATACGAAGGTGAAGCCCCGTCCAGACTATAATAAATCCGTATGTTTCTCAGTGTGTCGTTACCATAATTCCTTAATGATACCGATGGGTTAATTTCTGTCTGACAAATGGTTCCTGAAGCAGGTGAGATAATGGAATACAGTGATGCATCGGTGTTATAAACGGCTGTGTTGAAGTCGTGTCCGTTAACAATAGAATCCCCTGTATTTCCCGGATCCAGCCAGTCTTTTAACCTTGTTGACGATGTAGTTCCATAGTCGAAAGAAACTGCAAACCTCCCGAAGTTATCGCTTTCAGTCGTTTGAGTACAGGAAGCCTGCCCCCCGTACAATTGTCCTATAACATGATGGTTCTGGTCGAACAATGGGGATCCGGACGAACCTCCTTCAGTGGTGCCACTGTTCCAGGCACCTATTTCCCAGCATTGGGCATTGCTCCATACGACAGCAGTGGCGGGATCATAATCAAAGGTTATCTTTTTTATATCTGCTGAAGGATGATGAATACAGGTTTGTGATGTAGGCTGAACACCGGAATGATCCCAGCCTTCGTAATAGGCGAGAAAGTCAGTGGTCGGTGGACTGCTCATTTCAACAAGGCAGAAATCGGAATATGCATTCCTGGCTTTTAGTGTTGAACCTGATATAGAGTTGTAAGGTGGCGCGGTTGAAGGATTCGTACAGGAGGAACTTTGCCAGTTAAACCAAAAGACCCAGGAAGCAAAATCGTTACTGGAAGAACAATGGTTAGCGGTAAGTATATAGGGTTTGCCGTCCTGAGCCGTATTGTTTATCAGTGATCCCGAACAAAAACCGTTACCACCTACAACCAGCATGCAAACCGAACGTATCTCGTTTTCCCAGCCTGTAGAACATGCAACATTATTATTACAGGAACCTGCTCCACCAAATCCCTTCATATAATTAAAAGCATTCCTGTAACCGTGAGTCACTCTGCTGAGTTGAAGCTCTCCATGAAAGCGGACAGTGGCAGGTTCATCATATTCAATAATTATACTGTCGCTGGGTATCAATGTTGTGGCAAATGCCATGTCGGGCTGATTGTTAAAATTGGTAAAGGCCCCAACAACAAACTTTTTATCAGGTGTAAAAATGTAAAGTTTTGCTCCTTCAGGCAGGTGGTATTTACTGAAAGCCAGATTTATTGATAAAGCATTAGCCGAAACGATTCCAAGTTGCCATATTTTGTCTCCGTTGCCTAGGATGGTGACTCTACCAGAGTTTTCAGAGTTAAGATTTACACTGATATTTTCACCGAAGCGCCAGGGAATAGATTTGTACTGGTCAGTGATTGCATCTTCTTTAAGAAGCTTCTCAACATCGACATGTGGCATAGTGGTATAGAGGATGTTATTTGTTGGAAACTGTTTCATTGAAAATGACAAAGGAATTCCACCTTCACTGATCTGCGAAAATATTCGGCAGGTGAATAACAGAATCGTTAGGATGATAAATGCTCTTTTCATTGAATTGGCGTTTAAGGGTTAATTATCAGGATACTGACCGTATAAAGTTTGTAATATGTTATGTAACCTCAAAGATATAAAAAATATACTTGATAGAATTTACCTTATTTTATATTTACTTAAATCTCTGTTAATAAAAATATTTTGAAATTTATTGTCACTGTTGTATATTAGCCTTTTAAACAATTAAATATGAAAAA
>Ga0114951_10006598_pt1 | contig 10193 bp, 7 predicted proteins | sample AM7aDNAmetaG_FD_88677 | JGI IMG/M metagenome (GOLD analysis project Ga0114951, IMG submission 88677) | Freshwater microbial communities from Finland to study Microbial Dark Matter (Phase II) - AM7a DNA metaG | ecosystem: Environmental > Aquatic > Freshwater > Lake | place: Finland: Lake Alinen...
CCGTTCCTTCCGACTCATCGTTAATGTCTCCATCTTGTGACCGGAGTTGCTACCGCAACCCCGTCCCAAAGGGGACATTTCTATTGAGTTACAAGGGGGACATTCTCATGGAGTTCCGACACCTTTTCGCCCTTTTGCTTGACGACGATGGAGCGGTTGACTACCCTGCCCATGCTTGGTAGGCGAAGGTGTCATGTTGGGACGTCGTATTGCCGCAACCGGTTGCGGCGCGTGTTTGATTTTTGTCCGATGCCTGTGCCCGCCTTGGCAATCGCCTGGGTCCTCACAACGTGTTTGGAAATGGGGCAGGCGGATGGATCGAGTCGAAAATGCGGGCAACAAGGCCGTTGATCCCAATTTCTAGCATGCAAACCAGCGACTTGGCGTGGTATTGCGCGCGGACCAAGCCCAAGCACGAGCATATCGCAGCAGCGAATGTGCGCAAAAATCTTGGGCTGGAAGTGTTCCTGCCGCGGCTGCGGGCCGAACGGGCGACTCAGCGCGGGGTGGTACGGGTCGTCGAGCCTCTCTTTCCCTGTTACGTCTTTGTCCGTTGTGCGCTCGACGAGAAAGCCAGCGAGATTCGTTACACGACGGGCGTCAGCAGCCTCGTGCATTTTGGCGACCGGATTCCACCGGTGCCGGACGCGGTGATCGGGGAGTTGCGGGAGTTTTTCGAAGCCGAAGAACCCATGATCGTTGACGATCATCTCCCGGACGGGGTCGAGGTGGTTCTGACGGAAGGGGCTTTTGCCGGGATGCGCGCCTTCGTATTGCGCGCCTTGCCGGCACGGCAGCGCGTTCAGGTTTTGCTGGATATTCTGGGGCGCGCCACGCTGGTGGAAGTGGACCGGCGTTCGGTGGTGCTGGAGAAAAGTTGTGTGGCGGATCGCATACCGTTATTGGCAGTGCCGCATCGAGAGATGCTGCAGGTTTAAGTTGAAGCAGCAAACAATCCAACCTCCGATGACTGTTTTCGGAGGCGGCAACATGGGTTGGCGCGAAGAAACAACCGCGCCAGCAAGTGCGGAGCTTTGCGTCCAAAATGGCGGCTTCGTTTCGTGTCGAACCCTGTTTATGGTTTTCCGGGCATGAATCGCTCCTCTGATGAAGTTCATTGCGAAGGATCGAGTCCCGTCGGTCCCGCGCGGATTCCGCTCTGGAAGCGGGTCTTGGACGTGGCGTGCGTGCTGCTGACGATCCCTTTGCTTTTGCCGGTGGCCCTGGTCATCGCCGTGATGATCAAGATCGGCTCCCGCGGGCCGGTTCTCTTCAGGCAGGAGCGTGTGGGTTACCAAGGCAGACGATTCGTGTGTTTGAAGTTTCGGACGATGTTCGTGGGCGCGGACGCGGCCGTCCACCAGGGGCATTGGAACAACCTGATCACGTCCAATGTGCCGATGAAAAAAATGGATTTGCACGGCGACCCTCGGTTGATTCCCGGTGGTCGGTTGTTGCGGGTGTCCGGCTTGGACGAATTGCCGCAGATTATCAATGTGCTTTGGGGCGAAATGAGCCTGGTCGGGCCTCGCCCCTGCATTCCCTACGAGTATGAAAAATATTTGACGTGGCAGCGAGAACGATTCAATACGCTGCCGGGCTTGACAGGCCTTTGGCAGGTCAGTGGCAAGAACAGGACCACCTTCGTTGAAATGATGCATTTGGACATTGAATACGTTCGGAACAAGACCCTATGGTTGGACTTGAAGATCATCGCCAAAACCATCCCGGCTCTGATCGTGCAAATGTATGATATGCGAAACGGGCAAAAGTCTGTCGAGCGTTCCGGTTCAGCCAAGGTGGGTCCGCCCTGAACAGGGGGCCCATTGGCGACACTTGGCAATCAAGTGTTTCTCTGCTAGTTATCCAAAGACGCAGGAGACGATTTAACCTGGGAAAAAATGCCAAAACCAATAAAGATCGGTGTTGTGGGGTGCGGGTATTGGGGGCCGAACTTGGTCCGCAATTTCAGGTCGCTGCCCGATTGCAGCCTGACAGCGATGTGCGACACCAGCGAGCTTCGCCTGAAACACCTCAAGTCGTTGTATCCCGAAATCGAGGGTTTCAATGATTATGATCGCGTGCTGGACGGCGCCGATGTGGACGCGTTGGTCATTGCCACGGCCGTCAAACTGCATTATCCCATGGCCAAAGCGAGCTTGTTGGCCGGCAAGCACACCTTCATCGAAAAGCCCATGGCGCGGTCGTCGTTTGAGTGCGAAGAGTTGATCGAGATTGCGCGCAAGAAAGGGGTGGTGTTGATGGTGGGGCACACCTTCCTCTATTCGCCCACGGTCAGGAAAATCAGGGAAATTGTGGAGGGCGGCGACTTGGGCGAGATCCGGTATATTTCCGCCCGTCGGCTCAATCTGGGGCTTTTCCAGAGAGACATCAATGTGGCGTGGGATTTGGCGCCGCACGATATTTCCATTGTTTTATACATCATGGGAGAGCAGCCCACCCGCGTCAACTGTTGGGGCACGGCCCACATTACTCCGGGGATCGAGGATGTCACCATGATGAGCCTTTTGTTTAACCGGGAGCGGTCGGCCATCATTCACAGCAGTTGGCTCGATCCAAGGAAGATCCGGGAGATTACCATCGTCGGCAGCAAAAAGATGGTTGTTTATGACGACCTCGAACCGCAGGAGAAGGTCAAAATTTACGACGCGCGCGTTGACAAGCCGCCTCACTACGACACCTTTGCCGAATTCCATTACGCGTATCATTACGGCGACATGCACGCACCCTACGTCCGGCAGGAAGAACCGTTGAAGGTTGAGTGCCAGCACTTTTTGGATTGTATCCGGCATGGAACCACCCCGCTGACGAGCGGCAAGCGGGGGCTGGAACTCGTGCGGATTCTGGAGGCGTCCTCCGCGTCTTTGAAGACGGGCGGCGCCTCGGTGGATCTGACGCATTGACACGGGAAACTCTGCGCGCGAGTTGCCGGAAGACCCAGCGAACGAATTTGTTGCATGGAATGATTTAGAAAACTCCAGCGGCCCATGAACTCATCCCAGCACCCTTTTCAGAAAATCGCCCCGGACGTAAAACTCGGCAAAAACGTTCGCGTCCACGGTTTTGTGAACCTGTATGGTTGCGAAATCGGCGATGACGTGAAGATCGGGACTTTCGTGGAAATCCAAAAAGGGGCCAGGATCGGCCATCGCTGCAAAATCTCCAGTCATACGTTTATCTGCGAAGGCGTGACACTGGAAGAGGAGGTCTTTGTCGGCCACAACGTCACTTTCATTAATGACCGCTATCCGCGGGCCACGAATGCGGAAGGCGCCTTGCAGACCGAGGCCGATTGGAAGTGCATTGGAACGCTGGTCAAGCGCGGCGCATCCATCGGTTCCAGTGCGACCTTGCTTTGTGGAATCACCGTCGGCGAAAACGCCGTGATCGGCGCGGGCAGTGTCGTGACCAAAGACGTGCCGGCCGGCGCGGTGGTTGCGGGAAACCCCGCCCGCGCCCTGAAAAAGAAACTCCCTGTAATCGCCCGCCGCTCAAAACCGCGTGTCCGCGCCGTCTGAAATTCAACCGGTTTCCGGGGACGCGCTTCCAACAGACCGAACGCGCGCCGCCGGTGACACCGTGGAGCGGGTGAATCCGTTGGAGATCGCTGGGTGGGATGCGATGGTGCTTGCATACCCCGGTTCCTCGATTTTTCACACAGCGGCTTGGGCCAGGGTTCTGCAAAGCACTTACGGCTATACGCCCCTCTATTTCACCCGTCGGGAATCCGGCCGCCTACGGGCGTTGTTGCCGGTCATGGAAGTGGATAGCTGGTTGACGGGACGGCGCGGCGTTTCACTGCCTTTCACGGATGATTGCGAGCCGTTGTGTTTGGATGCCGCCGAGTTCCGCGATGTCCTGCAAAAAGTGACGGAATACGCGGCGGAACGGGACTGGAAATACCTGGAATGCAGAGGCGGAAAAGAGTTTTTCACCGGCGCGCCGGCTTCCACCTCTTTTTACAGCCATCTACTCAGCCTGACCGGCGGTGACGAGGCGCTTTTCGCCAAAGTGGAAAGCGCCGTGCGGCGGGCGATACGCAAAGCCGAAAAAACCGGCGTCAGCGTGGAGTTTGCCCAGAGTCTGGACGCCATGCGGACGTTCTACGACCTGCACTGCAAGACGCGCATCCGGCACGGCTTGCCGCCGCAACCGTTTCGTTTTTTCCAAAACATCCACGACCACATTCTGTCACAGAACCATGGGTTTGTCGTTCTGGCCAGATATCAGCAGGCGCCGGTGGCGTCCTCTGTTTTTTTTCATTGGGGGAAAAACGCCATCTACAAATATGGCGCATCCGACGAAGCCTTTCAGCACTTGCGCGCCAACAACCTTGTCATGTGGGAGGCCATCCGATGGTATGGCCGCCACGATTTTGAACAGTTGCATTTTGGCCGCACTTCTCTTACAAATCAAGGCTTGCGGCGATTCAAACTGGGTTGGGGGACGGAAGAACGCAGCATCGAATATGTGAGATACGACAGGCGAAAAAAGGATTTCGTAACGGTTAAAGATGAATCATCTGGCTGGCACAGTCACGTGTTTCACAGGATGCCAGGCTTTCTTTCCAAGTGGGTTGGGACGGTGCTTTATAAACACATGGCGTAGGGTTGATGTGAAGTGGCATGGCAGCTTCAGAGTTGTTAAGGTGAGACTTTGATCAGGGCAACGATAAACGAGACCCGCAGAGAAAGGCAGAGCAACGCGTGAATACTGTGGATAACAAACAGACAGCGGCCCCAAGTTTAGGGATTTCTTTGGGCGATATTTACTACGTGCTGTTCCGGCAGAAGCTGAAAATCGTCCTTTTTTCCGCGCTGGGCGTTCTGGCGGCCACCGGTTTTTACTGGGCCAAGCCGCCGCTATTCCAGTCCGAGGCCAAGCTGTTTATTCTCTATGTGGTGACCACCCAGGTGCCGAAGCTGTCCGGCCCGGAAGCCAATGTGAAAACGCCCGATGAGCGGGGCGAGAACATCATGAATTCCGAGGTTGAAATCCTGACGAGCATGGATTTGGTGCAACAAACGGTGGACACCTTTGGAGCGGACAAGATTCTGGCGAAAGCGGGCGGCGGCGATGACCGCATCAGAGCGGCCGCGTTCATCAAGAGTAATCTGACCGTGGAGACGCCAAAAAGAAGCGATGTGATTCGCGTCGTCTTGCAGCATCCGGACCCTCAAGTGGTTCAGCCCGTTCTCAGCAGCTTGATTGACAATTACATCAAACGGCACATTGAGATCCACCGGGCGGTCGGAATCATACACGATCTCTTGACCCAGGAGACGGACCAGATGCGTCTCCGGCTCGAACAGACGGAACAGGAACTCCACACCGCCAAAAGCAAGGCGGACGTGCTCTCGCTCGATGACGCGAGAAGGGCCTACACCGATCAGATTTCAGAAATCCGCCGGAACATCCTTTCCGCCGCCGCCGAGTTGGCGGAACGCCAGGCGGAATTCCAGGAGATGAGGAAGACCTCGGTCGTGCCTGTTGTCCGGCCGGCCACCGTGGCACCGACGACCGCCCCGCCGTCGACACCCCCGCCGCCGGAACTGCGCATGAAACCCGATGATGAATACCAGCACGTTCTGGAGCGGCTTGATTTCTTGCGGAAGAAGAAGATGGAGTTGCGGACTCAATACACGGAGCACAGTGTGTTGGTCAAAGGGATCAACGATCAGATTGTCGAAGCCGAGAATCGCAAGCGGCAGCTTGAGGCGGCGAATCCGAGTCTGACCATGATCAGTATTCCCACGGCGACGCCGGCAGCGACGCCGGCGTCGGCACCCGCGTCGGCTCCCGGGTCGGCAGTGGCTTACCCCCAGCCAGCGACCTCCTACGATTCGGTGACCGAATCTGCCAAGATCATGGCTCTCCAAACGCGGATCAAGATTTTGAATGCGCAGTTGGATCAGATCCGGATCGAAACCAGCAGATTTGATGAGAAGGGGGATATCATCAACGAACTGCAACGGAAGAAAGAATTGCAGGAGGCCAGCTACCGGTTTTATGCCAACAGTCTGGAACAGGCCCGTATTGAGGAAGCCTTGGGTGCCGGGAAGGTCCTGAACATCAACAAGATTCAAACGCCATCACCTCCCTTTAGAGACTGGTTTGTGACTCTCCGGCTCCTGGCAACGATCGTCATGGGCGGTATCCTGGCCGGAATCGCGTTGGCGTTTGTGTCCGATCTGTATCTGGATCGTTCCATCAGGCGCCCGGTGGATGTTGAGAAGAAATTGCGCCTGCCGTTGCTCCTGACCATTCGCGACATCGGTTGGTTTGGCCGCCGCCGCGTCGCCAAGGCCAATCAACGAATGTTGCAGAGGACGGACGCAAGCGCCGGAGGTGGGTTGTCTGAAGAAACCGCCGGGCTGGTTCCCAAACTCTTCAATGATCCTCTCCTGCCGTTTTATGAGGCGCTCAGAGACCGGCTGGACCAGCGACTGGAGAGCCGAAATCTCGATCACAAACCGAAATTCATTGGCGTCACGGCCGTTGACGAGAATGCCGGTGTGACGACGCTGGCGACGGGCCTGGCCGTTTCCCTTTCGGAGACCGAAAACAGAAACGTCCTTTTGATTGATTTGGATCGGGATTTGGGAGTGGCGAAGCAGTTTTACAAGGGACAGATCACGGAGCACGATTTGGGCGATGCCCTGGATCCCAAATACAAAGTCTTGATCCAGAACAGCGACGGGACGGGCGGGGAACCGGACTTTGAAAAACTCGCCCACGTTTTGCGAAATCAATACCCCGACATTCTGAAAAAACTCAAGGTCAGCGAGTATGATTGCGTGGTTTTCGACATGTCTCCGATCGCCCCGACCAGCATCACGTTGCGGCTTGCGGGATTCATGGATGAGGTGGTGCTCGTCATCGAATCGGAGAAGACCAATCAGGACGTTGCCGGGGATGGAATTTCACTGCTCCTGGAATCGAAAATCAGCGTGTCGGCCGTGCTGAACAAAATTCGGAACTACGTTCCGTCGTCACTGCATCAGGAGTTTTGGGGCGGTGTTTGAGAAGAGGAAGGATTCCTTCCGGGTTTTACGAGAGAGATGGCAGGCGTGCTTTACGGCAGCCTTGAGGGTCGATGGTGGTACGTCCATGTTCCGCCCAGGGTGCGTTCTCCTGAAGACGACTTTTTTGAATCTGTTCTTCAGTAAATTTCCATGTTGAAAGAGCGGCTTTATTACCTAATCAAGCCCTTACTGCCTTGGCGGTTGCGCATGGCTTTGCGAAGGGTGCTGGCCGGGAGAAAACGGCGGCAGTGGAAGGATGTTTGGCCGATGAATCCGTCAGCAGACCGCCCGCCCGATGGCTGGCCCGGCTGGCCGGATGGCAAAAAATTCGCTTTTGTCCTTACCCACGATGTCGAAGGCCCCAGAGGCTTGGCCAAGTGCCGGCAACTGGCGCAATTCGAGATGAAGTTGGGTTTCCGCTCTTCATTCAACCTTGTTCCTGAGGGTGATTACACCGTCCCGCCTGAATTGCGCGCGGAACTGACACAGAGCGGTTTCGAGATAGGCGTGCATGACCTGCACCACGACGGCAAGCTCTACAACAACCGGCAGGACTTCGCCCGAAAGGCGGCGCAGATCAACCATTACCTCAAAGAATGGGGCGCCATTGGTTTCCGATCGGGCTTCATGCTCCACAATCTGGATTGGGCCCACGACATCGGCGCGTTTTACGACGGATCCACCTTCGACACCGATCCTTTCGAACCGCAGCCGGATGGGATGGGGACCATCTTCCCATTTTGGGTCTCCCAACCGGACAGGCCGGGATATGTGGAGCTTCCTTACACACTGTGCCAGGACTCCACGCTTTTCCTGGTTCTGCAGGAAACCACGGCGGACATCTGGATTCGAAAACTGGACTGGGTGGCGCAACACGGCGGCATGGCGCTCGTCAACGTCCATCCGGATTACATTCGCTTTGAAGGCGAAGCGGCTTCGGAGCGAACCTACCCGGTTGCTTTCTACGAAAAACTTTTGCGTCACGTGTGTGACCGCTACGGCTCGTCGGCGTGGTGTTGCCTGCCCAGGGACGTGGCGGCCTTCGCGGCACCGCTCAAGTTGAAGCTTCGTCCGAGGCCAAAGCGCGTTTGCATGCTCAGCTACTCGGATTACGCGGAGGACACGCGGGTCATTCGTTATGCGGAAACCCTGGCTGACCGGGGCGACCACGTGGATATGCTGGCCTTGCGACCGAAGCCTGAAAGCTTGACGCAGGAGAAAATCGGCAACGTCAACCTGTTTCGCATTCAGATGCGGTTTGGCAAGACGGAGCGTTCCCCCCTGTCGTTTCTTTATCGTCTGGCGCGTTTCTTGTTCGTGGCCACACTGTGGATTGCCCGCCAGCACGCGCGCGAACGCTACGACTTGATCCATGTCCATAACGTGCCGGATTTTCTGGTGTTTGCCGCCGCCTATCCCAGACTGACCGGCGCCAAGGTGATCCTCGACATCCACGACATTGTTCCGGAGTTTTATGCCAGCAAGTTTGGCATCGGCGAGAACACCCCCATCGTCTCCCTGCTGAGATGGATGGAGCGCCTCTCGGCCAAGTGGGCGGATCACGTGATCATTGCGAACCATCTTTGGCTGCACAAGTATGCGTCCAGAACCGGCGCGGACGGCAAGTGCTCCGTCTTCATCAATAATGTGGATGCGGACATTTTCCACCCGCGTCCGCGCACCCGGCACGACGGCAAGACCATCCTCTTGTTTCCGGGCGGCCTTCAAAGACATCAGGGGTTGGACATCGCCATTGGTGCCTTTTGCAAAATCAACGAGGAACTGCCGGATGCGGAATTTCACATTTACGGTGACGGCAGCATGAAGGAGGTGTGGATAGACCTGTGCAGAAGGCTCGGTCTGGACGGCAAGGTTCGTTTCTTTGATCCGGTGCCGGTGCGTCAGATCGCCGGCATCATGGCCAACGCCGACATCGGCGTCGTCCCCAAGCGCGCCGACTCTTTCGGCAACGAAGCCTACAGCACCAAGATCATGGAATTCATGTCGCTTGGTGTCCCGGTCGTGGCATCGAACACCAAGATAGACCGGTACTATTTTAACGATTCCGTGGTCTGTTTTTTTGAATCGGGCGACCGCGACGGCCTTGCCGAGGCCGTGCTGCGCGTGGTGCGCGACGAGACGTTCCGCCGGCAGCTTGTCTCGCACGCTTCCGAGTATGCCGCCCAAAACACATGGCAGACTCGCAAGGCCGGTTATCTCGAACTGGTGGATTCTCTTTGCGCTGGGACGCGCAAAGGCGCTTGAGGCACGCGCGGAGACCGGCGAAAGACTTCAACGGTATTCTCATGCCAGTCCGTCTGGATCGCTTGCTGACGCTGTGGCTGTTCCAACCGCTGCGGCGCTCGGTTTGGAAAACGGGCGGATTCCGCCTGCCCGTGTTGATGTATCACAGTGTTTCGGACGAGTCCGAGGCTGGAGTGCCTCCATACTACCGGACATCCACCAGCCCGAGAGCTTTTGCCGGGCACATGGCGCTGCTGCGGGCGCATGGCTTCCAGACGGTGAGTTTAAAAACCGGCCTGCGGATGCTCCGCGGCGAAGATGCCGCGCGGGAGAAATCCGTGGTGTTGACCTTCGACGACGGATTTCGCGACTTTCGCACGGCGGCTTTTCCGGTCCTGCGGCAATACGGGTTTAACGCCACCGTCTTTTTGACCACCGCTTTCGTTGGTCAAAAGCCGGATCGTTTCAAAATGCGGGAATGTCTGACGTGGGGCGACGTGCGGGAATTGCAGCAGGCCGGAATGGAGTTTGGTTCCCACACGGTGAACCACTCGATGCTGGTTGATCTGGCGTGGAAGGACGTCGAAAAAGAAGTGCGTGTTTCGAAAGCTGAAATCGAACAACACCTTGGCGAGCGTGTGATTTCGTTCGCTTATCCTTATGCATTTCCAAGCTTGCGCACGGATTTCGTCGGCCGTCTCGGCCGGCTTTTGCGGGAAACGGGCTACGAATGTTGCGTCACGACGGACATTGGCAGTGCGAGCGCGGCGAGCGATGCGTTTGCCATCCCCCGCCTTCCGGTGAACGGCGATGATGACGTGAACTTGTTGGAAGCCAAACTCGACGGAGGCTATGACTGGATGGCGGCGCCCCAACGCTTGTTCAAGACGCTCAAGCAATGGA
>Ga0114951_10006602_pt1 | contig 10189 bp, 11 predicted proteins | sample AM7aDNAmetaG_FD_88677 | JGI IMG/M metagenome (GOLD analysis project Ga0114951, IMG submission 88677) | Freshwater microbial communities from Finland to study Microbial Dark Matter (Phase II) - AM7a DNA metaG | ecosystem: Environmental > Aquatic > Freshwater > Lake | place: Finland: Lake Alinen...
CGCTGGCTGAGACTTGACCTTAGCCGCACCGACAGATGCGGCAGGATTCGCGGCAACCGTGTTAACGGCTGTCGAAATTGGGGTAGAGGCAGGGGTGGTGGATTCAGAGGTTACAGTCGTGGTGGTCGTGGTTCGAATGGCAATGACTTCTGCATCTGTGAATGATGGCCGCATGACTACGTCCCAACCTTCACATATGTAATCGTCTTGGACGATGTCAATGCCATTGGAGTCTGTAACGAGTGATCCATAGCCTCGACTAGAGACGAGCGGGTTGTACCCTACCTCCATCTTAGCCGCAAGCTCACGCCCAGCAAACGTGTTAAGGACGATGATGTCACCGACAATCTCGTTCTCCCTAATCTCCGCTCTGGTAACGAGGATGGCCGTTGGGCTGTTATGATCAACCAGCCCGTCTTTTGGGTGTTCAAGGAGGCCGAAAGCCGCATTCTTTGCGATGGCCAACCGAAGCGGAGAACCCTCTTTCAGGTTGTTTTCCCAGACCGTCTTTGTGTATTTACGGTGGTTTTCATTGACAAAATCGATGCGTCCAAACCGACCAGAAGCACGTGTAAGAGCTTTGTCACCAACACTCTCTTTAACGATAGACTTTCGATCAATTACGAACTCACCCCAACAGTCTTCCAACAGGAGCTTTGCCACGGCATAATCAACGGCCGGTGGTGCGGCTGTCAAAAATTTGCACCACGATCATGTGTATCGTGATTGAAGATCAATCAGCAACGATTGGGTACATTTAAATCTTAGGGCCGACCCTCTCGTCAACTTTAGGTTTGACGGGCCTTTTTATATACACCTCAGACCTATAAAAGTTCCAACAGTAGTCAAGGGCCTTCTCTACCATGTCCATGTTTGCACCACGGTTTCTAAACCAAGCCCTGGTATCATCTGGACTAAGCTCCTCAATAGGCTCACCATTGACCGTCAGTGTGAAGTCATCCCAATTAGGAACACGGGTAATCAAGACATGCAGCGCACCATCAAGATGCGTATAGACGGATGGTGGCACCGCCGCCACCACATCCTGTGTTCCTGAAAAGATAAGGTTCACATCGTACCTATTGGCCAATTCTATGGAGCATGCGCACCGCTATAGCCATATTGACTTTTAACAGGGCCAACGTGTTACAACACTTGCTTAAGGGCATTGTCAAACAGTATCCAACCACAACTGTGCCAGTGGCCATCTTTGACGATTGCAGCTACCAAGGTGACACCACGATGATGCTCAAGACCCATTCCCGCTTCTTACGAAAACGTCCTGATCTTGTGGCAGAAGAGTATGTGTCCATCCACCAGCATGAATACCACATTTTTCTTGGAACACGCAACCTAGGGGTGGCCCGCAACTCCAACCGTGCCTTGAAGTGGTTTATGGATGACACAACCTGTGACCATCTGCTTCTGATGAACGATGACTTGGAAGTGTTGGGTGATGTAGCATCATTCTACGCCACGGCCCATGAAAAGCTGAACATCGGCCTGTTTTGTCTGGCCGACTTTACTGATGAACCACACCGATGGGCAGAGATAAAGGAGGGTGGTTACACCATCAAGATTCTCAATCAGCTCAATGGGCACATGATGTCAATGACTCGTAAGCTGATCACAGACATTGGCTACTTTGATACCGAATTTGGTTCATATGGCGAAGAGCATAGCGAATTTACTTACCGGGCACAGACAGCAGGGCATAGCAAGGTCATGGGAACAGACATGAAAGGTGTGGATGTGGTGATGGACCCAGTTTTAGTTCGTCACACTGACGATCCATCATCCATCAGTGACTATGACAAGTTTCAAGCAAATGCTGAAGCGGCTGTCACAATCCAACGCTTGGTGTCACAGTATCCGTTTCGTAATCCTTACCGGCCATTTGGATTGACCACACCCAAGCATTTTGGCGCTTATAACCGGTGTGGTGTGCCAATAAAAGCAATCACAGACCCTGTGATCATTTCGTCTCTACCCCAAACAGCCCTAGGTTAACAGACTCAGTTGACTTTAGGCTGATCTCAACCAGGTTGAATCTTTCACTGGCCTTCTGCATGAAGGTGTCCAGAAAAGGATTCATGCCAAGCAAAGACATCCACACGCCATGGGCCACTCCAGGTGAAAACAACGACAACGTTGACCCAGGAATAATGTGGTTCAGAATGGCGTCTATGTCAGCGTTTCTATCAAGAAACATGGCCACATCATTGAAATACCCATTAGCATCGCCAGGAATGCGCATGATTGATAGGTCAGCTCGATTAGTCACCACTGAACCATATGCACCACACATGCCGGTTGTTCTGTAGGTGTGGCTGTAGGATGAATGATCACACAGCCCAGTGGGTGGATTTACAAACAAACGAGACTCTGTCGGGTAAATGTCGACGGCATGACAGTCCCAGAACGATTGCAAAAATACTTCTTGCGCTGTCAGTGTGTCACCTTTTAAGGCCATGGTTAGCTTATTAAGCGTGGCATTACTGATGTCTTCCAAATCACCCAACACAGCCATGGCATTTCTAACAAAGGCTGAGTCTTTGGTGTAGAAGGCATTCTTAGACTGCTTTACGATGTCAGCAACCAAACCAATGGATCGGATAGCGAAAAGGTCCATGGGGTCTCATTCTGATTTCCGAAAGAATGTCACGGCAATTCGTGCAGCTTCTGTCGGCATGGTTTCAACAGAAGCTCTGATCTGCAAAACGAATGACATGCAGCGATAGATGAGAAGAACGGACCACATGATCAAACAACATGCTACCATTCCAAGGCTAGTCAGTGTCATGCCCCAATGGTCCATCTCAAGTCCAACGCGATTAACAGGCTCCAAAGACGTGGATGAAGCTGAACTAAACGCACACCACACCGTAATCACAATCCACATGAGTGTGATCACAGCCATGAAGATGTCTACCTTCTTGAAAAAACCCACAGACCACAGAGCCTGCGGGCTAAACCGCTCATCATTTTGAGGCATACTTTTCAGTAGAGTGAACGTCGATCATGCGAATGGCCTCTTCGGCTGATGTGGCATCGTTCAAATAGTAGCCACTGCCCACCTTGTTAAGTTTGGCAGCAAGGCCATCAGAAGGCCTGCAAAACCTAAGCATAAAAGGCTCCATCTTCTTGATGCAAAAAATCTGGTTGAACTTTTCACGGTGGCAGAAAAACTCACCGTTGGCATCGGTTACCCGTCTAAAGTTTTCAACAAGATAGTTGAAGATGCTGGCGCTTCGTGTGTCTCCTGAAGCAACGTTTGTCACAGGAACTTCTGGCAAAGAGTCGTCAGTGATTTCAGTCGATGATACATTCGTGGTGTGCGTGGCCTTGCTAGGCTCGGATGCGACAGCTTCAGTTGTGACAGCCTCTTCAGGCTGTGGCACTAACACTGCCACACGAATGTCTTTTGAGCTGCGAAGTTCAGGATCGATGGTGATACCATCAAGACCGAAGTTCTCAGACTCAGACTTGCAAGAGCGTCTAACACCGCACACAGTGCAGCACCTGTCACGTTCATCATGCAGCACACCAAAGCACCTGACAAGATTTCCGTTGAATTCAACAACTTGGGCGCCAACCACCTTAAGGTGCGCCTTAACTTCGTCCGTTACCAACTCAACAAATTTTCTGGACAGTACCGTAAAGAGCCTACGGACTGTTGTTATCTCGTTCTGACGCACAAACTGAGGGACAGTTACGTTGAATGTCTTCTCCAAGGCCGATATGGCCTCATTGTACGGGTTGTGCTGGCCATCAATTTGGTCGCTCATATTCTTAAAGACTGTATGCTTTTTCTTAAGCCCTTCCAAAACCAGGTCGAACGAGGTTACATCCAGGCCTATCCCTCGGGCCAGATTGGCCTTAGACACTACAAAAGAACTTTGTTTTGAACCTCGCTGCGCATCGACTGTGGCGTAGAAAAGACTCACATCGTTAGGAGCACAATTCTGTTCAAACACCAACTTTTCGACTGGAGTCAACCCTCTGAAAAAATCTTCCTTAAGCTCGTTCCAGTCCAACTCACTGTGCGTAGACACGTGCGAATCTTCAAGTTGGAACGTGTTTTCTGGGTCATCAAGCGATATTTCAACAGGCTTGTATGACTTAGAAGTTTCAGAGTCAAGGACAGCACCTTTCTTCGGAGGTTTTATCCCAGTACGCTTGATGGTAAATCGGTTACGTTGTACTAGTCCTTTGACGTGGTTGTTCATTACCGTTTTGAACATCCTGAAAAAGTCATGGCGTGAGGTGATGTTGTGTGATGCGAAGTAGTCCCTATCGATGAGCTCAGCCAACTTCCTGTAACAGTCGGCCACAATTTCATCCGTGTGTAGCATCGGCGTTGATAGGTCCGTGTAAGTCTTGGCAATACGTTCTACCAGATGAACGATGTCAGACCACATTTCAGTCAAAGGAGGCAGCGATTGAACAGGCGCATTTTCCAACGGTTCCGAAACTTCAGCATGCGCTAACTGAAGCTTAGGACGAATAAGTTCGATGTTTATTACTGGTGGTGCGGCTTGGCGGGAACAGGCATTTTCAGTCATAGATCGCAAATTCTCCAGATCTCTCTGGGTTCAATATTCTATACGTTTCTTCATACAATTCTTGGGCCGTCTTTAACGACCTCTTATTTTTCTTGGCTATCTTTGCAATGGTGCTAGGAGAGCCGTCAGATGAGTCAATTTCTTGGTGGAGTAGATACGCCTCTCTCCAAGACCTGACCTGTGAGATGGTAGGAATTTTAAGCCTCAACCCACCGAAGATGGCGATGATCTTCTTTAGCTGCTCGAACGTAACCACGTTGAGCAAATCAGGGATGTAGGTGTAACTCATGTTATGGCGCAGCAGATCTTGTTCAGTAAAAGGAACTTTGATCTTGTCCAACATGGCTTCACGAAGACTGATCAATGACCATGAGTAGAAAAACTTTGACATCTCATGGCTCATTCCCCAAGCGTAGGAAGCGCTACGAATGGCGAGTTCTTTGTTGTGGTTCTCCTCGACCATGCATTCCAACAGGTACCTAATGCAACCAATCTCCTGGCGGCTGCCCCATCGTGAGAAGATCTGCTCCAAACGTTTTCTAACGTCTATGACTACCTCATGACGATCAACTTCATGGTCATATGTTCCATGAAACTTCTCCAAGCTATCGTCCGTGGTGTGGTATTTTCCACGCCAATTTAGCTCTTTAGCAACCTCGCTGCGAAAGGCGTTCTTTGCGCAGCGAGTGAAAAACGTGAATAAAGGACCTTCCTTAATGTCCCATGCCAATAACCAACGAACGACCCTAGCTTGTGCAGCATCCACCAACGTAGACAACTCAACAGTCCGGTTATACCCTTCATACTGGGCATAGACCGAAAACATCTTGGTTGATCCTATGATGATCTCTTCCAAGATTACACTGGCTTCGTCATGCCGTCCAAGTGCATTGAGCTCCTTCCAACGCATAGCTAACGGAGTCAGCTTAGTCGCCGGAAAGATGTCTTCTTTTTTCGAGGTGGGTTTTGCCACAATTAAGGAAGGTTGCTGACTTTTTGGTACTCGTCCCGGCACTTGTTCAATTGCTTCAACCGTTCTTCAGCGTTCGGTTGCGTATCGGCCACCTCAGCGATCTGACAAGCCGACAACAGCAACGCCAACACCGACAGATTTTGGTTTGGCACCGACCGTGCCTTTACGACTTTAGGAGGACGAGACGGCTCAGCCGAGGTCGAGTCAGCCTTGGTGTCTGATTTGGCAGTCTCAACCGCTGGCGCGGCAGGTTCTTCGTGGATTTTCAACACAGTTTTGGCCATGGCCAACACGTTGTTTTTCAAGGCCGTAAACGGCTCTTGGCCATCCTTGATCAAAGCAGCAGTGACACTCACCACTTCAGGCGCAAACTTTCGCACCGATTGATCACGATTTTTGACGGTGATCTCCTTTTTACCGATCAAAGGTTTAATCGCAGGATCGGCCGTCAAGATAGACTCGATCCGTGTTAACCTTGCGCCGGTTGGCAATGCCACTTGCGGCTCAACCACAGGGTCTGTGGTTGCTTCTTTTTCTTTTGTTGTCTCCATAGTTTTTGTTACCGTGTTCCTAATCTCCCACTACTACAAGAAAATGTAACACACTTTTAAAATTATTTTTCTGACGGCTGCTAGGCAGCCTGTGATTGGTTTATATGCTCAACCAACTGAGCTGTTCCACGGGCTAGTGAAGCGGCCAAAAGTTCCAAAGATTCGGACCACGGTCCGTAACGACGGACCGTTTCCCTATAACAAACGATGTCAGGTTTTCTGGCCTTGACCTTAATGTTCCCAGAATCGTCCTGGATGACAACGATGCTCATCAGTGCATTGTGCAACGCGGCCTTCTTCCTGGACTGCTGGCCGCCATCCCAGGGATGTTTGTCAACCACCACGACATGGGTCGTGCCGTCAAGCAGCGGAACAAAGTGCCCACTGACCTTCTTGATTGCCACCAGTGGACCACCTGCCGCGACTACCTGGTCATTGGCGTCCATCTTGAACTTGTAGACCACCTTAAGCTGGACATTCTGGTCAAAAAGGTGGAACTCTGTCGAACCACCCGAGTTTAGCAGCTCATCATAAAAGGCACCGAACTCTGTGTCCAGTGCCCCATCCATAGCGTATTCAATAGCCATTATAGTTCCTCATCGTCGTCCATGTCATCGATCTCGTCAGCCGTGACAGTAGGAACAAAGTCCTCACTGAATAGGATTTGACGAGCTACGGCCCACAAGGCATCGACGGCCGTTTTTTGCTTCTCATAGAAAGCGGGCCACTCCGCTTTGCAAATAATTCGAGGATCAGTGTCCTTATCTTTTTTGAGCCTCGATGACTCAGCTTCCTCCTGGGCCTCTAAAGAAGCTGGCACCTCACCCACGTAGGGTATGCCATGCGATTTAAAAGGAAACGAGACATAGCCTTTCTCCCAGTTTTCTTTGACCAACTTAAGATAGATCAAGGTCTCCAGTATGGAGTACTCCTCGCTATAACCTCCAGAGAACAGCAGGACTAGTCGCCCTTCACGCAACGGCTTAATCCGTCTGTTTTTGGCTGTAAAAAACCCGATCAACAACCCGTCAGGAAACTGGTTAGTAGGACGCAGCTTGTATTTCTTCGGATGAGAAAACATGAACACCCTCAATGAGGCGTAAAACTTCAGTGCTCGCCCACCCGACGTAGAGAAGTCATCATCCCTAGGAAGCCCTTTGCTCTTTGACTTAGCAAAGCTGTCACCTACCTGGTTAGTGAATATGCCACAGACATTGAACCTGTTGATGTTGCGCATCATGATCCTAAAGCCTTGGCGCAACTTCTTGGGTGATCTTGGGTAGTCCTCTTCTCCCCACTCCTGTTTGATCTCTTCCTTGGATGATGTGCCAGAAACGGTGTCGACAACGACCAGCACAAACTGCTTGCGCTTGGTTTCTAGCTCATACTCATGGACGTTGTCGACCGTGTTCTCTATCATCTTGAACATCTGGTCAATGGTGTCACACCGCCCTAGCACACCATCTATCCTGACGCCATCAATGACGATCGTGTCATTGTCATCCAACGACTGTTCGTTGTCAATGAACAAGACCGAGATGTCAGAGTCCTCAGGAATTTTGACATACTCATCAGGCTGGCCGTCTTTCTTGATGATCTCGTAGATCTCACCCAGCTGATTCATGACGATCGCACGAATGATCATGGCCGTCTTGCCACTGGAGTCAAGCCCATACACTTCAGAGATACGTCCAAAGGCAAAGCTGCCAGTGATCTCATCCCAAGGACGAAGCTTCATCCGCAAAACATATCTGACAGATGACAAGATGCGCTTATTGGTCCTGACGACCTCAAACGTGCCACCATCCTTGTTTTTTGGTTTTGAAGCGTTGATGGAAGCTACGATTCGGTCCATCAAATCTCTTTTGATCTTGACAGACCTAAGGCGTAGTCCTCCCTTTTTGGCGTCAGTTGGCTTTGGTGCCACCTCACCCGTTTCAGAAGGTGTTGTCATTTGTTGGCCGATTTAGCCGTGGCAATACCACGTTTAAGACGGGTCAAGAAATCAGATGATTTCACCTGAGGAGGAGGTTCAACATCATCTCCAGGCTGGCTTGTTTCTTGGCCTTGATCAGGTTCGGCCGACACTTGCTGTTCAGTTTCAACTTGACCTTCGGTTTCTTGACCAGCTTCAGCCTCTGGTCGGGCATCAGCCTCTCTGAGTACTTCATCAGACATGGGCGCCGGATCAGAAGCTTCGTTGGTCACATTATCGGCATCCTCCACAGATGACTCCACGACTGAAGGCCTTGAAACAACAGGTTTTGTCAATGCAGGTTTTGGAACAGAAGGAGGGTGTGAGACTGTCTTGGCAGGAGCCGCTACCTTTGGTGCTGACACTGATGGCGGCCTCACGCCACCGGCAGAAGAAACTGGCTTTGACACTGATACTGGCTTTGCCACGGACGGTTTAGTCAATGCGGGTTTGGCCACAACTGGACGAGACACACTTTGAACCGGACGTTCGCGTTCACGCCCACCGTCATCATCGACTTGTCTCCGACGTGGTGCCTCATCTTCATCATCAACCCGCCTACGACGAGGAACATCATCGTCATCGTCCACCTTGCTTCGTGATAACCGAGATGTGGGTTCACCATCATCGTCAGAAGATTCGCGATGCGGCTTTCGGCCATAGTCAAGATCATCGTCATCATCTCGTTTCGCCGACCGTTCACCATCATTCCTGCGAGATTGTCCGCGGCTATCATCTGACCTACGAGGAACGTCATCAAGATTACGAGCACCGTCTTCAAGTTTGAGAACGGCCTCTTCCATGTCATCAGGTGTCAATACACGAAATTCTGGCAGACGAATTGTGGCCCATATCCTGTCGATAGCAGCGTTTAGCTTGGACGAATCAGGGTCGTCATTGTGGACCAATGGCGATGAATCCTGCTTCTTTAAGATCAGACCCTTTTTGCCATTGCGAGCGATGTACTCGTTTCCTTCAGTCAGGCTCAACACGCTGTCGTCACAACGTGAAAGTCCACGCTTGTAATCGTCCATGAAGTCATCGAACGAAGATTTGTTGTGCCAGAATTTCATGGCATACCAACGATCATCGCCTTTGGCTATGATTGGACGATCTTCTCCTTTGTCGAGTTCCAACTGCAAGCAGTACATCAACCACTGAGGTGTACCCATCGACCTCCAGCCATAGTTGCGCAGCTGATCGTTCTTGCTGCTGTTCATGGCCTCAGAGATATCACACAACTCGCACGTGGCGTTAGGATCACCACCCCAATCGGGATGAGAGTTTTTCACGCAGAAGTACGACTTCCGGTAGGCACCGTTTGGAACCCAATGCTGGGCAATACGAGCATAAAACAACTTGCGAGGTCCCATCTCCACAGGCAAAAACCTCAACAGGGCCGATTCACCCCTGGCAAGCTTGACATAACGATCCTTTGGCTTAGACGTCGATTTGATGTAATCGCCCTCTTCTTCCAAAGACTTCAGATAATCTTCAGTGACTTCTCTTGGCATAGTATGATTTTTTAAGTTTCGTCATCTTGACTGTTTCCAATCAAATTTCTCCGTGTGGCTTCTGTGGACCTAGTAAGCTCCATCTTTAATTGAAGCTCCATGATCAGGTTGGACAGCCTCATGGACCAACCATTCAGAACTGCAAACTCGCTGTAGGACTCTACCACAGATTCTTGTAAACAAACTGCACGTTCAACCGCGGAATCCGTTGGCTTTCCTGGAAAACCCGCTGCATTGAAGGCCGATTGGTCGCGCAAGTCAAAGAAAGCGGCGGCCTCTCTTTCCTTGATCTGGTGCTTAACGATGTGCTTGCGTTCAACAATGGCCTGAAGCTTGCTGTTGACCCACTCAATGATGGCGGGTATTTCTAATGCGGCCTCGCCAATATCACCATATTCCTTACGAAGGTAGTGATCAACATCAAGTTCAAAGTCGTCAACACCACCAATCTGTATTTTTTCAGTCTGTGGCAGCTCACTCATTGGCTGCCTTGAATGTGCCGATATCAGACATCAGCGTTGACTCAACCTTTTCAATTTTTTCCATCACATCGTTGTGGGACACAGAGCTTAGAACAGAGCACACCTTCTGAAAATCACCCTGAGGACACC
>Ga0114951_10006604_pt1 | contig 10188 bp, 10 predicted proteins | sample AM7aDNAmetaG_FD_88677 | JGI IMG/M metagenome (GOLD analysis project Ga0114951, IMG submission 88677) | Freshwater microbial communities from Finland to study Microbial Dark Matter (Phase II) - AM7a DNA metaG | ecosystem: Environmental > Aquatic > Freshwater > Lake | place: Finland: Lake Alinen...
GGGAGGCATTATAGTGTCGTACGGGAACAGCAATTAAAGCGGGTGCTGGAAAGGTTCATTGAATATCTTGTAGAACGGCATGTAGAAATTACGCTGTGCCTGGTTCCTTTTCATCCGGTTGAATACAGGGCGTTTCTGGTAATGCGTGAAAAGTGGGGGGCTTTTGATATTTTAAAGCTGGAAGATTATTGTCATCGACTGGCTGAGAAATTTGACTTAAAACTGACAGGATCATATGATCCGGCGGTTTATGGCTTGAAAAATGAAGATTTCAGGGATGGCGAGCATTTAAGGAGCTCCGCGCAGAATGCCCCGGTCAAGAAGATCATTTCGTTTTAATCAGGGCTTGCGCGGCATGGCCAATAATTTATGCGGCGATGTTTGACGGGATTAACGGTGGATCAGCGACATGAACCATAACAGCGGCGGCATGTAGCTTAAGGCGCAACCGACCAGGAGGAATGGCGAAAAGGGGACTCGCGCTTCGGCTTCTTTGATGTAGGAAGCCAGGTCTTTGATCATCTGGGATAGGATGGCAAAGGGGACAAGCCATACAAGAAATCGGATTATTTTTTCCCCTGAAAAGAAGTCCGGAGAATTCCAGGCCTGGAGGACAAGTCCGCTGATGGCAAAGATGGAGATAAGGATTTTAAACCTGGGCTGGGATGGCGTGAGATTAAAAATATTCTTGTAGAGAAGAAAAATGATGCAGATGACAACAGGGTTTCGGGGAGGTATTTTGAATAGGGAGAAAAACGGAAAGATTGCCCAGGAAAGAACGCTGGTTATAAAGAAAGAATAAACCAGGTTGTGCACTGTTTTTATGCGGAAGAGTTGTTTTAGAAGATTATCACGTTTCAGGAAAATGGCGTGGATCAGGGTCGGCATTAAAAAGAGCAGGCTTGTCAGGAAGGCGTGGATAAATAAAGTGATGCAGGGTAGTGGGAATATTTTATCATACGCGGTGAGGGGCATCAGAAAGGCGTAAAGAATAAAAAGTTTTGCGTCACCTGGACGCCATATTTTGCCGAGGAAGCAAAGAAATCCGGCAGCAGCAGCAGCCATGGTGCTGAACACCAGCAGCCAGGGAATGGTGTTTACCGATACGTAAAACCAGATATGGGCCGATAAGGCCAACAAGCCCAGAGCAATCAGTGTCTGGTTTTTAATTTTTCTTTTATGGATGTCGGAAAAAGAAGTCAGGATGCCTGTTGCGGAAAGAAGCCAGATGACGGCTGTTGCATATATCTGTTGTACTGTCATGCGGCTCTATTCTGATCGATGGCCATATTTTATGCTTTGGATGCAGTGATGTGCGGCATGTGTTAGATTTTATGGTGAACAGTATTTCTGTAAAAGTGTTGGATGGCAAGTGTTTTTTAAAGGGTGTGTGGAGAAAGGGTCCTTGATGCTTGCAGAGCGCCTGAATTCATCTGTGATAGCGCAGATCGCGGCCTTATGGGACAGGAATGATTACGCCGTTTCTATCGCTCCCGATATCCTTAGGCGGCACATCGCATGGAAATATGCTGCCGGACGGGCGGTTATCTTTACGGAATGCTATAAAGGCCGGATTTTGGCCACGACAGGCTATTTTAACGGCTTGTTATGGGCCGGAAAAAAAATCGTCAAAGCGGGCTGGGGTGTTGATTCCCTGGTTGATAGGGCGCTGCGCGGTAAACGCGTGTTTTTATTTCTGAAAGTTTTGCGCGCCACACTCAAGTCCCCGGAACACGAACTTGTTCTGGCGTTCCCCGGTAAGGCGACCGTAAAAACTTTTTTAAAGACGGGATGGAAATTGCTGGATGGTTTCTGGAGGCTCCGTCTCAGACTGGCGGGCAGGCGAGATGCAAGGCCTTTGTTACGTGGTGTCACCTTGACATGGGATAACACGGTTGACTGGCAGGAGGTGGAAGCGCTATTTGATCGCGTGAAGGGCCGGTTTTCGATCATTCCCTGGCGCGACGCGGGGTATTGCCGATGGCGCTATGAAAAATGCCCTTCCCGAACCTATAAGGTTCTTCGGGCTTACCGGGATGGGGTGTTGATCGGATTTTTAGTTGTCCGATTTAATTCCAAGCTCGAAGATCAGACATGTTATATTATAGATATTTTGTGTGATCCTCAACATAAGGCCCTCATTTCCGGCCTGATTGCAGAGCTTGTAGCGAAATGTCCCGGACATAAGGTTGCAGAAGTTGTCACGGTGTTGACCGATAAAAGGTTCTTGGAGGTTTTCCAAAAAGAAGGTTTCGTCAGGCAGAAAAAAGAGGTTGTTTTGTTGTGGTTAAAGAATGAACGGGTACGGAAAATTTTTACGCAGGATCTATTCCGGGTGCATGTAACGATGAGTGACGGCGATTATGATATGGAGTGACAGACGTAGGCTTAAAGGAGGGCGTGGCGCTATGGTCGGGGTTCTTAAGAGGCCGATGGACATGGGCGAAGCCTTCATGACATGCGGCGGTTTTGTGCGGTATTTTGGTACGAACGAACCGGTCATTCATATTGCCAAGGTGATGGAGGGGCGTCAACCCCGCAGGGTGTTGGCGTGCTGCGGCGGAGGCGATCAGGCATTGACGTTCCTTGGTTTGGCCAAAGAGCATCCGGAAGTTTACGCGTTTGATATGAATCCGGCACAGCTTTTTGTCCTCGCGTGCAAGGCGCGGCTGCTGGAGGAGGGGCAAGTGAAAACATTTTCCCCGTCTTTTGATCGCATCAGCCGTTCCAATTTGGGGCGGATTCGAGCGTTGCCCCAGGATGTGCGCCGTATCAGCCGGCTGGTGAATATTCCAGCGCGGAAGGCTGTCAGGGTGTCTGCCGATTTTGCCGGCAAGTTCGGTTTCGAAGTCGATAGCGGCATGTACGATTATTGTCAAAAAAATGTATATTGGGCCAATGACAAGCGTTTTATCATGAAGATCCGTGCCTCGCTGGCTGGTTTGAAAGCGATCCATGCCGATGCTTTGTCCGTTGCGGACTGGTTTGCGCGGGAGTATCTTGATATCATTTACGTTTCGGATATTCCCCTGCACAATGCCATTCCTTTTTATCTGGAGAGGCTCCGCGCCCTTGTTGACAGGTTGTCTCCGGGGGGTCTTGTGATCGGAAATGCCGAGGATCAGCAAGAGCTGGATCGTTGTCCGTCTATTATTGAGGTGATGCGCTGTTACAAGGAGCTTTTCGGGCTTTTGGAATTCAGGCAGGAGGGGCAGATTGTGGCCTTGATGAAGACGGGAGCTAAAAAGCAAAAGAGGGATAAGCAAGGGTGATGCCCCAGCGCTTGCCCTGGGGGTGCAGCTTTCGCCTTGATCGTCTGGACAAGCAGATCTTTGAATGCCTGGCTCAAAACGGATGTGTTCAGGTTTTTGCCGGCGTTGAACATGTGGTCAAGGCTTTTTTGAGGGATAGATATGATCTGGCGGCCATGATCATGCGGGCATGACGGGGTTTCGATGTCGTATTGTGTTTCTTGTAGAAAGGGTTCGTTGATGCTCAAAATCCTCCTGGATGAAAAAGTGAGCCTGACATCGTCATGGGCTGACGGACTATGGATGGCGGTGGAGGAGGGTGCGGGTCTGGCGGGATTTGATGAGAGGGCTTTTTTGACCCAGCCAGCGGCGGGGGAGGTGTTGCAGGCGTATCATCACAGGGGGCTGAATGCCCTGCCGGACATGTGCGCCCGGGGTGCTATTGTTTTGTGCGATGAAACACGGGGCCGGGTAATTATTGCGGCAGATGTTGCCGGGCATTCTACCTTGTACTATGCGATGGCGGGCGGCCTGCTGCTGGTTTCGCCGTCTTTGAAAGAAATAGATGTTCAGCTGCGCCCTGCGGTTGACGCGCGGTCGCTGGCGGTATATTTGGCATGCGGCTTTGTTTACGGGCAGGAAACTATCCTTGAAGGTGTTTACAAAATTCCTCCGGGAGGTTATTTGATCGTTGAGAAAGGACGCCTGCGGCGAGGCGTGGCTTCGCATCTAAAAAGCCGGGCCGGCAGGGTGCCGCAGCAGCGGCTGCTCTGGCTTCTGCGCGAGGGCCTTGACCGGTGCTTCTCGAGGCTGGGCCATCATCCCGCGGGCGTCATGCTGAGCGGGGGGTTTGATTCTTCATTCTTGTGTGCGTTGTTGCGGCGACGGCAGGGACGGGTCAATACCTACACCGTCAATATGATGGGGTATAATGGGCGCACCTTGAGGCAGGCGGAGAAAATGTCCGGGTTGATGCGGACACAGCATGCGCAGATCGATGTGACGGCCCGGGATTATTTTCATTATTTTAAAGAAGCTTTTTCGATCATCGATGAGCCGGTGCTGGACATGGATTTGCCCCTGATCAGGCTGGCGATGTTAAGGATAGGCCGGGATGTGCCCTATGTGCTGCATGGGTTTGGAAGCGACGAGGTGGTGGGAGAGAGGGTTTTGAGGTTCGGTAAAACGCTGAAGGATTTGTCCGTGCTGCCTGGGCACAAGCACTGGGCGAGACGCTTGTCTGCCAGGGATGTGGGGCGTATTTTCCTGGAGACCAAGGTCCCGCAGGAATTGCGGGCGCATTACACGATGTGCACCAATACCCGCGCCTGCTTTGTATTTCCTTTCTTCGAGCAAGATGTCGTGCGTGTGGCCGCGCAGATGCCCGTGCATGGCAAGAAGGATAAAATGCTCTTACGCCGCCTTTCGCCCGGGTTGAACAGAATATTGCCGGTCCGCCAGAGATCGGAAACAGGGCAGATGCCGCCGGTCGTCAAAGATATTCTTGTGGAAGCCCATCAGGCCGCACTGCTCAGGGACGGGATTTTGCTGGCCATGGCCGGGAAAGCATCCATTCGAGGCGCGCTTGACCGGAAAGACAGGGAAGCGGCCCTCAGGATGATAGTTTTTATGGTGTGGGCGACGGCCAGATCGCGGCCTTTGTCTTCAGGTTGACGGTGTTTGGTTTATTGGTTGCGGTGAGGCTCCCATGTCAGTGCCATATATTTTTTTACGGGATGATGATATCTGGACGGATGACGAGATTTTTCTTGAGCTGTCATGTTTCTTGAAGAAGTTGCGTCTTCCTGTTATTTACGGCATTATTCCATCCCGCCTTGAGCCGCGCATGAGGGATATTTTAAAGAGGGCTAAAATAGATGATCCTGGTTTGCTCGATATTGTGCAGCACGGGTTTCAACATGTGAATGTTGCGCCGCCGGGCAAGCCCAAGTATGAGTTTGGAGCTGGCAGATCTTTTTATCAGCAGTATCAAGACATCGGTGACGGATTTAATATTATGCAGCGGTCTTTTGGGTCTTCATTCACCCCCGCGTTTATGCCGCCATACCATGGTTTTGATGCTGCCACGCTTCAGGCGGTTGAGAAGCTTGGGTTTAAGGTTTTTTCTGCAGGTAAAAAAGCCGTCCTTTCCGGAAAATCTTTTTATGATCTTCCTGCCAGGGTTGCGCTGAATCAATATCGGCCGGATGGTGTTGCTCTGGCCTTTGACAGCCGGATGATGGTGGCGCGATGCCGGCAAGAGATGCACGGCGGCGGCATGATCGGCCTTGTTTATCATCATCGCGCCATTAAAGATGCCGCGGATATGAGGGCCATCAAGCTGTTCTTTCGTTTTCTGGCCCAGGCGCAGGAACGCAGGGACGCGAGGCTTTTTCTTTTTTCCCAATGGATCCGCTGGAAAGAAGGGCATGAAAAGATTTCCGCTTAATCATATCTGGTTCTTTCTCACGGACCGCTGTAATTTGCGCTGCGGGTACTGTTTTTTCAGGAACAAAACCAACCGGCACGTCGTTTCGCCGCGTATTATCCGGGGGGTAATGGATTTTACGCAGCCCTTTGGGACTTCTGAGTTTATTTTATCAGGCGGCGAACCGTTACTGGACTGGGTCAGGACGCGCGGCATGATCCGGGAGATTCGTCAGCAGTATCCACGCCGTTATATATCGGTGCAGTCAAACGCGACCCTTTTAGATCAGTACAAGGTCGCATTATTCAGGAAATATGGTGTGAATATGGAGGTTGGGATCGACGGGGATGAGGAAACGCATGTGTTAAATCGTCCCGGGGCGGGTAACGGGTATTATCAAAAGGTGTGCCGTGCCATTGAGCGTTTAAAGGCGCAACGGATTTCAAGTTCCACGACCATGACCGTGCATCCTGGCGGAGCGGGAAAACTGTTTCAAAATTTATTGCATCTGGATCGTTTAGGCGCACGACGGATCGAGATACATCCGGCATTTTTGGAACATTGGGACGCTTTGTCGGCAAGGCTTTTTCTGAAGGGGTACCGGCAGGCCAGTGCTTACGCGCTGCGGGAAAAGAAAATGGGGTTGATAGGCCGCGGGTATAGTCAAGGGTGTACCGGGCTCTGGGATATGGTGATCCTGCCGGGTGGCAAAGTCCTTCCCAATTGGACATTCCTGTCGTTTCCGGAAGGTGTTCGCAGTCATTTTTACATCATGGATTTTTCCGCTGGAGATCCCAGGGTGCTTCCTGGGGCAAGAGGGTATTTTGATCTGCTGGACCAGTTCAGGGCCGCTGCAGGGCCGGAAGGTGTGACCTACCGTCAGATAAGCAATTTTAATGCCAGGCTTGCCGTGGGGAAAGCTGGCAAGAAATCTTTTAAAGGGTTCGGTGTGTATTTGAGGTTGTGTCAGGATATCGAAAAGATAGACCAGGATATTATGGGAAAGATGATATGCAGCAGATCCGTTACGAATCAGCGTTAGTCGAACAGGCGCTGGGTGCAGAATATGCCGCCCAATTGGACCGCTATTTACGCCAGATCCAGGGGCTTAATGATATCAAACCCCTGGTTCGGGAATTTGAGCGTGATTTTGCGGCCTACATCGGCGTTAAACATGCGGTGGCGGTGAATTCAGGCAGTGATGCGCTGGCCATGATTTTGCGTGCGTCCGGGGTCAAGAAAGGGGATGAGGTCATCATTCCCAGCCTGACATATCATGCTGTCGCATTAGCCGTCGTGTATTGCGGTGCCAAGCCGGTTCTGGTGGATGCTAACGCCGGGGATCTGCTTTTAAATGTTGACGGGGTTGCACGTACAGTGACGTCAAAGACGAAGGTTATTGTGGCCGCGCATATGTTTGGCCGGGCGTGTGATATGGTGGCATTGCGTGGATTGTGTCAAAGAAAGAAGATTGTTCTGGTTGAAGATGTGTGCCAGGCAGAAAGTTCAAGGTTGAACGGGCAGATGCTGGGAAGTTACGGGGATTTTGGAGCGTTTTCTTTCTCATATTACAAGCCCCTGTCTTCTTGCGGCGGCGGCGGGGGAATGGTTGTTTTTAATGATGACAAATACCTGCATATTGCACGGTGGATGGAAGATTGGCGGGATGACGCGATGTTGCTGGGGCTGGGACAAAGATTTGCACCGATGTATTTTATGGATCTGGTGGCGCTGCGCGTCAAGTTCCTGCATCTAAAAAAGATCGTCGCGGCACGCAAAAAAATCAAAGCGTTGTATGAAAAGGGTCTTGCCGGGATCTCGTCACTGACGATCTTTAAGGATGGGTCCGGGGTAGACAGCGTTCCACAGAATTTCGTGGTGTGTTGCGATTGTCGGGATGAGCTGATGCACTTCCTTGCGGCCAACGGGGTGGTGGCGCAAAAGCCGTACATGCCGCTCCATGCCATGGCTTTGTACCTGACACCGGTGCGCAGGAAATTTCCTGTCAGTGAGGCGTATCACCGACGGGCATTGCATCTGCCGCTGTATTCTTTCATGAGTCCGGAGAAAGCCTTCAAGGTTATCGCTATCTGCAAGAAATTCTTCTCTTAGGGGATTGTATGGGAGATTTCTCAGGCAAAGATTTGTTGCGGCTTAAAGGAGTGGTTCAGGGTAAACCCCTTGTCGGGCCGCGGACTGTCAACGTTCATGTGACCAATGCCTGTGATCGCACGTGTAGTTTTTGCTGGTATTTTTCGCCGCTCGTTTCCTGGCATTCCAGACGTATCGATATTCCTTACGATGTGCTTGTGACGTTTATTCATGATTGCGCGAGTATGGGTGTGGAGGAGATTAATCTGGAGGGAGGCGAGATCACCTGTTATCCGGGTATTGCCGATGTTTTCAAGCTGGTGCCGCGTTTAGGGATGAGGCTTTCTGCGTACACGCATCTGGGGTATGGACGCGAGCATCTTAAGTACCTTTGTCACGCTCACAGGTTAAATGTCAATCTTTCGGCGGTAACAGCCGGGCAGTATGTCTCCATTCACGGAGGGGACAAATTCGGGGAGGTGTTGGATAATTTGCGTGCTTTGGGCGTGATCCGAAAAAACAGGGGAAAGCCTAATGTGACATTAACGTATGTTATTCATAAGCTGAACTATAAAAATGTGGGAGATTTTCTTGATCTAGCGGAAGATTTGGGCGTAAACAGGGTAAATTTCAAGCTTTTTGAAGCGACAGTTGAAATGAAGGAACTTCTTTTTGCGCCGGCCGCTATGGCGTCATGGCGCAAGATCCTGGCAAAGCTTGCGGCGGTGCCGCGCCATGTGGACAACAACCTGGTACAGATCAATGCCGCGGTTGCACGCGAGGGATTTCTTAGGGATTTGCGATCAATGAGGCCGACGGAATGGAACAATGACAGGCTTTTTTATACCTCTGCCGTGCCAGCGGCAAAGATGCCTTGCTATGCGGGATGGTTTTATGCCTTTGTGGATGAAAAATGCCGTGTGATCGCACCGTGTGATAATGTCGGTGTGTGTGTTGCGGGCAATATTGCGAAGCATTCGTTTAAGGACATCTGGTTGCATTCCAAGCGCCTGCAGAAGATTCGGCAGGACGCTCTCGATGGGATTGACATCACACAAGACCGCTGGAGAGAGTGCCGTTATTGCGGTAGTACGGTGTTCAATCAATCTGTTGGCCGGGTTTTGCGCCGGGCGGGTAGACAGGAGTCTTGATGCGGATCAGCCCCCAAGAATCAAGGAGGCGGGATGTGTTGCGCTTGCAGGGTCTTATGCAGGGCAAGCCGTTTATTGGCCCCGAGACGGTCCAGCTGCACATCACCAACCGCTGTAACCTTGCCTGTCGGTATTGTTATTATCATGCTCCCTCGGCACCGGGCCGGATGCCAAAGGAAATATCTTTCTCAAAGTTCCGCAGGATCGTGGGTGATTGCCTTGACCTTAAGGTGAGCGCCATCCTTCTTTCCGGTGAGGGCGAGCCCTCACAGCACCCGCGATTCCTTGACATGCTGGCGCATCTAAGGCCATTGCCCCTGCATGTCAGCTTTCTTTCTAACGGCACGTTCCCGCTGCGTTATTGCCGCGATATTGTGCTGGCGGATGGTGTTCGGATCAACCTTGCTGCAACGGACCGCTCTTTGTATCGCACGCTGCACGGGAAGGATTTGTTGTGTCGTGTCATGGCGAATATCCGGGAATTAGCCAGGCTTCGCCAGAACGTCAATCCCGACTTTCGCATTGAAACGGTTTTTGTGATGAACCGGTTAAATCTTGGCCAGCGCGCTGTCATGATGTCATTTGCCAAAGATCTGGGTGTTGACCGTGTGCTGGAGATGCCTGTGGAATTGAATCCGTATAATCAGGTGTTGGGCATTGAGTCTTATCCTGTCGGCCGGGAAGTGCCGCAGGAATGCGGCCTGCCCTGCTTTTTCAGCTGGTACAACACGTTTGTCCGGGTGGACGGCAAGGTGAATATTTGCTGTTATTTGAATCGTGTTGTCATGGCTGATTTGGCCAAGGTTTCTTTTAAGACGGCGTGGATGTCGTCCCAGTACGCTAGGATGCGCGCGCTGGCGTTGACAGCAGGGTTCAGGGCGGGCCGGGAAGAATGCCGTCAATGTCCAGAGCAGCAAAAGAATCACGGGATCGCCTTGAAATTGGCAGAATACAAAAGAGTTTCAAGGGTGACGGGACACAAAAACTCATGAAAAGACCACAACTTGACGATGTGACGATCGAGATCACCAACACGTGTCAGTTGCATTGTCAGTGGTGCGATATATGGCGGGAAGATCGGCGTCACGAAATTTCTGCGGTATCTCTGATGACGATATTGGAAAAATTATTGGTGTCTTTTCAGGTGCAGGGTGTGTCGATCACCGGAGGAGAGCCATTCTTGCATGCGAATATATCCGCTGTATTGAGATGCCTGGGAACGTTAAAAGCGAAGCACCGTATCCGCTCGTTCGGTATTTACACTAAC